>Ga0136633_1000174_pt1 | contig 48696 bp, 46 predicted proteins | sample AntDrymeUQ832206_2_FD_105494 | JGI IMG/M metagenome (GOLD analysis project Ga0136633, IMG submission 105494) | Polar desert sand microbial communities from Dry Valleys, Antarctica - metaG UQ83 (22.06) | ecosystem: Environmental > Terrestrial > Soil > Desert | place: Antarctica: Dry Valley... | reverse complement strand
CCTGGGCCCGGCGCTCGCGCAGCTCGCCGTGGGACCGCAGCACCCGGTACATGGTGGAGACCGAGGCCAGGTAGCAGTTCTCGTCGAGCAGGATCGCCCACACCTGGGCGGGGGCGAGGTCACGGCGGTTGGCCTTGGCCAGGGCGGCGGCGTCGGGCGAGGACTTGGACTGGCGGACCCGCGACGCGCTCTTGGAGATGCTTGCCGAGAGCGCGGCGCCCGAGCACAAGCCGAAGCCGTGATCGACGCCTAAGAAGCGCTCCGAGCGCAGCTCGTCCATCAGCCGGTCGAGCTCGGCGTCGGACAGGGCGTTGGCCGGCTGTCGGCCGGGGCGGCGGTTGCCCGAGTCGGGGCGGCTGGCAGCGCCGGTAGTGGGTGGCCTTGGACTTGCCGGCCGCCCGGCACGCCGGCCCGGTGCCGATGAGCGGCTCCAGGTCGGCCACGCAGAGCTTTTCCCGCTATCTCCAGCGCAAGCTTGTGCTTGGCCAGGTCGTCTTCGAGTCGGGCGATGCTGGCGACAGGCCCTCGGCCGCGGCGGCGTCGCGGGCACGACGCCACTCGACGATGTGCGACGAGTACAGCCCTTCCCCTCGCAGGAGGGCGCCCTTGTCGCCGTCGCCGACGCAGGCGTCGTAGCGCTCGAGGACGGACAGCTTGAACTCGGCGGTGAAGCTCCGCCGTCGAGGCTTGGAAGGCAGGGTGGGGTCGTCGCCGCCCATGGCTTCATCATGGGCGCGCTGCATCGTCAGGGTTGGCATGGTCATCGCTGTCTACCGGTTCCGGTCTCGCCCTTGAGGGATGGTGGGTTACCTCAGGCGTCTCAGGTCAGGCTGACAGAAAGGGTTCCACCGCAGATCCCGTGTCTCCTCTTGGCGCGGCTAGCCGTGGATAGGAGCGAGCAGAACCGAAAGGTGGGAAAGGGTCTTCTCGTCGATGCGATACGACGCGCGGTACGCGTCTCGGAAGACGTAGGCGTGAGAGCGTTTCTGATCCACGCCCGTGACGGGGAAGCACGAGCGTTCTATGAGCATCAGGCAGAGTTTGTGCGCTCACCCACCGACCCTCTGCAACCTGTTTCTCCAGCTGAAGCACGAGCACAGCCTTCCCTTTCTGTCCTAACTAAGGAGCCACCCGGGTGGCCGGCTTCCACCCTCCAGCACAAGCTCCTTGGTCAGACATGTCCCGAGGACCGGTGCGAACTCCACCGGCCAGCGCCCCCATGACGAACCCCGTTCTCACCACATCAGACCCCGCAGCCCGACCTGAATGGGGGTACTCCCGTTCGATGATCCCGCCGCCGGCGATCGGGTGAACGATGCCCGCCGGCTAGTCCAGCGCTCCACGCAGCTGGGCGAGACGGCCGGGCACCGGGCAATACCAGACCCACCGCCCTCGCTTCTCGCCGACGATAAGCCCGGCGTCGACCAGGATCTTGAGGTGGTGCGACACCGTCGGCTGGGAGCGGTCCAGCGGCTCCACCAGCTCGCACACGCACGCCTCGCCGGCGGGCGCCGAGGCGATCAGGCTGAGGAGGCGGAGGCGGACGGGGTCGGCCAGCACGGCGAAGTCCCGGGCCAGGTCGCTGGCCCGGTCTTCCGACAGTGGCGAGGACAGCACCGCCGGACAGCACTTCGCGTCCACCACGGCCACAGGACGCTTCCTCGTCGCCGACTTATCCATTGACATCCTTCGATTAGTGGGCCTACGATGACCTATCGACGACAGTCGATCAATGGAGATGTATCCATGGCACGAGTCCAGCTGACCCTGAACGTCGACGACCTGGACGCGGCCGTCGACTTCTACTCCAAGCTCTTCGCCACCGCGCCGGCCAAGCGCCGTGAGGGCTATGCCAACTTCGCGGTGGACAACCCGCCGCTCAAGCTGGTGCTGTTCGAGCAGCCGGGCAACGGCGGCACCATCAACCACCTCGGCGTCGAGGTGGAGAGCACCGAGCTGGTGTCGGCGGCACAGTCCCGCCTCGCCGGCAAGGGCCTGGCAACCGCCACCGAGGACGGCGTCGCTTGTTGCTACGCCCGCCAGGACAAGGTGTGGGTCGACGGCCCATCGGGCGAGCCCTGGGAGATCTACACCGTCTTGGAGAACGTGGAGATGCCGGGTGGCCAGCTGCGCACCGTGGATCCGGAGACCGGCAACGCCTGTTGCGCCATCGTCGCCGGCGACGCGGTCGAGGCCGGTTCGAGTCGATGCTGCTGAAGGTCACGTCGACTGCGTCGCGGTGGTCGTGACGCAGCTGGGGCGGCGGGCGCTGGGTGAGTTCATCGGCACTGCCCTGCTGCTGGCGGCCGTCATCGGCTCGGGCGTCGCCGCCCAGCGGCTGTCGCCGGGCGACGTTGGCCTCCAGCTGTTCGAGAACGCAGCGGCCACCGCGGCGGCCCTGGTGGCCATCATCCTGGCCATCGGCCCGGTCTCGGGAGCCCATATCAATCCGGTGGTCACGCTGGCGGACCGGTTCTTCGGGGGGATCAGCACAGCCGAGGCCGGCGTCTACGTCGGCGCCTAGGTCGCCGGCGGGGCCTTCGGGGCCGTGGTGGCCAACCTCATGTTCTCCCTCCCCGCCGTCGAGCTGTCGACCAAGGTCCGCAGCTCCGGGGGCCTGTGGCTGGGGGAGGTCGTGGCCACCTTCGGGCTGCTGCTGGTCATCTTCGCCGTCGTCCGCTCGGGCCGGAGCTCGTCCGCTCCCTTCGCCGTCGGCGCCTACATCGGCGGTGCCTACTTCTTCACCTCCTCGACCAGCGTGGCCAACCCGGCGGCCACCGTCGCCCGTGGCCTCAGCGACAGTTTCGCCGGCATCGCACCGAGTTCGGCGCCCGCCTTCACCGTCGCCCAACTCCTCGGCGCCGCCTTGGCCGTGGTTGCCGTCAGGATCCTGTACCCGTCCGTTGCCGGTAGTGCCGCCGACGTCGTGCTGCCGCACCCGACCGCCGGCAACAGCCCGGCGCCATCGGCCGAGGCGGGTGGTCGACACAGCGCAGGTGCCCCCGAGCCGGCAGAGGTGCCCCCGACCTGGCACGAGGAGGTCCTGTGACCGAGCCCCACGAGGCGGAGTTGCTCGCCCACATCGCCGAAGGCCTGGCCGTGGACTTCGGCGGCGTCTTCTCCGTCGAGACCGTCGAGCGCTTCGTGAACGAGTCCTTTTCCCAGTTGGGAGAGACCGCCAAAATCGCAACTTTCCTGCCCGTGCTCACCGAGCGTTTCGCCCGCGAGCGCCTGGGCGCTCTCGCCCAGGTCCAAGGAGTCGTCGTCTCCGATGTTCCGGAAGTTCTCTTCGTCTGTGTCCACAACGCCGGCCGCTCCCAGATGGCGGCTGGTCTTCTCGATCACTACGCCCATGGCCGCGTGCACGTGCGCTCGGCCGGCAGTGCCCCCGTCGACGAGATCAACCCGGCCGTCGTGACCGTGATGGAGGAGGTTGGCGTCGACCTGACCAAGGAATTCCCCAAGCCACTCACCGACGAAGTGGCGCGCGCCGCAGACGTGATCGTGACCATGGGTTGCGGTGACGCCTGCCCCCTGTACCCCGGGAAGCGCTACCTCGACTGGCAGCTGGATGACCCTGCCGGGCAGGGCGTCGAGGACGTGCGCACCATCCGAGACGACATCGACCAGCGGGTCCGAGCCCTGCTGGCCGAACTCGTCCCCGCCACTGCCTGAATCCGACCACACTGGACCACGATGAGCGACACCGACGCCACCACCGAGGCGGTGCGCCACCGCTACGCCGACCTGGCCATCAACGCAGCTGACAGGGCCAGCTACTGAGCTCGCCGAGCTGCTCGCCTTCACCGCCGACGCCCTCGGCTGGCGCGGCGCCGACGCCATTGACAACGATCTCGCCGCTCACCTCCGGCGCTGGGCCATTCAGCTCCACCCAAGCGACCGACCGCCAGACGGGGCCGCTGGCGGGCACGACCACCCTGCGGGAGACGATCGACGCGTCCATGAGGGAGGTCGTGCACGCCAAGCGTCGCCTCGAGCTCGTGGCACTCCTCAGCGAGGAGGGCCGCTTCGACTTCGAAGCCGCCGAGAACGCCTGGGGGGCGAACGACTAGGTGGCCCGCCTTCAGTACCTCGCCGGCACGAGCGTCTTCGCTCGGCTGTCGAAGCCGGCGGTGGCTGCCGCTTTCGCTCCTCGTGCGGCCACAGGCCGGGTGGGCCTTTGCGCGCCGGTCGCCTTCGAGCTCGGCGACTCGGCCGGGAGCCACGACGACTACCTCGCCGTGATGGGGCGACTCCACGCGTTCCCTTCCGTGCCCGTGTCCGATGCGGACCACCGACGCTCCCTCAATGTCCAAGAAGCGTTGTCCGGCCGCGGCCAGCACCGGGCGTTGTCCCTGGTCGACGCTCTTGTCGCCGCCGTGGCCGAGGCTCGGGACCTGACCGTCCTGCACTACGACGTCGACTTCGAGCTCGTCGCCGGGATCACCGATCAACCGCACGAGTGGATCGTCGCACGCGGGACCGCGGACTGACCGGCGACCTACCGCCCGGGGGCGTCGACCAGCTCGTCGGGTGCGTCGGCCGGCGGGGCGACGATCTCCCAGCGCCCTGACCGCTTGGCGAAGCGGTACCAGCGGCCGTCCCTGGACAGGCGCACCTCCTCGCCCGCGCCGACGGCGACACGGTTCTGGCGGACGCGCACCTTGGAGGATGCCAGCCCGGCCGCCACCAGCGCCTCGCGGGCGGCGACCATCGTGGCCGTGGGCGGTCGCCACTCGTCCTCCTCCAGCACCCGCAGGCCTGCGGCGCCGGCGTGGCGCCAGGCCAGGGCCATGGCCACCAGGGCGGTGGGCGGGCGCCCGGCCCGGCGCGCCAGATCGGCGATGCCACCCGCTTCGAGGACGGCGTCGGCTCGGCGGGCGAGGTCCTCCCGCTCGTCGAGGTCGAGGCCAGACCGACCCGCCCCTGCAGCCAGGGCGGTGGCCCGGCCGGCGGCGTCCTCCACCAGCGCCCGCAGCCCCTCGGCCGTGAACGGCGCGGAGCCCGGCGGGTCGGCGTGCCATGCCGCCGGCCGCCCCGGCACGGCCGGCGCCGGCGGGACGGTGGGCAGCGCGCCCACCGGGCGCCGCCACGCAGCGGCCGCGGGCACGCCTTCGTCCAGCGCCCGCCCGGCCGGCGCCGGCCGCGCCGTCGACCCAGCCCCGGCTGCACCACCGCCGGCAGCATCACCGCCTCCAACGCCCCCGCCGGCACGGGCCCGTCGCACGGCGGCCAACACGTCGGGGCGGCGCCGGCCGCGCAGTTCGAGGAGCCGGAACGGGTCCTCGTCGAGCAGCCCGGCCACCAGGTAGCAGACCGCAGCCGAGTGCTTGCACGGGTCGGCCCAGTCGGGGCACGAGCAGCGGGGCTGCAGGTCGCCGGCATCGGGGAGCAGCGCCACGCCGGCGCCGCGGGCGTCGTCCACCACCGCCGGGTCGAGCTCACCGTCCACCAGGGCGGCGGCGTGGGCCGCCTTGGCCGCCACCGCACCCGTGACGGCGGCCCACTCGGCCTCGGAGAAGGTCCGCACCCTCACCCGCACCTTGTAGGGCGTGCGGCGCCGGCCCCACACCGACGCCAGCACCTCGCCCGGCGCCACCCGCAGGTCCTCGACCCGGTTGTTCCGGGCGTAGGTTCGGCCCCGCGGCAGGCGGTTGGGGTCGAGGCGGGCGCTGTGCTCGAGGGCGTCGACCCACGCCTTGCCCCACCACGTCTCGGCGAAGCTGCGCTTGGCCATCACGCCCCTCCGGCATCGGAGGACCAGTCGCCGCCCAGGCGCACCAGGGCGGCCAGCTCGTCGTCGCCCAGCTCCGACACCCAGCCCTCGCCCGCCCCGACGACCCGGTCGGCCAGCTCACGCTTGGAGGTGAGCAGCGAGGCGATGCGCTCCTCCACCGTGCCCTCGGTGATGAGGCGGTGGACCTGCACGGCCTGGTGCTGGCCGATGCGCCAGGCCCGGTCGCTGGCCTGGTCCTCCACGGCCGGGTTCCACCAGCGGTCGAAGTGGACGACGTGGGTGGCCCGGGTGAGGTTGAGGCCGGTGCCGCCCGCCTTGAGGGAGATTACGAAGGCGTGGGCCTCGCCCGCCTGGAACCGGTCCACCATGGCCTCCCTCGCCGGCACCGGCACGGAGCCGTGCAGGAACAGGGTGCGCAGGCCGGCCCCGCCCAGGTGGCGCTCGAGAAGGCGCCCCATGGTCACGTACTGGGTGAACACCAGCGCGTGGGCGCCCTCCTCGGCGATCACGCCGAGCAGCTCGGCGGCGGCGTCGAGCTTGCCCGAGCGGCCGGGCAGCGGGCCCGCCTGACCGAGGTAGTGGGCCGGGTGGTTGCAGATCTGCTTGAGGGCGGTGATGAGCTTCAGCACCAGGCCGCGGCGCGCCATGCCCTCGGCCTCGGCGATGCGAGCGAGCGTCTCCTCCACCACGGCCGTGTAGAGGGTGGCCTGCTCGGCGACGAGGGGCACGAACCGGTCCGTCTCGGTCTTGGGCGGCAGCTCGGGGGCGATGGCCGGGTCCGACTTGCGGCGGCGCAGGACGAACGGCCGCACCAGCGTGGTGAGGGAGCGGGTGGCGTCGGCGTTGCGGTCGCGCTCCACGGGGATGGCGACCTGGCGGCGGAAGCGCTCCAGCGGCCCGAGCAGGCCGGGGGTGGTCCAGTCGAGGATGGCCCACAGTTCGGTGAGGCGGTTCTCGACGGGCGTCCCGGTGAGGGCGAAGCGGGCGTCGGCGGGGATCGCCCGCAGGGCCCGGGCCGTGCGGGACAAGGGGTTCTTCACCGCCTGGGCCTCGTCGGCGGCCACGATTCCCCACCGCACCGCTGCGAGGGCCTCGGTGTCCCGTCGGACGACGCCGTAGGTGGCGACGACGATGTCGCCCGCTCCGAGGTCGTCGAGCGTGCGGGTGGCGCCGTGGAAGCGCCGGACGGCCACGCCCGGGGCGAACCGCCCGGCTTCCCGCTGCCAGTTGCCCACGAGCGAGGCGGGGCAGACGACGAGGGTCGGCCGGTTGGTGGCGGGGTCGCCGCTGCGGGACAGGTGCAGGGCCAGTAGCTGGATCGTCTTGCCGAGGCCCATGTCGTCGGCCAGCACCCCGCCCACGCCGAGGTCCGCCATCTCCGCCAGCCACGCCAGGCCCCGCTCCTGGTAGGGGCGGAGGGTGGCGTCGAGCCCGGCCGGGAGCGCCACCGCCCGGTGGCCGTCGAGAGCGACGGCGCGCAGGCGTGCGGCCAGCTCGGCCAGAGGACCGACGACATCGGCCTCCACCCGCTCCCCGTCCACCTCGACGGTGCCCCCGAGGGCGGCGGCCAGGGCGGCGCCGGCTCCGATGGTTCGCCGGCGCTTCAGGAGGGCCAGGCGCTCGGGATCAGCCCGCACCCAGCGACCCCGGAGGCGCACCACCGGGCGCTTGGCCTCGGCGAGGGTGGCCAGCTCGTCGTCGGTCAGCTGCTCGCCGTCGAGGGTGGCCTGCCAGCGCAGCTCGCACAGCGACTCCAGCGAGAACCCGGCGGCGGTGACGGCGGCCGGGCTGGGCGTGGCGATCTGGGGCCGCAGCTCGATGGGGCGCAGGACATCGGCCGGCCACAGCACCTGCACGCCGGCCGACGCCAGGTCGTCGACCACGGGACCGAGCAGGTCGGCCGCCTCGTCGTCGTCGAGCACCAGGCGCTCGGGCCGGACGTCGTCGAGCAGGCGCCCGAGCGGCGGCCACACCCGCGAGCCCCGCCGCAGCGACAGGAGCATGGCCGTCTCCGCCTCCTCGCCGAAGCGGGCGACGACAGCATCGGGCGCCGACCACAGGTCGGCGGCGGTCACGACCAGGCTCGGGTCGCGTCTGCTCTGGAGCTGGAGCACGGCCAGGAAGTCGGTGTCGGCCGGCTCGGGCGGCACCAGGCGCAGGGACGCCGCCGCCTCGTCCCCTGCCCCTTTGGTGACGGCCACCAGCCACTCGGCGGCGTCGGAGACGTCGATGACGCCGTGCTCGGGTGGGGCGGGGTCCCGCGTGCCCGCCCGGGGGGCGCGACGGCGCCGCCTCTGCGGCCCGGCGACGGGTGCGGCGAAGGCGGCGTGGCCGGCGGTCAGCGGGGCGGCGGCGGTGCGGGGCAGGAGGTCGGCGACGGCGTCGGAGAAGGAGGCGACGGCGGCCTCGGGCGACACCATGCGCAGCGGCCTCGAGCCGGGCAGGGCCACGGCGTGGGCGGCGGGCGGGAGGGCGGCGGCCAGTTCGACCCGGCGGCCCAGATCGGCGGCGTCGAGCGGGCCGAGGACCCATGTGTCGGTGCCGTCCGGGGCGACGGTCGGCAGCAGCCGGCCCCGGGCAGCAAGGTCGACGGCCAGGCGGGCCGCCACCGCCCACGTCCTCACCGAGTCCGAGACGTCTTCGGCGGCCGGGAGGCACACCAGGTCGTCGATGGCCTCCCGCAGGGGCAGCCGGCGGACAGGCAGCTTCCGGCGGCGGACCTGGCTGCCGGCGGGGACGACGAGCTCGAGCTCGGTGTCGGCGCCGTCCACCGCGCCGCCGGCTTGGGTGGGCCAAAGGGCCAGCCAGCCGTGGTGGCGCCCGGGGTCGCCGACGTAGGTCGCCTCGACCCCTGACCACCACATGGTGCGACCGTAGCGGCGTTGCCCGGTCGGTCGGAGCCCAGGCTCTCGCCGCCGTCGCCGAGGCCGGGGAACTGACCGTCCTGCAGTACGACGCAGACTTCGAGCTTGTCGCCGGCCAGGCGCACGTGTGGATCGAGGGACGCGGCACCGCCGACTGACAACCCTGGCGGCCGCACGCCTCCCCTGGATCCTGGCGGTAACATCGCCAGGGTGCGTGCAACAGGTTGGCATAACGGCGGCGCTCCACTGGATCCGGCGGGCTACGGCGTCAAGCTTTCAGCGCGCGATCGGGACAAGTACTTCGATCCCACCTGGAAGACGGTGACCGTCGAGTTCGACGGTCACGAACCGACCGTCGTGGACCTCAGCCCGTCCTTCTGGCGGAGCTGCTCGGAGTTGCGGTCCGCCGACATCGGTCGGTGGCTGCTCGGAGTACAAGCGGCGCCGTGGCCGAAAGGGTCGCCGCCTGGCATCGCGGTCGAGCACGTTGCCGAGGACCGCTTTGCGATCCGGGTGCTCAAGATGCGCACGCTCGGTCAGCGGTAGCGCGGGACGGTCCAGGAGCAGCAGGATTGCGCGGTGGACTCCCTCAGCTTCACCGCCGGCATCACCTTCAACGACAACAGCGCCATGACGGTGGACGTCATCGGGATCGACGCCACCGGCATCGCCTACGAGTCGCAGGCCGGTTCCGGCACCGCGGAGTGGAAGGAGCTGAAGGCGGTGATGCTCGCCACGACCGACCACATGCTCGAAAGCGGCGGATCGCTCCTCGCCATGGCGCAGGCAATGGCCGATGCTGGCGATCGGGCGGACCAGGCCGAAGAGATGCGCCGGTTCGGCCTTCGCGTGCTCCAGCAGGCGGCGCCGCGGGTCTGCCCGCTGGGCGAGGGCTGCGGCCTCACCCCCGGGCAGGCGGCTGATCAGTAGAGGTGGCCTCTCAGCCCGTGCCCTCCTGCTCGAACTGCGCCTCCTCGGTGGAGCCGACCATGGCGAGCGTCGCCGCCTGGCCGCCGGAGATGACCTTGGCCACCTCGTCGAAGTAGCCGGCGCCGACCTCGCGCTGGTGGCGGGTGGCGGTGTAGCCGGCGGCCTCCAATTCGAACTCACGCTCCTGGAGCGCCACGTAGGCGGTCATGTCCTTCGTGGCGTACTGCGAGGCCAGCTCGAACATGGCGGCATTGAGGGCGTGGAATCCGGCCAGGGTGATGAACTGGAAGCGGTACCCCATGGCGCCCAGCTCCTTCTGGAAGCGGGCGATGGTGTCGTCGTCGAGATGGCGCTTCCAGTTGAACGACGGCGAGCAGTTGTAGGCGAGCAGCTTGTCGGGGTACCGGTCGTGGACCGCATCGGCGAAGGCGCGGGCCTGGGCCAGGTCGGGCTTGGACGTTTCGCACCACAGCACGTCCGAATAGGGCGCGTAGGCGATCCCCCGGGCGATCGCCGCCTCGTTGCAGGGCCGGGTGTGGAAGTACCCCTCCGCTGTGCGCTCGCCGGTGAGGAACGGGTGGTCGCGGGGGTCCACGTCGCTGGTGACGAGGGCGGCGCCGAGCGAGTCGGTGCGGGCCACGATCACGGTGGGCACGCCCAGGACGTCGGCCGCCAGCCGGGCCGAGATCAGGGTCCGGATGTGCTGCGCGGTGGGGATGAGCACCTTGCCGCCCATGTGCCCGCACTTCTTCTCCGACGCCAGCTGGTCCTCGAAGTGCACGCCGGCGGCGCCGGCCTCGATCATCGAACGCATGAGCTCATAGGCGTTCAGCGCGCCGCCGAAGCCGGCCTCGGCGTCCGCCACCACGGGCGCCAGCCAATGCCGGGTGACGTCGCCTTCGGCCCACTCCACCTGGTCGGCCCGCACCAGCGCATTGTTGATGCGGCGCACGAGGGACGGGACGCTGTTGGCCGGGTAGAGGCTCTGATCGGGATAGACCTGCTCGGACACGTTGGCGTCGGCCGCCGCCTGCCATCCGCTCACGTAGATCGCCTCCAGGCCGGCCCGCACCATCTGCACGGCCTGCCCGCCGGTCATGGCGCCGAGCGCGTGCACGTAGTCCCGCTGGTGCAGGAGGCGCCAGAGGCGCTTGGCGCTGAGCGTCGCCTGGCGGTGGTCGGACCGGTAGGACCCCCGCAGGCGGACGACGTCCGCGCCGCTGTAGTCGCGCTGCACGCCGATCCAGCGGGGGTTGCCCCGCCAGTCGTTCTCGAGATCCGACGTGTGCCACCCCTTGTCACCGTTGCCGTTGCCGTTGCCGTTGCCGTTGCCGTTGCCGTTGGTGCTGCCATTTTCGTTGCCGTTGCTGCTGCCGTTGCCGTTGCCGTTGCTGGTCACTTTCGTCCTCCGCTGGGGTTGGTAGCCACACTCTTCAGGGGTCCACATGTCAATCGAGCACCTCGTACGCGGGAAGGGTCAGGAACTCGGGGAAGCCGTCGTCGAGGGCCACCCGCTCGAACAGCCGGCGGGCTTCGTGGAAGCGGCCGCCGTCGAACCGGTCGGCGCCGAGGGCATCGCGCAGCCGGGTCATCTCGTCGTTGACGATGCCGGTCACCAACTTGGGCGTGACGGGGCGCCCGTCGTCGAGAGCCACGCCGTGGCGCTGCCACTGCCAGATCTGCGCCCGGCAGATCTCGGCCGTTGCCGCGTCCTCCATGAGGTTGTCGATGGCCGCCGCTCCCGCCCCCTGGAGCCACGACTCGAGGTAGCGGATGCCGACGCCGATGTCGGCCCGCACCCCCTCCTCACTCACCGCCCCCTGCGTGTCGGCGACGGCCAGGAGGTCGGACGCGGTCACCGCCACGTCCTCCCGCAGGCGCTCCAACTGGTTGGGCCGGTGGCCCAGCACGCCGTCGAACACGTCCATGGCGACGGGCACCAGGTCGGGATGGGCCACCCACGTGCCGTCGAAGCCGTCGGCCGACTCCCGCAGCTTGTCCTCGCGGACCTTGGCCAGCGCGGTGGCGGTGACCTCGGGGTCGCGGCGGTTGGGGATGAAGGCGGCCATGCCGCCGATGGCGTGCGCCCCCCGCCTGTGGCACGACTGCACCAGCAGCTCGGTGTAGGCCCGCATGAACGGGACGGTCATGGAGACCAGCGAACGGTCGGGCAGCACGAACTCCGGTGAGGCCCGGAACTTCTTGATGACGCTGAAGATGTAGTCCCACCGGCCTGCGTTCATGCCGGCCGAGTGCTCCCGCAGCTCGTAGAGGATCTCGTCGATCTCGAAGGCGGCGAGCACCGTCTCCAGCAGGACGGTGGCCTTGATGGTGCCGGGCGCAAGTCCCAGGTCCTCCTGGGCGGCCAGGAAGACGTCGTTCCACAGCGCCGCCTCGGAGCTGTTCTCCAACTTGGGCAGGTAGAAGTACGGGCCCGATCCGAGGTCGAGCAGCGCCCGGGCGTTGTGGAAGAAGGCGAGGCCGAAGTCGAACAGCGACGCCGACACGGGGTCCCCGTCGACCAGCAGGTGCTTCTCCACCAGGTGCCAGCCGCGGGGCCGCACCATGAGGGTGGCCACGTCGTCACCCAGGTCGTAGCGGCGACCGTCGGGGCCGTCGAAGGCGATGGTGCGCCGCACCGCGTCGTGGAGGTTGCGCTGGCCGAGCACCACGTTGTCCCACGTCGGCGAGAGGGAGTCCTCGAAGTCCGCCATGAAGACGGCGGCGCCGGAGTTCAGGGCGTTGATCATCATCTTGCGGTCGGTCGGCCCGGTGATCTCGACCCGCCGGTCGGCCAGGTCCTTGGGGACCGGCGCCACCGTCCACTCCCGGTCGCGCGCCCTGCCGGTGGTCAAGGTCGGGCGCTCACCGGCATCGATGCGCACCTGGCGTTCCGCCCGGGCGGCCAGCAGGCCCCGGCGCCGGCCGTCGAAGGCCCGGTGGAGTCGGGCCACGAAAGCCACCGCCTCGGCGCTCAGGACGTCCGGGTCGGGGGTTCCGCCAGTGATCGTAATCCCGTCTTCCGCAGCCACTCGGTCTCCTTCGGTCGTCGCAGAAGCAGTGTTCGTTCCGAAGCGCAGTCCTTGCAACCCTTGTTGTGGGATAACTTCAGAGGAAGTTTCGGGAAACACCACAGAAATGGAAACTTTCATGCCGCAGCTCGACACGCTCCTGTTCGGCCGGCGCCTCCGCCACCTCCGCCGCCAGCGTGGCCTCACGCTCGACGCGCTGGGCGCCCGTGTGGGGAGGCCGGCGCCATTCCTGTCGCTTGTGGAGAATGGGCGGAAGGAGCCCCGCCTCTCGCTCATCGAGGCGCTGGCGGGCGCCCTCGACGTGGCCGCCGCCGACCTCCTGTCGGACGAACCGCCCGACCGCCGCGCCTCGCTGGAGATGACCCTCCAGCGGGCCCAGGACGATCCGCTGTACCGCGACCTCGGCCTGCCCTGGCTGAAGCCGGCCGCCGGCCTGCCCGACAACGTCCTCGAGCACGTGGTCGGGCTGTACGAGGCGCTGCGCCGCCGGGCCCAGGTGCAGACGGCCACGCCCGAGGCGGCCCGCCGGGCCAACGTCGAGCTGCGGGCCGAGATGCGCGGCCGCGACAACTACTTCCCCGAGATCGAGCAGGAGGCGGCCGCCGCACTGGCAGCTGTCGGCTACGAGGGCAGCGGGGCGGTGGCCGAGCGGATGCTCACCGACCTGGTGGCCCACTACGGCTTCAGCCTCCACCGGGTGCAGGACCTGCCCGTGTCGGCCCGGGCCGTCACCGACCTCCGCCACCGCCGCATCTACATCCACCAGCGCAACGCCCTGCCCACCCGGGCCGCCCGCTCGGTGGTGCTGCAGACGCTCGGGCACTTCGCCCTCGGCCACACCGATGCCCAGAGCTTCGAGGAGTTCCTCCACCAGCAGGTGGAGGCCAACTACTTCGCGGGCGCCGTGCTGGCGCCGGAGCAGCCCGCCGTGGAGCTGCTGTCGCGGGCCAAGGCCCAGCGCGACCTCTCCGTAGAGGACCTGAAGCAGGTCTTCTACATCTCCTACGAGATGGCCGCCCACCGCCTCACCAACCTGGTCACCCGCCACCTCGACCTGCCCGTGCACTTCCTGCGGGCCGACGAGGACGGCGTGATCTGGAAGGCCTACGAGAACAACGGCATGCCCTTCCCCACCGACGCCGACGGCGTCATCGAGGGGCAGCGGGCGTGCCGGATGTGGGGCACCCGCCAGGCCTTCAGTTCCCACGACCAGTTCTCGGAGCACGCCCAGTACACGACGTCGCCGGCCGGCGAGTACTGGTGCGTCACCCAGGTCGAGGTCGAGCGGCGGGCGGCGGTCACCATCGGGGCGACAGCCAAGGAGGCCCGCTGGTTCCGCGGCCACGAGACCACCAACCGTGCGGTGTCACGCTGCCCCGACGGCGAGTGCTGCAGGCGGCCGCCCGATGCGCTGGCCGCACGATGGCGGGGCCAGGCGTGGCCCCTGGCCCGCGCCGACGGGCACATCCTCGCCACCTTCCCGGCCGAGTCGTTCACCGGCGTGGAGGTCAGCCAGGTCTACGACTTCCTCGAGCGCCAGACGCCGTCCTGACAGGCGGCACCGGCCAAGGCGGCGGGCCGTCGCCCCCGCCTGATTCCTGCGGCATGAGGGTCCGGGATCCGGATGCTCACGCCGCCGTGACGCGGCCCCTCATTCGCGCCGTAACGCCGGTCGAGAAGGGTCCGGCGGTCGCGGTCGCCAGGGTGAGCGCGGTCCGTTCCTCCCATTGCGTCGCCGGTGCACGATTCGAGCCGTGAAAAAGACCGGAAATCATGAGGAGATCCTCGCTCCGGGGGCGAGTCGGCGCCGCGATCTGCCGATCAGCATGGAGCGCATCGCGCGCGAAGCGTCCGGTCCGGTGCCCCACCGGCGCAACGAGAAGGCACTGGAGCGGACGGCATGCGCAGTGCCACAGCAGCGCCCGTCGACGGCGACACACCGGCGTCACGGCCGTCGCCCGCGTCCCGGGTGAGCCTCCGCCGCCGTTGGAGCAGGGCCGCGGCGATCTTTGTCGTCCTGTTCGCGGCCGGCGGGATCGCCAACTTCGTGGGCACGCGCTCCACTGTCGGCGCCTTCCGCGACGTGGCGACGCGGATGGAGAACGACGCCGACGCGCTGACCCGGCTGCGGACCGACATCGTGTCCACCGCCCTCCTGCGGTCGGCCGCCGTCCAGCATCTCGGGGTGGCCAAGATCCAGCTCGACGCAGCGTCGGCCGCCGAGAAGGCCAGCTTCTCCCGGGCGATCCGCGTCCTCCGCCCCGGCGGCGGGCAGGAGTTCATCGAGCGTCAGTTCGCGGCGTCGAAGGAGCTGTGGCCGAGCGACATCACCACGCTGTCGCCGATCGAGTTCGTGGAAAGGGCTGCCAAGGGCCGGCAGAACTTCGCCCTGATCGACCAGGCCGCGCTGGCCAGCCAGTCGGCGGCACGGTCCGACCTGGACGCCGCTGCCGACCTCGAGCAGAACCTCACGGTCGCCGCCGCCGCCGTCAGCCTCCTGCTGGTGATCCTGGTGCTGCGTTTCGCCCGGCGCCTGTCCAGGGAGGTGCTGCTGCCCGTGGCCGCCCTCCGGGACTCGGCCAACCGGCTGGCCGACGGCGAACTCGACCATCGCGTCGACGTCGCCACCGCCGACGAGATCGGCGATCTGGCCGTCACGTTCAACACCATGGCGGACGTCCTCGCCAGCAGCCACCGCGACCTCACCCTGCAGGCCAACCACGACTCGCTCACGACCCTCGCCAACCGCGTCGCGTTCCACGCCCGGCTCCAGGCCACGCTGGCTCGCCCCGACCGGCGTGACGGCAGCCAGGCCGTGCTGTTCGTGGACCTTGACGACTTCAAGGATGTCAACGACGAGCTCGGCCACGAGGCGGGAGACGAGGTCCTGCGCGCCGTGGCTGCGCGTCTCACCGAGGCGGTCCGCCCCGGCGACCTGGTGGCCCGCCTCGGTGGGGACGAGTTCGCCCTCCTGCTCGAAGGGATCGACGAGCCGCACGTGGCCCTCGACATCGCCAACCGCGCCATCACCGCCCTCGCCGCCCAGGTGACCGTGTCCGGCACCCGCGTCCATGTGGGCGCCAGCGCCGGGCTGGCCATGCGCCGTGACGGCAGCGACACGGCCAGCCTCATGCGGGAGGCGGACATCGCCATGTACGCGGCCAAGCGCCAGGGCAAGAACCGGGTCGAGCGCTACGACGCCGCGCTCCACCAGCGCGCCACCGCGCCGGCCATCACCGGGGCGGCGCCCACCGATGACCCTCTGCTCCCGCGCGTTCGTCGGTGAACCAGGCGTCGACCCGCTCGCTCGCCTTCTGGAACTCCGGCGTGTCGGGCTTCTCGCCGGCTCGATCGGGCGGGGGCCGATGTTCGGGGCGGACGAAGTTGCGGTGGGCGTTCGCCGGCCTGATCGTTCTCAGCGGGTGCACCACTGCCGCGTCCGAGGAAAAACCGGCCCGCACGACATCCACGGCAGGGGCGACCACGGCGCCCGCTCCGACGACGACGACCGCTGCCGCTGCCGCCGCAACGCGGGCGGTGCCGGCGCGCTCGGTGGCCGACCAGGCGTGGATCCCCTTCGCCACCGCCGGCGCCGTCACCCTCAGCCATCCGTCCAACAGGGTCGAGCGGATCGGTTTCCACCAGTCCAACCACGAGGGCGCACAGCCGCTCACCGCGCTGGCGACGGCCGTCCACCCTGCCACGCTCGAAGCCCGTGCCCGGTTGACCAGCGCACAGGCAGCGGCCGACGTCGTCATGGACCCGGCGGGCGAAGTGCGGGCGCCGGTGACGGGGCGGGTGAAGCGGTCGGGCACCTACACCCTGTACTGCAGGTATTCCGACGACTACGTCGTCATCGCCCCGGACGCCAACCCGCGCTGGGAGGTCAAGATCCTGCACATCGACGGCGTGCGTGTGCGTCGGGGCGACCGCGTAGAAGCGGGGGTCACCGTGATCGCCCCCCGGCCGACGCAGCTCCCCTTCGGGTCCCAGGTGGACGAGCTACGCACCGTCGACCCGGCTTGGCCACACGTGCACATCGAGGTCGTCGACCCAGCCATCAAGAACACCCCGTCGCCGGGAGGCGGGTGCAACTGATCGACACGATCACGGTCCGTCAGAGCCGCTCGACCGCCGAGACCCGCAGCACCGCCTCGCCCGCCTCCACACTGGCGGCCAGGTCGACGGTGGCGACGATGGCCCACTCGTGGAAGCCGGCCGGGTCGTCGAGGACCTGGCGCACCTGCCAGTGGTCGGCGCCCTCGGTCACCTGCATTAGCGCGTTCGAGCGGGCCGCCTGGCCGGTGCCGATCGACGCATGCTCGGCGAAATAGGGCGCCAGCGCCTCCTCCCAGCGGCCTGCGCTCCAGTCGGCCTCCTGCTCGGCCAGGGCCGCGTACCGGCGCTGGGCGGCCAGCTCGACCCGGCGGAACAGGGCGTTGCGCACCAGGACACCGAAGGCACGCCGGTTGGCCGTCACCGGGGGCGGGGAGTCGTCCAGCGCCTGCACCGCCACGGCCGACTCCGGATGCCGGAGCTGCTCCCACTCGTCGAGCAAGGAGCTGTCCACCTGGCGCACGAGGGTGCCGAGCCACTCGGTGAGGTCGTAGAGCTCCTCGGTCTTGGCGGCCTCGGGCACCGTCTGGGTGAGCGCCTTGAAGGCGTCGCTCAGGTACCGCAGCACCACGCCTTCGGACCGGGCCAGCTGGTAGTAGCCGGTGAAGTCGTTGAAGGTCATGGCCCGCTCGTACAGGTCGCGCGCCACCGACTTGGGCGACAGGGCGTGGTCGGCGACCCAGGGATGGCCCCCGCGATAGGCGTCGTAGGCCACGCCCAGCAGCTCGGCCAGGGGCTTGGGCCACGAGATGGTCTCGAGCCGGGCCATGCGCTCCTCGTACTCGATTCCGGCCGCCTTCATCTCGGTGACGGCATCACCCTTGGCCTTGTTCTCCTGGGCGTAGAGCACCTTGGACGGGTCGTCGAGGGTGGCCTCCACGATGGACAGCACGTCGAGGGCGTACGTCTCCGACTGGCGGTCGAGCAGGTCGAAGGCGGCCAGGGCGAACGGGCTGAGCGGCTGGTTCAGGGCGAAGTCGGCCTGCAGGTCGACGGTGACCCGCACGCGGCGGCCGTCCCGGTCGGGATGGTCGAGGCGCTCCACCACGCCGGCCGCCACCAGCGAGCGGTAGATGGCGAGGGAGCGCCGGATGTGGCGACGCTGCGCGGCGCGGGGCTCGTGGTTGTCGACGAGCAGGGTGCGCAGGGCGGCACAGCCGTCGCCCGGCCGGTCGAGCACGTTGAGCAGCATCGAGTGCGACACGGCGAAGCTCGATGTCATCGTCTCCGGCGCGGCCGCCATCAGCCGCTCGAAGGTGGGCAGGCCCCACGACACGAACCCCTCGGGCGGCTTCTTACGGACGACCTTGCGGCGCAGGCGGGGGTCGTCGCCCGCCTTGGCGAGGGCCCGCTCGTTGTCCACCACGTGGTCGGGCGCCTGGGCCACGACGGTGCCGGCCGTGTCGTAGCCCGCCCGCCCCGCCCGCCCTGCGATCTGGTGGAACTCCCGGGCGCTCAGGAGGCGGACCTTGGAGCCGTCGTACTTGCTGAGGGCGCAGAACAGCACCGAGCGGATGGGGACGTTGATACCGACGCCCAACGTGTCAGTGCCGCAGATCACCTTGAGCAGCCCGGCCTGGGCCAGCCGCTCCACCAGGCGGCGGTACTTGGGGAGCATGCCGGCGTGGTGGACGCCGATGCCGTGGCGCACATACCGGGACAGCGTGCGCCCGAAGGCGGTGGTGAAGCGGAAGCCGGCCACCAGGTCGGCGATGGCGTCCTTCTCGACGCGCGTGCACACGTTCACGCTCATCAGCGCCTGGGCCCGTTCCACCGCCGCCGCCTGGGTGAAGTGCACGACGTAGACCGGCGCCTGCTGGGTGGCCAGCAGCTCCTCCAGGGTCTCGTGCAGCGGCGTGGTGCGGAACGAGTAGTGCAGCGGCACGGGCCGGGTGGTGTTGGTGACCAGCGCGGTCGGGCGCCCGGTGCGCCTGGTGAGGTCGGTGGCGAGGGTGCTCACGTCGCCGAGGGTGGCCGACATCAGCAGGAACTGGGCGTTGGGCAACGTGAGCAGCGGCACCTGCCAGGCCCAGCCGCGGTCGGGATCGGCATAGAAGTGGAACTCGTCCATGACGACCTGGCCGACCGTTGACGAGGCGCCGTCGCGCAGCGCCATGTTGGCGAGGATCTCCGCCGTGCAGCAGATGATGGGCGCCTTGGCGTTGACGCTCGAGTCGCCGGTCATCATGCCGACGGCGTCGGTGCCGAACGTGGCGCACAGGTCGAAGAACTTCTCGGACACCAGGGCCTTGATCGGCGCGGTGTAGAAGGTGCGCCGGCCGGCGGCCAGGGCGGCCAAATGGGCACCGACCGCCACCAGGCTCTTGCCCGAGCCGGTGGGCGTGCTGAGGATCACGTTGGACCCCGACACGACCTCGATCAGCGCCTCCTCCTGGGCCGGGTAGAGGGTGAGGCCGCGCTCGTCCGCCCACGAGGCGAAGACGTCGAACACGGCGTCCGCCTCCGCTCCTGGCTCGACCCGGTCGGTAAGCGTCGTCACCGGTCCACCATCCCTTCGGGACCGGGGCGGACCACTCCGGCTGACCAGAGGGCGGCGGCGGGCGGCGGGGCGGGCGGGTTCGGCATGGGCAGGCCCGCGACCTTACGGTTCAGCGGCTGCGGAGGCGGTCGAGCTTGCGCCGGTCCCGCTTGGTGGGCCGGCCGGCAGCGGCATCGCGGACGAAGCTGGGCGCCTCCGTGTCCGGCGCAGGCGGCGGGGGGCTGTGGTCCACGATGCTCCCGGCCGCCGCCACCGCGCCCACCCGCTTGTCGAGGACCTGCACGACCTCGAGCACCCGCTGCCGCCCGTGCGCCCGCGCCTCGACGCGGTCACCGACGCGCACCGGCGTGGCCGGCTTGGCCGGCGACCCGTTCACCCGCACGTGAGAGCCCCGGCAGGCGGCCGTCGCCTCGGAGCGGGTCTTGTACAGGCGGACGGCCCAGAGCCAGCGGTCGACCCGCGTCACCTCCACCGGACCATGGTCGCACGGAGGCCGGGCCCGGGTCCCTCAGCGGCGGACGACGCCGATGCCGACCACCGGCCGGGCCAGCTGGATGGCACCGGTCGACCCGAGGAACCTGGCGTCGCCGAAGGCGAAGATGCCGCCGTCGGACGCGACCAGCCAGTACCCGTTGCCCGACAGCGTGGGCGCCATCCCCACGATCGGGCGGTTCAACCTGATCGCCCCGGTGGAGCCGAGGAACCGGGCGTCGCCGAAGGCGAAGATGCCGCCGTCCGAGGCGACCAGCCAGTAGCCCCGGCCGGACAGGGTGGGCGCCATGCCCACGATGGGCTGGGCCAGGCGGATGGCGCCGGTCGACCCGAGGAATGCGGCGTCGCCGAAGGCGAAGATCCCTCCGTCCGACGCGACCAGCCAGTAGCCGTTGCCGGAGGGCGTGGCCGCCATGGCGACGATGGGACGGTTCAGTCTGATGGAGCCGGTGGACCCGAGGAACCGGGCGTCGCCGAAGGCGAAGATGCCGCCGTCTGACGCGACCAGCCAGTAGCCCCTCCCGGTCGGCGTCGGCACCATGCCCACGATCGGCTGGGCCAGGCGGATGGCGCCGGTCGAGCCGACAAAGGTGGCGTCGCCGAAGGCGAAGATGCCGCCGTCGGACGCGACCAGCCGGTAGCCGTTGCCTGACGGTGTCGGCGCCATGGCCACGATGGGCCGGTTCAGCCTGACGGCGCCGGTGGAACCGAGGAACCGGGCGTCGCCGAAGGCGAAGATGCCGCCGTCCGAGGCGACCAGCCAGTAGCCGTTGCGGGGCGGTGGCTGGTCGTCGTCCACGATGGTGCCGACGCCCGCACCGTCGGCCAGCGGGACGGCGGCCGGGCTGCCGAGGTTGACAAAGAGCGTCTCGTCCCCCTCGTCCGCCGCATCACCCACGACCGCGACGGTGATGGTGGCGGTGCGCTGCCCGGGCGGGATGGCGAGCGTGCCGCTCGTGGACGTGTAGTCCGCCGGCGCAGTCGCCGTGCCGTTGGCGGTGGCGTACCCGAGGGTGACGGTGGCAGCGCTGGCAGCCGACAGGGTGACCGTGAAGGCGAGGGTGGCGGTCGTCCCCGGTCCGCCCTCCAGGACGGACGCGTCGCTGATCGAGGCCGACACCTCGGTCGGAGCCACCGACAGGGATGCCACCGCGCCGGCGGCGTCGATCAGGCCGGCACCGACGGCGGAGGCCGGCGCGCCCGGTACAGCCACCGCCGTGTTGCGGAGCGCGGAAGCCACCTGGGCCGGCGTGAGAGAGCCCCGGGCGTTGAGGAGCAGCGCCCCCACCGCCGCCGCGTGCGGTGCGGCGGCCGATGTCCCGCAGAACCGTCGTGGCGGGCTCGAGCCGGGAGGGAAGAACGAGTTCTGCCCGCAGTCCGAGGCGGCGACGTCCGGCTTGGCCAGCACCACCGGGGCGGCCAGCGGCGTGGTGCTCGGCACGGGGTTGAAGAGGTAGGTGACCGGTCCTCGCGACGAAAACGGCTCCGCCACTGAGGCGTTGCTGAAGGGCACGGCGCCGATCGAAATGGCGCCGGCGGCCCCGCTGTGGCCGAACACCGTTGGCCCGTAGACGTCACCGCCGGACGACACGGAGTACTCGACGCTGGCCGGATCGTCAGCCCCGTGGACCCACTTGAACCGGACACCCGGTCCGGAGAAGCGGGCGACGACCACGTTGAGGGCCTGTGCGTTCGCTGACTCGTTCTTGTACCCGACCAGTTCGAAGGGGCGCTGGGTGCCACTCCCGCCCGGGTTGTCGTCGGCCCCGCACCGCAGCACGACGCCGGTGCCGGCGTCGAGGATGCAGATGTCGAGATCGGTAATGACGCCGCCGCGGGGCTGCGCCCACTGGAGATCGAGCATGAGGGTGCTTCCGGCGGGAAGCACCATCTGCGAGGTCGCATCGACGCCGGCCGGGTTGAACGAGTGGCAGTCGATGTAACCCACCACGAGGGGAGGGCACGGCGTGGGGCGGTAGGTGGTCGCCTCGTAGGACCCCACGTCCGCGCCACCGACCACGATGTTGGCGTTGCCCGCGGCACTGAAGTACGCCACACCGGCCGCCTGCGCGTTGTTGACCGCCACCGCGATCGGGCCGTCCTGGTAGAAGGGCTCGCTGAAGTAGCCGACGTCGTCGACGAGCACCTTGGCGCCCGCGTTGACCAGAGCGGTGATGTTGTTGGCGAACGAGGTCTCGCCCGCGAATGCCGTGGCGAACGACAGGCCGGCGCCGGGAGCGAGATCGTGGACGATCTGGGCCATGGCCCGTCCCTCGTCCCGGTTGGGGCGGTCGGTTGTCGACGGGGCGTTGTCGGACAGGACGCTCGCCGGGGTGAAGCGTCCGCAGGGGTTGGCGGCGCCCGGGAGGTCGCCGGCGGCCACGTCGGCTGCCGGGTTGGTGGCGGCACCGACCGGCGCGCGGTCGAACGAGTCGGACAGGATACCGACCCGCACGCCGGTCCCGTCAATGCCGTAGGTCGACCGGGCCAGAGCGGCCTTGAGCTGCCCGTCGCCCTCCGACACCACCGGCCCGCAGGCACGCCGCACCGGTGTCACGACCTCCGCCACATTGCGGACGACGTCGTGCCGGGCGAGGCGGTCGAGGTCGGCTGCATCCACCGCCATCGTGACGGTGTGCAGGGCGGGATCGCTGACGGCCAGGATGTCGCCGATGGCACGCAGCGCATCGGGGGCGCCCTGCATGCGACCGGCGTGGACGTCGACGTCGACGACCACCCTGGCGTCACCGAGACGGCGGACTCCCCCGCCCTGGTCGCTCGGGAGGTCGGTGACCGGCACGCCGGCGCTTCGGGGGCGCCCTTCCGCCCTCCGCGACAGGGCGTCGAGGCGGGCCGACAGACGACCGGTACCACCCTTGACGGCGCCACATCCGGGGGACTGCGCCGTCGCTGGCGCGCGACCCCCGGCGGCCAGCAGCGATGCCACCAGCGCGGCGATGACCGCTGCCACGAGCATGTTCCGGCGAGCGCCGGCCGGGCCCGATGGCTGCTGAAGGATTCGCACGGCTCGCTCCCTGTACCGGCCTTGGGCCCGGTTCGGGAGTCATTCTTCACGGCCCCGGGTCCTCGTGGACCGCGGGCCGCTTCGGCTTGTCTGCGAAGGCAGGCGGGCGAGCCCTGTGCCCCGCCCCCCGAGGCGGCACAGTCGTGCGTTCCGCCGTGAGGCGGCCGGGTGTCAGCCCGCCAGCTTGGGGCCTCGGCCGCCGGTGGGCTTGGCGTTCTCCATGCCCTCGTCGTCCTCCACCTTCCCGCCCCGCTGCTCGGGATCCTCGACCGCGGGATCGTCGGTGATCGGCTGCTTCGTGTCCGGGTCCACCTTGGGCATGCCACGCTCCTCCTGTTCGGGACTTCTTCGTACCTGTTCGTTCTGCCCGCCCCGGTGGTCCGGCAATCCCCAAATCACTGGACCGTCCTCGCGGGCCGGTCACAGGACGGCGGCGCCGGCCGTCGACCTGTCCTCGATCTCCCAGGCGTGGTCGAGGGCATGCCACGCGATGCGCCTGGCGGCGTAGCGGGCCGGCCAGCCCCGCTCGTCACCCGGCTCCCCGGACCGCGCCGCCCGAAGGGCGTTGAGCACGTCGGCCCGGAGGGCGGCCACCTCGTCGGGTGCGTGGACGCCGTCATCGGCGGCCCGGTGCCGCACGCCGATCTTGCGGGCGTAGGCGAACTCGGCGGCGGACACGTGGGCGACCACGTCGTCCCGGTCCCGGCCACCGCCCCTCGGGCCCTTGCGCAGGACGGCCGGCGCTCCCGAGGCCACGCCTGCCAGCAGGGTCCACGACGCCTCCACCAATGCCGCCAGGCGGCGGGCCTGCGCTGCGGTGGGTGCCGCCGCGTCGGCCAGGGCCGGGATGGCAGGCGCTCCGAAGTCCGTGGTCGTCGAGCCGGCCAGTCGCTCGACGACCTGGAAGGCCCGGGCGGCCGACGCTGGAAGGCGAAGGCCGGCGGCGGTGGCGACCGGCGCATAGCGGGGGGCGTAGACCGACAACGCCTCCATGGCCGCCTCCTCGGTCCGGGCCGAACGGCACCAACCCGGCCAGTCGAGGGCGCAGGCGAAGACCTTCTTGTGCCCGACCTCCAGGTAGATGGGCGTGGGCGTCACGGCGTGCAAGCATGACCCGGCGCCGGGCCACCGCAAAAACGGGAGACCACATGAGCAACCTCCACCAGCAGGTCGTCGACATCGTGCGCGAGCGGGGACTGATCCACCTCCCCGAGCCTGTCGTGCTGGCCTCGGGCCAGACCAGCCAGGACTTCGTCGACGGCAAGGCCGCCCTGTCCCACGGCGCCGATTTGGAGGTGGCCTGCCGGGCCGTGCTGGAGGCGGTGGACGGCATCGTGTTCGACGCCGTGGGCGGCCTCACCATGGGCGCCGACCATCTCGCCCATGGGACGGCCATGCTCTCGGGCTCGGAGTGGTTCGTGGTGCGCAAGCAGCCGAAGGGCCGTGGCACCGACAAGCTGGTCGAGGGCGCCACGGTCGGGCCGGGGACCAGGGTCCTCCTGGTGGACGACGCCGTGACCTCGGGCGGCTCGATCCAGAAGGCGCACGACGCCATCGTGGCCACCGGCGCCACCGTGGTCGCCGCCGTCACCCTCGTGGACCGCGGCGAGGTGGCCGCACCGTACTTCAGGGAAAAGTCCATCCCCTACGCCACCCTGGTGACCTACGGCGACCTCGGCATCGAGCCGGTGGGCGGAGGCCTCGTCTCCGCCTGACGGTCGCGCATGCCGATCCGGCCGCCGGGCGGCACCCTGCCGGGCGGCGGCCGATGCTCTGGACGCCAGACATCGCAAAGCGGGTGATCGACCGCCGGGTCCGGGGCGACCTCGATCGCTTCAAGAAGTTCCTCGAGAGCACCTTCGGGTGGCCCGGCGTCTGGCCGAGCTGCCCGTCGTGCGGGACGCGTTCGCTGCCGGCGAGCTCACCTACTCCAAGGCCCGGGCGCCCGTGCGCATCGCCAAGCCGGGAAACCGAGGCGCCGCTCGTCGAGTTGGCCCGGTACACCACCGCCGCCCAGCTCGACCGCATCGCCCGCGCCCGCGCCAATGTCCACACGGGCGACGAGGCGGAGAACGGGGCGCGGCGGCGCGAGGCCCGCCACCTCCACTGGTTCTGGGATGACGACGGTTCCCTGGTGCTCACCGCCCGGCTTGACGCGGACGAGGGTGCGTTGGTGCTCCAAGCCCTCGACGCCGGCGACCACGCCCTCCGAGACCAGGCAGCGGGTGGGGACTTGTCCACAGAAATCGACGATGCCGCGGCATCGTCCAGGCCGGCCGAGACGCCCGCCGACGACTCCGTGACCACCGCCCGCCGCCACAACGCCGAGGCCGCTCGGGTCCCTTTCACCCGGGCCGACGCCTTGGTGGCGATGGCCGAGACGATCCTGGCCCACGGTCCCACCGCCCGCGACGGAGGTGAGCGCTACCAGGTGGTGGTCATTGTGGCCCACGACACCCTGGCCGGCGCCAACGGGGGTGGAGAGGTCGACGACGGCCCGTTCGTGGTCTCCGAGGCGGCCCGGCGCCTGGCCTGTGACTCCACCGTCGTGGCCATGAGCCTGGATGCCGGCGGCGAGCCGCTCAGCGTGGGCAGGGCCACGCCCACCATCCCCCGCCACATCCGCCGTGCCCTGCGCAAGCGCGACGGGGGCTGCCGGTTCCCTGGCTGCAGCCAGCGCCGCTTCGTCGACGGCCACCACATCGTCCACTGGGGCAGCGGCGGCGAGACGTCGCTGGCCAACCTCTGCATGCTGTGTCGACATCACCACCACCACGCCGTGCACGAGGGCGGCTTCGGGCTGCGGCGCACGCCCGCCGGCGAGTTGGTGTTCACCACCCCGGCCGGCGTCGAGCTCCGAGCCGCCCCCGAGGTCGAGCCCGTGACGCTCGACGTGGACGACGTCAACCACCGACTGGGCGTGGTGATCGGCACGGGTACCGGGGCGTGCCTGTGGGGCGGCGAGCGCCTCGACCTCGGCCTTACCGTCGACGCCCTGTTGTGCCTGGAGGGCCGCATCGGCGCCTGAAGGTCCGGCCAATCGCAGTCCCGCCGGTGGTGTCTCCGGCGAGAAGCCTGAGGGGCGATCCGGTGGGCACCAGGTGTCGCTCAATGGATCCCGCCGGCGAGATTCTTCCCGATCTGGCATAACCGTTCGACCCGGCGGGTACAGACAGGGGAAACCGAAAACGACCACACGACGACACCAACGGAGGTGCCCCATGGGAACCGTGAAGAAGTCGATCACCGTCGATGTTCCTGTCTCGACCGCCTACAACCAGTGGACGCAATTCGAAGACTTTCCGGAGTTCATGGAGGGGGTCGAGTCCGTCACCCAAATCGACGACAAGCGCCTCCACTGGGTCGCCGAGATCGCCGGCGACCGCGAAGAGTGGGACGCCGAGATCATCGACCAGACACCCGACCGCCGCATCGCCTGGCAGGCCGTCGCCGGCAAGCGCAACACCGGCGCCGTCACCTTCGCCCCCGAGGGCTCCGACCGGACCCTGATCGATCTCGAGATCGACTACGAGACCGAGGGCTTGAAGGAGAAGGCGGGCGACGTCCTCGGCGTGGTCGACCGCCGGGTCCAGGGCGACCTCGATAACTTCAAGAAGTTGGTCGAGTCACGAGGCGTCGAGACCGGCGCCTGGCGCGGCGATATCTAGACGCATCTCTAGTCGTAGCGACGAAACGAAGGGCGCCCCGAAAGGGCGCCCTTCTTCGCTGCTTCGGGCGCACTGAGCAGGTGCCGACCCACCCGACCGACTGGGGGGCGGTTTTTGGCCGCGCCGCCGCGACACCGGAACTACGTCGGCCTTATTCCCCGCCAAGATCGGCGTCTTGCGACGTCCGCAGTTGGTAATAATAGACTGACGCCGTCGCCTCGTCATCGCAGTTGGTGACGGTCATGTCGAGGAGCCGGAAGCGGTCGATGCCTTCGATGGCACTCGCCACGCGGCGCAGAACTTCCGGTAGCTCGTCCGCGCCCAGCGTCAAAGCGAAGTGGTCGCATTTTCCGCCAATCGGCGATGCAGAACTATTTTGTGGGTCCACCCCGCTGCTTTCCGACATTGCGCGTGCCTGCGACTTTCTCCGACTTGGTCAATTTCAGTCGGGCGGCATCGTAGTCAGCCTTCACGAAGGGGCGACCAGCCTGCTTTTCGCGCACGGCCTCCTTCTCCTCTTCCGTCAGCGTCTCCGAGCCCGTCTCCAGGTCGTCTTCGGTGTAGCGCTTCGACGAACGACTCAGATCGGCCGGAATCACGTCGCGGATCGGCTGACCACCGTTGTAGACGACCCGTCCACACGAAGCGCCGGGCAGACTCGTCGTGTTCGCCGTTGGGAGGGTCAGCCCTCCCGGCGTCACCCATGGGCGTGTCCGCTGGTCCGGCACGGGCGTGATCCACGGCCCGGTGCGCAGTCCCGTGATGGAAGTGACCCAGGAGCTGCCACTGCGAAGGCCCGGTCCTCCGGGTGAGGGTGAGGGTGAGGGTGAGGGTGAGGGAGTGCATGGCGGCCTCACCGTGCCGGTGAGACCGAAGCCCCGACGCGCGTCACGCCAGCTCGGGACCGTGAACGGCCCAGCCGTCCTGCCGTCGACCGGCCCAGGAGCCTCGATCACCCCGATGCGCCGGCGGAGGTCAGCCGCCGTGATGCCGCACGCCCTCCCGGCGGAACGGATGGTGAGCGCCACTGAACTCGCAATGCCGGCCTCCTCCAGCAAGGACTGCACTCGCCCGGACTGCGCTGCCAGCAGCGCCTCGACGTCATCGAGCGAAGCCGCCAGGCTGCGCGCGCCGCCGGAGTCCACCCCGACTGTCTCGCCGAACCGAGGCCGACTCATGACATGAAACTACATGGCACGCGCCTCCCGCGCCAGGTCCAGGCAACCAGTGTTACGAGTTGGTTGCCATTCCCGCACGTGTCGCCGGTTGGTCCGTCAGCGCATCGTCGTCCTGCGTTGACACCCCGGCAACCGACCCAACACAGGGGTAGGAGACCCTGGGGTCGTGGCAACCAAAGGTTTTCGCGACGCCGGTCATACGCCCAGCCTTGTGGCGGCGCTGGTGCACTTCGACGTCTCGTTCATGGTCTGGGTCCTCCTCGGCGCTCTCGGTGCCTACGTGGCCTCCGACCTGAACCTGTCCGCCGCCCAGAAGGGCCTGATGGTGGCCGTGCCGCCGCTCGGAGGATCGGCCTTCCGCCTCCTGCTCGGCACGCTGGCCGACCGCGTGGGTGTTCGCCGCACCGGCCTCGTCACGATGGGCCTGACCCTCGTTCCCCTGACGTGGGGTTGGCTGGGCGGCGGCACCTACTCGCAGGTCCTCGGCATCGGCCTGCTGCTGGGCATCGCCGGCGCCAGTTTCGCCGTCGCCCTCCCCCTCGCCAGCCGCTGGTACCCGCCCGAGCACCAGGGCCTGGCCCTGGGCATCGCCGGCGCCGGCAACTCCGGCACCCTGATCGCCGCATTGGCAGCCCCCCGCCTGGCCGAACACGTCGGGTGGCACGGCGTGTTCGGCTTGGCGGCAATCCCCGTGAGCCTGGCCTGGCTGGCCTTCGCCCTACTGGCCAAGGAGCCGCCCCGGCCGAAGCCGGCGCTGGGCGTGTCGGCCAATCCCTTCTCGCTCCTGCACGACCGCGACGCCAGATGGCTGTGCAGCTTCTACCTGGTGACCTTCGGCGGCTTCGTGGGGCTGGCCAGCTACCTCCCGATCTTCTTCGTGGACCGCTTCGGCCTCACCAAGGTCACTGCCGGCGGGTTCGCAGCCCTGTGCGCAGTCGCCGGCTCGTTCCTCCGCCCGCTGGGCGGTCTGCTGTCCGACCGGCTCGGCGGCACCCGGGTGCTGGCCGCCGCCCTCGGCGGCGCCGCAGTCCTGCTGCTCGGCGTGGCCATGCTGCCCGGGCTGCCCGCCACCGTGCTGCTCCTGTTCGCCGCCATGGGCGCCTTCGGCATGGGCAACGGGTCGGTGTTCCAGCTGGTGCCCCAGCGCTTCCCCGCCCGCATGGGGGCCATGACCGGCCTCGTCGGCGCCGCCGGCGGGGTGGGCGGCTTCCTCCTCCCCTTCGCCCTCGGGTCCCTGAAGGGCAGCACCGGCTCCTTCACCGCCGGCTTCGCCGTCGTCGCCTTGGCTGTCGCCATCGCCTCGTTCTGCGTCAACCGGCGCCAGCGGGTGTGGGCCACGAGCTGGGACATCGAGGTGGCCGTCTGATGGCGATGGACACCGCTCGTCGCACCCTCGTGGTGGCCGGCAACGGCATGGTGGGCCAGAAGCTGCTCGAGGTGCTGGTGGAGCGGGGCGCCACCGCCGAGTGGGACATCGTCACCTTCTGCGAGGAGGGCCGCCTCGCCTACGACCGAGTGGGCCTCAGCTCGTTCTTCACCGGCACGTCGGCCGAGGAGCTGTCGCTGGTGGCGCCGGGCTTCTTCGACTCGGCCGGCCTCGAGGTCCACGTGGGCGACGCCGTGGCCTCGATCGACACCGAGGCGGGCAAGGTGATCTCGAACCGGGGCACCTCCATCGCCTACGACGCCCTCGTTCTGGCCACCGGCTCGTACCCGTTCGTCCCGCCGGTACCCGGAAAGGACCTGCCCGGATGCCACGTCTACCGCACCCTCGACGACCTGGAGGCCATCAGGGCCGACGCCGAGGGCAAGCGGGTGGGCGCCGTCGTGGGTGGTGGACTGCTCGGCCTGGAGGCGGCCAACGCCCTGCGCAGCCTCGGCCTGGAGACCCACGTGGTCGAGTTCGCCCCCCGGCTGATGCCGGTGCAGGTGGACGACGGCGGCGGTTCTGCCCTGCGCCGGCGCATCGAGGACCTGGGCGTGGTCGTCCACACGGGGATGGCGACCTCGGAGATCCTGGAGGGCCCCGACGGGCGGGTGCGCGGCATGCGCTTCGCCGGCGAGGACGACGCCGACCTCCTCTGCGACCTGGTGGTGTTCTCGGCCGGCATCCGCCCCCGCGACCAGCTGGCACGCGACGCCGGGCTGGCGGTGGGCGAGCGCGGTGGCGTGGTGGTGGACGGGGCCTGCCGCACCAGCGACCCCCGCATCTTCGCCATCGGTGAATGCGCTTTGGCCGAGGGCCGCATCTGGGGGCTGGTGGCGCCCGGGTACCAGATGGCTCGGATCGCAGCCGACCGCATCCTCGGCGGTGACGCCACCTTCGGCGGCGCCGACCTGTCAACCAAGTTGAAGCTCATGGGCATCGACGTGGCCAGCTTCGGCGACGGCTTCGCTGCCACCCCGGGCGCCGAGTCGATCGTGTTCTCCGACCCGGTGGCCAACGTCTACAAGCGCCTCGTGGTGTCGGCCGATGGCAGCCAGGTGCTGGGCGGGATCCTCGTGGGCGACGCGTCGATGTACCAGACGCTGGTGCAGATGGTGCGGGGCGACATGCCCACGCCGGCCAACTGCGAGGAGCTCGTCCTGCCCGTCCGCTCCGGCGACGGTGCCGCGGTCGGGATGGGTGTCGAGTCGCTCAGCGACACCGCCATGGTGTGCTCGTGCAACAGCGTGAGCAAGGGCGCCATCTGCGCCGCCGTCCAGGGTGGGGCCATCGATGTCCCCGCCCTGAAGGCGTGCACGGCGGCGGGTACAGGCTGCGGGGGGTGCGTCCCCGTCGTCACCGACCTGCTGAAGCTCGAGCTGCGCAAGGCGGGCATCGAGGTCCGCAACAACCTGTGCGAGCACTTCGACTACAGCCGCCAGGAGCTGTTCGACATCGTGCGCGTCCACCGCCTCACGTCGTTCTCCCAGGTGCTGGCCGACCACGGCCGTGGCCTCGGGTGCGAGGTGTGCAAGCCGGCGGTGGCGTCGATGTTCGCGTCGCTCGGCGTGGGAGGCGGCTACATCCTCGAGCGCTCCCAGGCGCCCCTCCAGGACACCAACGACCATTTCCTGGCCAACCTCCAGCGCGACGGCACCTACTCGGTCATCCCCCGGGTGCCGGGCGGCGAGATCACGCCCGACCAGCTGATCGTCATCGGCCAGGTCGCCAAGGACTACGGCCTCTACTGCAAGATCACCGGCGGCCAGCGCATCGACCTGCTCGGCGCCCGGGTCGACCACCTGCCCGAGATCTGGTCACGCCTGATCGACGCCGGCATGGAGTCCGGGCATGCCTACGGCAAGGCGCTGCGCACCGTGAAGTCGTGCGTCGGTACCACCTGGTGCCGCTACGGCGTGCAGGACTCCACCAGCCTGGCCATCGAGATCGAGCTGCGCTACCGGGGCCTGCGGGCGCCCCACAAGCTGAAGTCGGCCGTCTCCGGCTGCACCCGCGAGTGCGCCGAGGCCCAGAGCAAGGACTTCGGCATCATCGCCACCGAGCAGGGCTGGAACCTCTACGTGTGCGGCAACGGCGGCATGCGCCCCCAGCACGCCCAGCTGCTGGCGGACGGCCTCGACCACGACACGCTCATCCGCACCATCGACCGCTTCCTCATGTTCTACATCCGCACCGCCGACCGCCTGGAGCGCACGGCCACGTGGCTCAACAAGCTGGAGGGCGGCATGGACCGCCTCAAGGCGGTGGTGCTCGACGACGCCCTCGGCATCGCCGCTGAGCTGGAGGCGGAGATGGACCGTCACGTGGCCGAGTACGAGTGCGAATGGGCCGCCACGATCAACGACCCTGAGAAGGTGCGGCGCTTCCGCACCTTCGTGAACTCCGACGAGCCCGACGCCAACGTCGTATTCGTCACCGAACGGGGCCAGCGCCGGCCCGCCTTCCCCAACGAGAAGCAGGAGGTTCGACTTTCATGACAGCCATTCTCGACACCGCCACGCTCACCTGGCAGGACGTCTGCGCCTACGACGACCTGGTGCCCGACCGGGGCGCGTGCGCCCTCGTGGAAGGGCAGCAGATCGCCCTGTTCCGGCTGTCCCCAACCGACGACCTGTTCGCGTTGTCGAACCACGATCCGTTCAGCGGCGCCAACGTGATCTCCCGTGGCATCGTGGGGTCGAAGGGCGACGTGGTCAAGGTGGCCTCGCCCATGTTCAAGCAGAGCTTCGACCTGCGCACGGGTGTGTGCCTCGACGACCCGGCCGTGTCGCTGCCCGTCCATATGGTCCGCGAGCGCGACGGCAGGGTAGAGGTCGCCCTCACTTGACGCTGATCGAGGATCGGGACGCAGCTGTCACGCCGGTGACCGATCGCTTGCGGAAGCTGACCGGCATCGACGGGCGCGGCCCCGAGCTGCTGCCCCTCGATGCCGGCGAGCAGTACCGCTTCAGCTTCGCCATGGACGCGTGCGTCGGCTGCCATTCGTGCGAGGTGGCGTGCGCCGAGCAGAACAACACGCCGGTGGACAAGGCGTGGCGGCGGGTGGGCGAGCTGGAGGGAGGAGTCTTTCCCACGACCAGGCGCCTCAACCTGTCCATGGCGTGCAACCACTGCCTGGAGCCCACCTGCCTGTCGGGCTGCCCCACCCAGGCGTACACCAAGCTCCAGAACGGCGTGGTGCGGCACGACGCGGCCGAATGCATCGGCTGCCAGTACTGCATCTGGAACTGTCCCTACGAGGTTCCCGTCTACGACAAGGCCACCAAGGTCGTGGCCAAGTGCGACATGTGCCTGCCCCGGCTGTCCGAGGGCCAGAGCCCCGCCTGCGTGCTGGCCTGTCCGACCCGCGCCATCACGGTGGAGCCGGTGAACGTGGCCGCCTGGCGGGCCGATCCCGACGGTGCCGACGCCCCCGGCCTGCCGCCCGCCTCCATCACCCTGTCCGCCACCCGCATCGTCACTCCCGCCGGTCTCCCCGACCTGGTGGCGGCCACCGACCACGCCGTCGAGCCGGAAGACCCCCACTGGCCCCTTGTGGCCCTCACCCTGCTGACCCAGCTGTCCCTCGGCACGGTCGCGTCCACCGTGGTGGCCGAGGCAGCAGGGGGAGCGGGTCGACAGGGTCTGGCCGGTGGCGCGGTGGGCGCCGCCCTCGCCGGCGCCGTCGCCTTGGCCGCCTCCCTGTTCCACCTGGGCCGGCCGACCGTGGCCTTCAAGGCACTGCGCAACTGGCGCACGTCGTGGCTCAGCCGGGAGGTCGCGCTGCTGTCGGCCTTCTCCGGCGCCTCCCTCGCCTACGCGGCGGCATGGCAGTGGGGCGACTCCCTCGGCATCACCCGCGGCCCCCGCCTGGCCCTCGGCATCGGCGCGGTGGCCACGGGTGTGGCCGGCGTCTACGCCAGCGGGCGGCTGTACCTGGTTCCGGCCCGCCCGGTGTGGAACTCCCGCCGCACCCTCGTGTCGTTCTTCGCCACCGGCCTGGCCACCGGTCCCCTGCTCGCAGCGCTCTGCCTCGACCGCAGCGCGCTGGCGCCCTCGCTCACCACCGGCCTCATGGCTGCCGCCGCCGCCGGAGGGGTCGTACAGTTGGGCGCCGTGCGCCACCTCCTGCGCACCGTCCGGGGCCGAACCGACCGCCAGCACCGGGGCACCGCCACCCTCCTCACCGGCCGTTTCCGGACGCTCCTCGCCGCCCGGGTGACGGCCGTTTTCGTCACCGTCGCCCTGCTGGCGTGGACGTTCACCGTCCCCCTCGCCGGCCCGTCCGCCGGCGGCCGCCTGGCCACTGCGCTGGGCGTCGCCGCCTTGGGCGAGCTGGCCGGCCGCTACCTCTTCTACGTCACCGTCGTCCCCTTCCGTGTCGCCGGCAGCTTCTTCTCCGGCCGATGACCGCCACCCCCCCCCTTTCGAACGGACGGCGGGTGAGCAGGCCGGGAGCAGCAGGCCTGACCCGGCTGCTCGGACTCGGCACCCGGTCGGAGGACGCGGCCGATGCGGCGCGGGCGGCCAGCACGTCGCCGCGGGCGTACGTGGCCGACGACCGGTTCGGCACCCTCAACGAGACCCGCAAGCCCGACACGTGGGTGCGCACGACGTGCGGGTACTGCGCCGTGGGGTGCGGCATGTATGTGGGCGTCAAGGACGGCCGGGCGGTGGCCGTGCAGGGAGACCCGGACCATCCGGTGAACGCCGGCCGCCTGTGCCCCAAGGGCCTGTCCGAGCACCAGACCCTTGCCGCAGAAGGGCGACTGACCACGCCCCTGCTGCGCCGCTCCCCCGGTGGGGGCCAGGAGCCGGCGTCGTGGGACGAGGCGCTGGGCGCCACCGTGGTGGGCTTCAACCGGCTGCTGGCCGAGCACGGGCCCGAAGCGGTGGCCGTCATCAGCACCGGCCAGCTGGTGACCGAGGAGTTCTACGCCCTGGGCAAGCTGTGCCGGGCCGGGCTGGGCCTGCGCCATTACGACGGCAACACCACGCTGTGCATGTCGAGCGCGGTGGCGGGCTACAAGCGCAGCTTCGGCAGCGACGGCCCGCCGGGCGCCTACGAGGACCTCGACCAGGCCGACGTCATCCTCCTCGTCGGCGCCAATGTGGCCGACAACCACCCGCTGCTGGCGCCCCGGGTGCTCGACAACACCGGCGCCACCGTCATCGTGGTGGACCCCCGCGTCACGAAGACGGCCATGGTCGCCGACCTCCACCTGGCCGTGCGGCCCCGCAGCGACATTGCCCTGGTGAACGGGATGCTGAAGGTCATCATCGACGCGGGCCTGGTCGACCGGGCCTACGTGGACGCCCACACGGAGGGCTTCGCCGAGCTGGCCGAGCATGTGGCCGCGTACGGCCTCGACCGGGTGGCGGCCGAGTGCGGGGTGCCGGCCGAGCAGATCCGCGAGGCCGCACTCGCCTTCGGCCGGGCCGAGCGGGCCTTCGTGGCGTGGACCATGGGCGTCAACCACTCGGTGCAGGGCACCGAAACCGTGACCCTCCTGAACACCCTGTGCCTGGTGACCGGCAACGTGGGACGGGCCGGCGCGGCGCCGTTCTCCCTCACCGGCCAGTGCAACGCCATGGGTACGAGGGAGGCGGGCGGCACCGCCTCGCTTCCCGGCTACCGCAACTGGGACGACCCCGCCGCAAGGGCCGAGATGGCAGCCCTGTGGGGCGTGCCCGTCGACCGCCTGCCCACGGAGCGGGGCCGGGCCTACCCCGACATCATCGACGGCGTCCTCGACGGCACCATCAAGGGACTGTGGGTCATCGCCACCAACCCGGTGGTGTCGTTCCCCAACCGGGCCCGGCTCGAGGCGGCGATCCGCAAGCTCGACCTGTTCGTCGTGCAGGACGGCTTCGCCACCCCGACGACAGCGATGGCCGACGTGGTGCTCCCCGCCGCCATCTGGGGTGAGAAGGGGGGCACATACACCAACGCCGAGCGCCGGGTGTCGAGGGTGCGCAAGGCGGTCGAGCCGCCCGGCCAGGCCAAGGCCGACTTCGACATCTTCCTGGCCATGGCCCAGGCCTTCGGCCTGGCCGGCGAGATCTACCCCGGCTGGGCCACACCGGAGGACGCGTTCACCGACTGGGCCCGGGTGTCGGCCGGGCGCCTGTGCGACTACAGCGGCATCACCTACGACCGCATCGACGCGGCGGGTGGCGTCCAGTGGCCGTGCACGCCGGCGACCGAGGCGGTGGGCGGCACGCCCCGCATCTACGCCGACGGCGTGTTCCAGACGCCGAGCGGCAGGGCCAAGCTGTGGTGCGTCACGCCGCAGCCCATCAGCGACGCGCCCAGTCCCCGCTACCCGTTCCTGCTCAACACCGGCCGCACGGTGGAGCATTGGCACACCCGCACCAAGACGGGCCGGGTCGCCGTGCTCGACCACCTGGCGCCCGAGGCGTGGGTGGAGGTCAACCCCGCCGACGCCGAGCGCCTCCGCGTCGGCTCCGGCGACCTCGTGCGGGTCGCGTCGCGCCGGGGCGTGGTGGACGACCTGCTGGTGCGGGTGACCGCCATCGTCCGCGAGGGCGAGGTGTTCGTGCCCTTCCACTACGACGAACGGTGCGCCAACCGCCTCACGGTCGACGAGTTCGATCCCATCTCACGCGAGCCCAACTACAAGCAGTCGGCCGTCCGCATCGAGCGGATGTGACCGCGTCCCGGCGGGTACAGCCGCAGTACAGGCGGAGTTCACCAGGGCATCAGGGCGGCAGAAACAGGCTGGTAACACCTCCACAGCAGGATTGGGGGATGCCGTTGCGCCCGCTCGAGGGCTACACCGTGGGCGTCACCGCCGACCGCCGATGGGAGGACCAGGCCGAGTTGCTGCGCCGGCGCGGGGCCCGCGTGCTGCACGGGCCGAGCATCGCCACCCAGTACCTGGCCTCCGACGAGGCGCTGCGCTCCGCCACCGCGGCGGTGGCCGGCAAGCCGCCGGACTACCTGGTCGCGACCACCGGCATCGGCATGCGGGCGTGGCTGGAGGCGGCCCAGGCGTGGGGCCTGGGCGACACGCTGCTCGCCGCCTTGGCACCGGCGCGGATCGTGGCCCGCGGCCCCAAGTCGGCCGGCGCCGTACAGACGGCGGGGCTCACCGTGTGGCAGTCGTCCCCCAACGAGCGGCTCGACCAGCTGTTGCCCCTGCTGCTGGCCGAGGCCCTGGAGGGCAAGCGGGTCGCGGTGCAGGAAGCCGGCGCCGAGGCGGCCGACATCACCGCAGCCCTGCGGGAGCGGGGCGCAGACGTGGTGGAGGTGCCGGTCTACCGCTGGCGCATGCCCGACGACACCGGACCCGCTCTGCGCCTGGTGGACGCCGCCTGTGACGGACGCGTCGACGCCGTCACCTTCACCAGCGCCCCGGCCGTCCAGAACCTGTTCGCGGTGGCCGCCCAGCACAACCGCGACCAGCACCTGCGCCGGGCCTTCAACTCGGCCGGCCTGGTGGCCGCCTGCGTGGGTGCCGTGTGCGCCGGCGTGGCGCGCGACGAGGGCATCGAGGCGCCGGTGGAGCCCGCCCTCGGGCGCCTGGGGCTGATGATCCGGGCCCTGAGCGACCGCTTCGAGGACCGCCGGCGCACCCTCGTGCTGGCCGGCACCGAGGTGGTCGTGCAGGGCTTCGCCGCGAAGATCGGCGACCGCACCGTCGAGATGCCGCCGCTGGAGCAGGCCGTGTTCACCCTCTTGGCGAACCGCCCCGGCGCCGTGGTGTCCCGGCCGGTCCTCCTGCAGAAACTGTGGGGCTCGGCGACCGCCGACCCCCACCTCCTCGAGGCCACCATCACCCGCCTCCGCCGCCGCCTGGGGCCGTGCGGGGCGGCGCTGCGGCCCAGTCCGGGGCGGGGCTACCGGCTCGACGTCACCTCCGCGATGGCGGCCACGGCGGTTCCCGACAGGGCGTAGACGGCGGGTCCCTCCTCATCCGGCATCTGCCGGTGCCGGGGCCCGTTCCCGTCGGTGAACGTGTTCGAGTTCGCACCGTTCTGCCGTCCGGAACGCCGGTCCTACAGGACCACCTCGTCGGCGTACACGAGCCGCCGCTCCCACACGGGGGGTAGCTGCACGGCCCCGTCGGCGAGGGTGGCCGGGTCGCCGGGGAGGAGCTCCCACTCCTGGGGTTGCGTTGTGGGGGCGTGGGTCCCCGGCCGGCTGGCCTGGCCTGCGGGTGCGCGCGAGGCCGGCCGGGCCGGCCGGGGGATCAGCCGACTGCCGACCGGCCTCGGTGCCGCCCGGACATCGCCCGGGCTACCCCGGGACGGCGTCGGTCGAGAGCTCGGACAAGCGGGCCTCGATCGCCGTCCGCAGGTTCGTGAGCTCGGTGATCTCGTCCTCGCGGGACTTGGCCGCGTCGCCGCAGCACTCGCAGCCGCAGCCGCACGGTTCGGCCGCGGCCGTGACGGTCGTCATGGAGCTGCAGCCGCAGGAGCAGCCGGTCGTCGTCGTCATGGCGTCGTTCCACCTCCGGAACAGGGGCGCCCCGACATGGCGTCGGGCTGTCGCATCCTCTGTTCAGCATCGTAAAACCCGGCCCTAAGGGCCGGGTCAAGCAAGATCTCGCAGGGCGGCGCGCACGGCGGCGCGCGCCTCATCGACGCTGAGGGCGACCAGCTCGGGAAGCGGGCGGTCCATCGAGCCGACGATCAGGTCCGCCAGGTAGTACCCGACCCGCCAGCGCTTCTCCACCAGGCCGGACCCGAAGAACGTCTCGGCCGTGCCCTCGTTGTCGAGCTCCTCGCGGAAGCGGGCCACCAGCTCGCCGCGGTGCTCCACGCACCACGGCAGCCAGTCCTCGAACCCCTCGTGGCCGAACCAGAAGTAGTCGTCCTCGGGCCGCCCGGGCACCACCTGGCGCGACACGCGGGTGGCCAGGCCCTCGGAGAACGCGGTCCACGTCGCGTCGCTCTCCGGCGGCACCGCGCCGAGAACGATGCGGTGCCAGGCGTGGGCGTCCTCGTGGGCGACCAGCACCCGGCTGCCGTCCTCCGACTGGAACCACTCCAGGCAGTGGAAAACAGCCACGTCGTCGCCCATGGGGCCGACCAGCACGTTGATTGAGTAGGGGCCCACCATCAGCACGTGCAGTGGATCGGGCGTGGGCGCCAGGCCCAGCGCGTCGCGCACGGCCGGCTCCACCTCCTCGATGACGCGGTGCAGGATCGGCCCGCCGTCGGTGACCCGCTCGCGCACGATGGTGAGTTCCCGCACCACCGCCGACTTGCCGACCTTGTCGCCCTGGCCGGCGTAGAAGGCCTCGAAGATCTCGGGGTTGGCGCCCTCGTAGACGTCCTTCCAGCGCGACTCGCGCACCGTCGGCGAGTCGACGAACGTCTTCCGGGCGAACTCCTCGAAGGACGGCAGGATGTCGACGATGCGGGGCACTGCCTGATCCTACGACCCGCCCACCGCTGCTCAGCGCGTCAGCCCGGGGGCGAACCGGTGTCCAGCTCGAGGGAAACGGAGTTGATGCAGTAGCGCTGGCCGGCGGGGCCGGGGCCGTCGTCGAAGACGTGACCGAGGTGCCCACCGCAGGTGCGGCACACGACCTCGGTGCGCGCCATGCCGTGGCTGCGGTCCTTGATCAGCTCGACCGCCTCGGCCACCGCAGGCTCGGTGAAGCTCGGCCAGCCCGTCCCGGAGTCGAACTTGGTGTCGGAGCTGAACAGGGCGGCGCCGCACGCCGCGCACCGGTACGTGCCGTCGTCCTTGGCGTCGACGTACCTGCCGGTGAAGGCCCGCTCCGTCCCCTTCTGGCGCAGGACCTGGAACTGTTCGGGCGTGAGCTCCTGTCGCCACTCCTCGTCGGTCTTCGCCATCTCGGGGCTCATGGGCGCTCCTTCGCTGGCCGCCGGCGGCGACCGTCACGGGAGGCCGAGCCTATGACCCGACGAGGCGGTTTGCCGGCCGCGGAGCGGGGTCGGCGGAAGCGGACGGCGCGGTCGCGCCCCTGCCGCTTGGCCTTGTACAGCGCGGTGTCGGCCGCCGCCACCAGCGAGGACGCATTGGCGCCGTCGGCCGGGAACACGGCGACGCCGGCGCTCACCGTGACGGCCACGGGCCCCGCCTGCGCGGCCACCGCCACCCGCAACCGCTCGGCGACGGCCATCGCCTCTGCTCCGGCGCAGGCAGGCAGGACCACGGCGAACTCCTCGCCGCCGTAGCGGGCCACGAAGTCGGTGGTGCGGGCGGCGCCGCCGAGGGCGCAGGCGACCTGCGCGAGAACCTCGTCGCCCGCCTGGTGCCCGAAAGTGTCGTTGACCGCCTTGAAGTGGTCGACGTCGAGCACGATCAGCCCGCACGGCTCACCGCGGCGGAGGGCCTGGGCCAGCTCACGCCCCAGGGTGGCCTCGAACGAGCGGCGGTTGGCCAGGCCGGTGAGGCCGTCAGTGCGGGCCAGGCGTTCCACCTCCGTCTGGAGGGCGGCGGCGCGCAGGGCCAGCGCGCCATGGGCGGCGAACTGGCCCAGCAGGTCGACCGTGCGGGCGGTGACCCGGGTCCGGCGCCCGCCACCCCTCTCCACGGCGAGGGCGCCGATGGGCCACCCCTCCACCACGAGCGGCGCGACCATCACGTTGGTGGCGCCCGGCAGGGCGGTCGCCAGCAGGTGGTCGGGGTCGAGGGCCCGCAAAAGCAGCGGGTCGATGGCGGCCGCCCCTTCCACGATGCCGAGGGAGTGGCGCACCACGACGTCGCCCGCTGCCCCGTCGGCCGCCCTGTCCAGCGACCCGTATTGGCCGAGGACGTAGGCGGTGGCGGTACGGCCCTCGGCGTCGGCCACGACCACGGCCGCCCGCTGGTGCCCGAACCCCTCGGCCACCCCTTCGAGGAGGGCCTGCACCAGCTCGGTGCGGTCGCGGCCGCCGGCCATCCGGCCGCCCATCTCGGCCAATGCCCGCAGCTCGGCCTTCCCCCGCCGCAGCTCGCCCTCGTTGAGGGACGAGAACCAGGCCGTGGCCACCGCCACCACCAGCAGGGCCAGGGCGCCGAGCACGGCCGACTGCTCGGGGCTGGCGCCTGGACGGGCCTCCACCACGCCCGCCTGGGCCAACCACGACGTGAGGGACAGGAGGAGGGCGTGCCACAACGCCGCCTTCAGGCCGCTGCGGAACGACAGGAGCAGGGTGACGGCGATGACGTGCACCAGGACGAGGAAGGACAGGACGCTCTGCGGCCCGCCGGTGAGGGCCATGACCACCGCCAGGTAGACCCCGTCGAACAGGATCAGCCCGCCCACCAGCCCGGCGGTGCGCAGGGCAGCGCGGCGCCGGGCCAGCTCGAGACCGGTCGAGATGGCGGCGTAGGCGACGCTCACGGCGGCCAGGCCCGGGCCCAGGCGCGGCCCGAGCGGACCGGGCAGCAGGAGGGCGGCGCCGGCGGTGATGACGGCGAGGGTGATCCGCAGGGCCTGGAGCAGGAGGAGGCGCTGGCGCAGCGGCGCCAGGTCGACGGCGCGGTCGGCGACAGCCCCGTCCCCCGGGCCGGTCACTGGTGCACCATCCCTGCGGGATGCCGCACCGTGAGTTGTTCGATGGACCGGCCTCCCGGGCCGGTCACGAGAATCCCAGGAGGTCGTCGTCGCGGCTGGCGCCGCCGGCGTGGCCCACGCTCGGGTCCCCCCGGTCGAGCCGCGGCTGCAGCACGAGGAAGGCGAGGATGGCCAGCGCCAGTCCGAGCGGGAACGACAGCCGCTGGGCCGTCTCGGACGCCGCGTTGCGAAGGCGGAGCGGGAGCGGTCCGGTGACCGGTTTCCTCGACGTCAACGGCGTCGTCGCGGCGCCTGGAGCCGGGCGGGCGGGCCGTCGGACAGAACTGGCGGGCGCCGGCGCGCCGGCCGGGGTGTCGGTGGCGACGTGCGGCGACGCAGCGGCCGCCGGGGCGGACGCCGCATCGGGTGCGGCCGCCGTCTGGCCATCGGACACCCCGGCCGGCGCTGATCCGGCCACCGGTAGCTGCTGGCCGGGCAGCGTGACCGGTGGGAGCTCGATCGACGGCACCACGGTGACGGGGGGCACGGTCACCCCCGGGAGCGACACCGGGGGAAGGGTGACAGGCGGGAGTGTGAGGGGCGACGCCTGGGGGACGGGCGTGGTCAGCTCACCGGCCAGGTCGCCACCGGCGGTTCCACCCCCGGCCGCGCCGGCGGGCGCCGTGCACGCGAGGCCGGCGGCCCACGCCACCGACGTGGCGAGGATCACGGCTGAAATCCGTCCCCGCCTCTGCTTGCCCGGCACTGCACGCACGTTCCGGCCCTCCAGACTCGGCCCTTCCTCGGGATCGGCAGGTACGGCGCGCGTCTTGAGAACTGTTCGACCCAGCCGTGTTGCGAGTACAACTGGCGTCATGGATGCGAGCAACGGCGCGCCGACACGAGATGGTGCCGACACCGGTCTGACCCGACTGGTCCACACGGTGCGCGCCGTCGCACTGGGCGAGCGGACCGCCTACGCCGACGGCACCCTCACCGTGTCCGGCCCCGAGGCGGCAGCGGTGCTGGCTGACCCCGCGCTGGCCGAGGTCCGGGTGTCGTGGGCGTCGCCGGGTGACCCGGCCCGGATCGTCAAGGTGCTCGACGCGGTGGAGCCCCGCACCAAGGGCCCTGGCGGCGGCGGCATCTTCCCCGGCTTCGTGGGTCCTGCACTGCCCCAGGGCCGCGGCGTCACCCACGTCCTGCGGGGCGCAGCGGTGGTGGTGGCGGGCTTTGTGCCCCGCGCCCAGGAGGCGGTGGTCGACATGTCCGGCCCCGCTGCCCCGCTCTCACCCATGGGCGCCACCCACAACCTGGTCGTCGAGTTCACCCCTGCACCCGGAGCGGCGTGGGAGGCGGTCTACGAGGCGCTGCGCAAGGGCGCCCTGGCCCTGGCCGCCCGCCTGGCCGAGGCGGCCCTGGACGCGGAGCCGGATGCGGTGGAGGAGCTCCCGGGGCTGCCGGGCCCGGGCGAGCGGGGCCTGCCCCGGGTGGCTGCCATCACCAACCTGCAGACCCAGGGCACCTTCAAGGAGGTCTTCGTCTACGGGCGCAGCTTCGGCTCCACCGCTCTGCCCACCCTGATCGACCCCAACGACCTCGACGACGGCGCCGTGGTGAGCGGCCAGCTCGGCCACCCCAGCCTGAAGAACCCCACCTGGGTGTTCCAGAACCACCCGGTGGTGGCCGCCCTGCGGGCCCGCCACGGCGTCGACCTGCTGTGCGCCGGCGTGGTGCTGTCCCCCGAGCCGGTCGACGCCGCCAACAAGGAACTGGTGAGCGCCCACGCGGCGCGGCTGTGCAAGGCGGCCGGGTTCGACGCCGTCATCGTCACCAAGGAGGGCGGCGGCAACGCCGACGCCGACATGGCCCTCAAGATGGACGCCCTCGAGGAGCTGGGCATCCCCACCGTCGCCCTCTACGCCGAGATGGCGGGTGCGGACGGCACCGGCCCTTCGATCGTGGTGCCGCCCACCAAAGCGACAGCCATGGTGAGCACCGGCAACTACGACGAGCGCCTGTCGCTCCCCGCCATGGAGCGGGCCCTCGGTGGCGACCGGGTCGACGTGGCCGGCGCCGCCGCCCTCGACGCCTTCGAACTGCCCACCGCCGTTGTCTACGCCTCGCTCAGCCCGCTCGGCTGGGGCCACCTCACCTGCAGGGAGGCCTCGTGACCCGCCCGGGAGATTCTGGTAGCCAGAGGGTAGGAATGGTGCACCGATGACGCGCGTCGTCCACTACATCAACCAGTTCTTCGCCGGGCTGGGCGGGGAGGACACCGCCACGGTGCCGCCGGCGTCGAAGGAGGGCGCCGTCGGGCCCGGGCGCAAGCTCGCCCAGTTGCTGGGTGACGACTACGAGATCGTGGCCACCGTGTGGTGCGGCGACGACCACGCCGCCGGCCCCGAGGTGATGGACGACCTCCTGGCCCTGGTGCGGGCGGCCGAGCCCGACGTGGTGGTCACCGGCCCCGCCTTCACGAGCGGCCGCTACGGCCTGGCCTGTGCCCGGGTGGCGGCCGCCGTCGCGGCAGAGGGCATCGCCGTCGTGGCCTGCATGCACCCCGACAACCCGGGCATCGACGAAGCCGGCACCGCCCCCGTGGTGGCCAGCGGCGAGGTGGCCCGCCAGATGGGGCCGTCGCTGGAGACGCTGGCCGCCGCCGTCCGCAAGGTCGCCGCCGGCGAATCCCTCACCGCCGACGACGGGCGGGTGGGCAAGATCCCCCGGCGCAACGTCACCGTCGACCAGACGAGCGCGGAGCGGGCCGTCGCCCTGGTGCTGGCCCGGCTGGGCGGCGACCGGGAGGCCACCGAGGTCCCCCTCCCCCGCTTCGACCAGGTGACGCCGGCCCAGCCGGTGGCCGACGTCACCACCGCGCTGATCGCCCTGGTCACCGAGGGCGCCCTGGTGCCCGACGCCAACCCCGACAGCCTCGAGTCCGCCCGCGCCACACGCTGGTTGCGGTACTCGCTCGACGGTCGCGATGTCCTGCCCGCCGGCGAGTTCCGGTCGGTGCACGGCGGCTTCTCCACCGTGTGGGCCAACGAGGACCCGCACCGCATCGTGCCCCTCGACGTCGCCCGCCAGTTGGAGGGCGAGGGCGCCATCGGCACGCTGCACGGCGAGTACCTGGTCACGGCGGGCAACGGCACGTCGGTGGGCAACGCCCGCCGCTTCGGCGTGGAGTGGGCGGCCGACCTGCGCAGACAGGGGGTGCAGGCCGCCCTGCTCACCGCCACGTGAGGAACAGGAACGCGTTGCGGGTCAACGCTTGCGAAGGAGTTGGAGCGGGCCGGGATCCCCACGGCGCTGCTGTGCAACCTCACCTCGATCGCCGAGCGGGTGGGGGCGCCCCGCATCGTGCCGACGCGCGGCATCCCCTACCCGACGGGCGATCCCTCGCTCGGCGCCGAGGCGGAGCGGGCGTGGCGCCGGCGGCTGGTGGAGCGGGGTTTGGAGGCGGTGGCCACGGCCGTGCACAAGCCAACCGTGTTCCCGGTCGACCAGGAGTCGGAGTGACGGCGCAGCTTCTGGTAGCAGAATCCGACCGCCGGCGGTCGATTTCCGCGACCAGAGAGGACGGAGGAAGAAGATGACCGAGCAGCGGACGGCCGTGGTGGCCGGCTCGACGCAGGTGCTGGCCCACGTGCCCGGCCTGGCCCGCCACGGGTCCAAGCCGGCGCGCGAGCTGCCGAGGCACCCCGACGTGTCGGAGAAGTTCCTGGCCTCACTGCGCTCCTACGAGGACGCCGTGGCCTACGCGCCCCACCAGGCGTACGTGGGCGCCGTCCACCCGCGGGACATGGGCGAGCGCCCGTGGTGGGGCAGGAGCGGCGACGCCGCCCGCCTCGGACCGCGCGGCGAGATCGTCCCCGACATCGAGTTCCTCGGCCTGCTGGTGGCGGTCGACCGCTTCGACCTCGTCACGCTGGCGCCCGACGTGGCCGACGAGGCGGCCGCCGCCCTGGCCGGCCACCCGCTCGCCAAGCACCTCGACCTCGACCGCATCGAGAAGGCCAAGGGCGACGTGGCGTCGGTGCTGCTCCGGCCCGGCAGCATGCCACTGCACCTGGGCGCCTCCCGGCTGGGCGGGGCGGTCACCGCCGCCCATGAGGAGGACGAGGCCCTCACCGCCGCCGTACTGCTCGACAACCTGGCGTCCAAGGCCACCGCCACCCTGTCCCTCCTGCACCTGCTGCACAACGAGGGCATCGATCCCTCATCGGTGGACTTCGTGATCGGCTGCGGCGAGGAGGCCATCGGCGACCGCTACCAGCGGGGCGGCGGCAACATGGCCAAGGCGGTGGCCGAGGTGGCCGGCCTGTCCGAGGCGTCGGGCATGGACGTGAAGAACTTCTGCGCCGCCCCCGCCCCCGCGCTGGTGACGGCGGCAGCCATGGTGAGCGCCGGCCTGTTCGACCGCGTCGCCGTCATCGCCGGCGGGTCGATGGCCAAGCTGGGCATGAAGTTCCAGGGCCACCTGAAGCACGACATGCCGGTCATGGAGGACGTGCTCGGTGGCGCCGCCGCCCTGGTGCAGGCAGACGACGGGGTCTCGCCGAGGATCCGGCTCGATTCGGTGGGCCGGCACCGGGTGGCCGCGGGCGGGTCCAACCCGGCCATCATGGAGGCGCTGGCCGTGGAGCCGCTGCGCCGTCTGGGCATCGCGATGACCGAGGTCGACGACTACGCCACCGAGCTGCACAACCCGGAGATCACCGAGCCACAGGGGTCGGGCGACGTGCCCGCCCGCAACTACAAGACCATCGCCGCCCTGGCCGCCCAGGCGGGTGAGATCGACCGGGCCGACATCGCCGCCTTCGCCGCCACGCACGGGATGCCCGGTTTCGCCCCGACCCAGGGCCATCTGGCATCCTCGCTGTGCTACCTGCCGCACGCCGTCGACCGCCTCACCACGGGCGACGCCACACGGGTGCTGCTGCTGGCCAAGGGAAGCCTGTTCCTCGGCCGGATGTCGCAGCTGTCGGACGGCATGAGCGTGTTGTTTGAGCGGAACGGGAAAGGAACCTGAGATGGGCACACTCACCGAGGCCACGAGAGAGAACTTCCGGGACCTGGTCGCCGAGGGCACCACCCTCGTCGACGTCTGGGGCCCGGACTGCCAGCCCTGCCTGGCCATGATGCCGTTCATCGAACGCATGGCCGAGGAACGCTCCGACGACTTCAAGGTCGTGAAGCTGGAGGCGCCCAAGGCACGGCGGCTGTGCATGGAGCTGCGCCTGATGGGGCTGCCGGCGTTCGTGTTGTTCCGCGACGGCGAGGAGATCGGACGCATCGCCGGCGCAGCGCTCACCGAGTCGAAGGTGCAGGAGTGGTTGGACGACACGCTGGCAGCTGGTGCCGGCGTCGGGAAGGAGTGAGGGTGGGAGTACTGGAAGGCAAGAAGATCGTCGCCCTGGGCGAACGTGACGGGGTGTCAGGCCCCGCCATCGCCGCCTGCATGGAGGCGGCCGGAGCAACGGTGGTCTTCACGGCCACGGAGTGCTTCGTCTGAACGGCGTCAGGCGCCATGGACCTGCAGAGCCAGGAGGCAATCCTCCGGCTGGCGGAGACCCACGGCCGTGACCAGGTCGTCGTGATCATCGGTGCCCCCGATCCGGAGGCAGCGGAGATCTCGGCGGAGACGGTCCGGCTGGGAGACCCGGCATATGCAGGTGCACTGGCAGGGGTCCAGTTGGGCCTCGGCGTGTACCACGTGCTCGACGAAGAGGTGAAGGCCGACATCCCGCCCGAGGTCTGGGACGAGCAGATCGGGATCATGGCCGACATCCTGGAGGCCGACGCCCTCAACGCGGCGGTCGCCGGCATCCGCGCCCAACCCCTCGACGCCACCTAGCGGAAGGGATGCTGTGGTCACCGGACCCCGCTGTCGGGGGCCGGATGACCACAGAAAATTGGGTCCTCGGCCGGCGGCCCGCGGACAGTCAGGTTCTGCGGAAGCCGGGTTCCCACGCGCCGTCGCCGGCCACGTCGTCGGGCCGGCGCACCGAGCTGGTCTCCCGCCGACGGCGCCGGGAGACCTGCTCGGGCGCGTCCTGGGGCTGCGGGACGACGGGGGGCATCGTCTCGCCGGCCAGGGCGCGGCCTCGGGCGTGCCGGGTCGTCCGCTCGTCCGGCGCCTCCAGGGCGCCGGGGGGCGCGGCTGGATCGCGGCGCGTGGACGGGACGACCGGCACCGAGTCGGATTCGTTCCAGTGGTGGGCCGCCCCGGGGTCCTGAGCCACGGACCGGCGCGCCGGCGGCGCGCCGGACCCCTTCGCCGCCCGCGTGCCCGCCGCTTCGATCGAACTCGCCTCGGTCAACCGGGTTCGGGCGCCGCTCCGCGAAGTGGCGCCGGGCGCGTGGGCAGCCGCTGTCGACCGGGTGCGCGCGATGCCGACGGAGTCGTCCGGGGCATGACCGTTGGTGGCCGCCCGGGTGCCGGCAGCGGCGACGGCACGGCGGCGGAGCACGTCGAGCTCGACCCGCTCCTCGTCGAGACGGGCGCGCTGGGCGGCGAGCAGCTCGCGCTCGGCCTCCAGCTCGTGGCGGAGGTCGCGCTGGCGGCGCCGGCTGGCCGCCCGCTCCGCCCGCAGGGTGTCGCGCTCCCGCGTCAACTCGGAGCGATCCTCGACCAGCGCGGCTCGACCCCGCTCGAGATCGTGGCGCAGGGCGGTGAGCTCGGTGTGGTCGGCGTTGAGCCGGTCCCATTGCGACCGCAGCTCGGCCTGCTCACCGGCCAGCACGTCGTGGGCCGTCTGCAGCCTCTGCGCCTCGGCCGCCAGCCGTTCCTGGTCGCCCACCAGCTGCGCCAGGAGCTGGTCGGAGCGGCGGACCCGGGCGGCCGCTTCGGAGCGCTCGGCCGCGGCACGGTCGCGCTCGGCCGTGAACGCCTGGCGTTCGGCGTCGAGCTCCCGGAAGTCCGCGGTCAAGATCTGCTCGGCCGCGTTGAGCGCGTCACGCTCCGAGGTCAGCTCGTCGCGCTCCAGCGACAGTTCGGCCTTGAGGCGCTCGAGGTCGGCGAGCACGGGGATGGCGTCGGCCAGCTCCCGTTCCAGCTCCTGGCGGGCCGCCGCCTGCTCGGCCACCGCCCCGTCCAGCCGGAGGCGGTCCTGCTCGACGCCGGCTGCGTGGGCGGCCAGTTCCGACCTGAGGCGCTCACCCGATGCCCGCTCCTGCGCCAGGATCTCGCGCTCGGCAGCCAGGCGGGAACGGTCCTCGTCGAGCCGCACGTACTCCGCCTCGAGGGCGTCCTCAGCCGCCTTGAGTGCGGCCGACTGGGCCGCCAGCTGCTCACGCTGGCTGGCCAGTGCCGCAACGGCCGCTCCGGCGGTCCGGGCCCGCTCGTCGGCCTCGGACCGGAGATGGGACAGGCGGGCCCGCTCGGGCTCGAGATGGGTCCGCTCGCCGGCGAGCGTGCGGCTCATGGCGTCGAGCACGCTGCGCTCCCGCTCCAGCCGTCCGGCTTCCTGCCACTGGCGCTCGGCCACCGCCGCCAGGTCGGCGGACAGATGGCCGCGATCCTCCGGGCACTGGCGCTCGCGCTCCTGGCGGTCCTGCTGCCGGCCCTGGCGCTCCGCCTTCAGCTCGGCGCTCAGACGCCCGAACAGCTGCTCCTGCTGCTCGGCCGCCGCCTTCCGGTCGGCCAGCTCTCTCCCCGCCGCCGCCAGCTGCTGGCGCACGCCGGCCAGCTCCTCGCGGACGATGACCAGGGCGTCGCCGTCGACGGCGGCCCGGATGCGTGCACCCGCGTCCACGCCGGCACCGGCCGGCTCGTTGCCCGTGCCCGGCCGAGGGTGCTGGGCCTGCGGCGCCACTCCGGCCGCCGGGGTTTTGGGTGCCGGCGGACGAGACGTGGGAACGTGCGATGGCTGGGTGGCAACGTCTTGCGCCGAGACCAGCGGCGTGGCGACCGCCGGCGCTGTCGCTGCAGGGAAGGCGGCGGCTGCGCCTTGCGACGGCGGCGTGATCGGCGTGGTGCGTGGAGTTGCCGGCGTTGGGGCGACCTGGGGCCGGGGCGGCGCGGCCGGCGTGGCGCGTGCAGGCGCCGTCGGGCTGACGGGGGGCCACACGACCGGCGTCGACACGGCCGGTGCAGCGTGCGACGAAGGCGTGCCCGGCGCCGGCGCCGGGTCGGCGAGCGCCTCGGCACCGGCGGAACGAGGCGCCACCGACGCACCGGCGTCGGCGTGCTCCGGCGCCTCGGCACTGGCGGAACGAGGCGCCACCGACGCACCGGCGTCGG
>Ga0136633_1000173_pt1 | contig 48836 bp, 40 predicted proteins | sample AntDrymeUQ832206_2_FD_105494 | JGI IMG/M metagenome (GOLD analysis project Ga0136633, IMG submission 105494) | Polar desert sand microbial communities from Dry Valleys, Antarctica - metaG UQ83 (22.06) | ecosystem: Environmental > Terrestrial > Soil > Desert | place: Antarctica: Dry Valley... | reverse complement strand
GTACGGTCTTCATGGCGGTCCCCTTGTCGTTGGAGTGTCTTGGCGGACGCCCAACACCTACCGCAAGGCAGGAATCAGGCGGGGGACCGCCACCTCAAGTTCCACGACGAACGGGACAACCTCAGCGACGCTCAGGCCTGTGCCTAAGCCCGGATCCACCGTCAGGTGCGGTTGAGGGCGGTGTGAAGAGCGCGTCGTAGAGCCGAAATGCCCTTCTGTTGTTGGAGAATCGATCTTGCGAAGGAATCGACAACCAGCAGACAAAGGACCGCATCTAGTCCGCAAATAGTCCGCAAGACGTTCGTCTGCGTCCATAGATGATCAACGCCAGCAAACGGTAAACGTGCAGGTCAGACGGGGTGCCAGGGAGAAAACGCCTGGTCACGACCTACGCGTGTTCAGAACCCGGCTTACAGACCGACTCGTCCCCCCACGCACCGTGGCCCTTGCTTGCTTGTGGGCCGTTGTGGTTCGCCGTATGCTCAGCAATCCGACCTAGCGCATGGTTTGGTGTGGAGGTGACCCTATGACCGGCGTCATCAGCCGCAGAATCTCGCTTATGGCACTTCTCCTTGCCGCATCGGTGATGCTTCCTACGACTTCTGCTTCTGCAGGCGTTGTCGTCAGCGACCTGTCAGGCAGGACGAATACCCCTGGCGGCACGTTGAACCTGCGGTCCTGCGCTTCGACAACGTGCTCCGTGCTGAAGCGGATCCCGCACGGCACGGTCCTGTCCATGACCGCCACGTCCGGTGACTGGTTCAAGACCAGCTACGGGGCCGCGACCGGTTGGGTCCACTCCAGGTACACCGTGCTGCGGGGGACTCCCGCCACGTCCATCGCCCGCGGAAACACGAGTCGAAGAATGGTGTCCTACACCTTCGACGCGGGCTCGGACCTGGGCTACGCCGGGAAGATCCTCGACTTTCTGAAGAGCAACAACGTCAAGGCGAGCTTTGGCATGACTGGGAAGTGGGCGGACGCCAACCCCACCTACGTCCAGCGCATGGGCACCGAAGGCCACCACATCATCAACCACACCTGGAGCCACGAGTCGTTCACCGGCAACTCCACCGGGAAGGCCGCGTTGAGTCCGGCAAGACGCACTGAGGAGTTGGTCAGAACCAACAACAGGCTCGCCGCGCTGACAGGAAGGTCGACGAAGCCCTACTTTCGCCCCCCTTACGGCGACTACAACAGCGGTCTCCTGCGCGACATCGGAGCCAACCGCTACTACAAGAACGTCATGTGGAGTGTGGACTCCCTGGGCTGGAAGGGCTTGACGGCGACTGACATTTGCAGCCGTGTGGTCAACGCTCTAGATGGAGCGACATACGGAGGGAACGGCTACATCCTGCTCTTCCACGTCGGTTCCCAGTCACAGGATGCCAACGCCCTTCCCTGCATCACCACGAGACTCAAGGCCCGCGGATTTGCGTTCGGGACCGTGCCCCAGGTCATCGCGCCGTAGCTCAGTCTGGTCCGCCCGCGGTTGCGCACGGAGTTCCTCTACGCGAACGCCCTTCCCGGCCTTTGGCGTCTTTCGCCCGAGCATCGCCGACACCGCCGTCGGACGGGCTCATACCGGACTACGCTGACTCATCGGGCAGGCCGGAGCTGTGGAGGGGTGCGAGGCATGAACGCCGACGGCCAGCTCATTCCTCAGGACGAGGCTGCCCGGCTGGCTGCGGTGCGCCGCTACGACATCCTCGACACTCCGCCGGACGGGGTGTTCGACCGGATCACAGCGCTGGCGGCACGGGCGTTCGACGTCCCCTACAGCGTCATCAGCGTCGTCGACACCGACCGGATCTGGTTCAAGTCCCAGCAGGGCCTGGGCGAGCTGACCGAGCTCGACCGTGTGCCCGGCTTGTGTGCGTCGGCGATCCTGGGACACGAGCCGTGGGTGATCACCGACGGCGCCACCGACCCGCGGACGCTGGCCAACCCGTTGGTGGCCGGCGAGTTCGGGCTGCGCTTCTACGCGGGCGTGCCGCTGCGCACCCGCGACGGCCACAACCTCGGCACGCTGTGCGTCCTCGGCCACGAACCCAGGCAGGTCAGCTCGCACGAGTCGACACTGCTCGAGGACCTGGCCGAGCTGGTCATCGACCAGCTCGAGCTACGGCTCGAGGCGCGCGACCGGGTGCTCAGCGAGGAACGACTTCGTCGCGAGGCCGAGCAGCTCGCCGGTGCGTTGCAGGCCAGCCTCCTGCCGCCCACACCACCGGTCATCCCCGGCATGGAGGTCGCCACCCGGTTCGTCCCCGGCGAACACGGCCTCACCATCGGCGGCGACTTCCTCGACGTGTTCCGGCTCGACGCCAACAGCTGGGCGCTGGTCGTCGGTGACGTCTGCGGCAAGGGTGCCGGCGCAGCTGCCCTGACCGGGCTGGCTCGCTGGACGATCCGTGGCGCGGCTGTGCACCAGGGCGCGCCCAGCTCGGTGCTGCGTGACCTCAACTCGGTGCTGCTGGCCGACGGCGAGGGAGACGACCACTTCTGCACGGCTGTGTTCGGCCGGCTCGAGCTCGACGCCGGCGGCGCCCGGGTCACCCTGGCCATCAGCGGCCATCCGCAGCCGATCCTGCTGAGCGCCGCCGGACTGGCAGAGCGCCGCGGCGCTCCTTCGCTGCCGCTGGGCATGTTCCCCGAGGTCGAGCCCCAGGACGACCTGGTCGAGCTCGGCCCCGGTGACGCCCTCGTGTTCTACACCGACGGCATCATCGAGAGCAGGGACCGTATCGGCGACCTGTTCGGCACGCAGCGACTGATCGACACCCTTACCGGCTGTGCGGACTGCACCGCAGACCAGATCGCCCAACAGCTCATCGACCGGGCGCGGGCCTTCGCCGCCCATGACCTCACGGACGACGCCGCGGTGCTCGTCGTGCGCGTGCCGGTTAAAGGCCACTGAATCCTGCGGTCTCTACTAAGGACAACGCCCAGCGCCGGCGCCGTGCCTCCTCGCCCTGTCGCTTGCCGCCAGCGTTCTCACCCCGTTGGCGGTATCGCAGGCAGCCACGCCGAGGAACGTGGGGCCTGCTGGCGACGTCACCGTCGTCGCGATCATCGATAGCGGCTTCTCGCCCTATCACCAGGACTTCGCGGCCTCCAGGCTCCCCGCCGACGTCAAGGGCCTGCCGCTGACGAAAGCCCCCCACACCTGGCTGCCCGGGTTCCCGAAGCCGAGCAGCTTCAAGAGGTACTCGCCTCTGAATCTGACGCTGGATGCTTCAGACGGTACGAAGATGGCGGGCCTGTACACCGAGGACCAGGCGGCGTGGGGCAGCGTGCGATCGAGCGGCACGGCTGGGATCGACTACCGCTGGATCCCGGGCACCAAAGTGGTCGGGGCTCTGGGCTTCGGACCCGAGGCCAGCGACAAGGTCATCGACAAGAACGTCTTCGGCAGTACGCCGACGATCTACGGCAGCGGTGGCGCCGAGCACGGCATGGGGAGCAGCAGCGTGGCGGTGGGAAACATCCACGGCGCCTGCCCATCCTGCCTGCTGGTCTTCCTCCAGTACACGACGCAGGCGTCTGCGGAGCGGGCCCTGACCTGGGCCAACAAGCAGCCGTGGATTGACGCGGTCTCCAACTCCTACGGGTTCTCCGCCTCCGTGGTGGTCCGCGACCGCGTCTACAACGGCACGGATGTGGTGACCGAGAAGAAGGCATCCGAGCGCGGCCAGACCGTCTTCTTCTCCGCCGGTAACGGGCTCGAGAACGCTTTCACCGTGCCCAACTCGACCTTGCTCTCGTCGCAGGAAGGCCCCGACTGGGTCGTCACCGTCGGCGCCACGGACCCCAACGGCAAGGACTACAGCGGGACCGGGAAGCCTGCCGACGTCGCGGGCATCGGAACGGACTACCCGTCTGCGTACGGTTCGGACACGGTCAGCAACGGTCGCAACTTCGGTGGCACGTCTAACGCGACGCCGCAGATCGCCGGAACCTACGCCCAGTCGTTGTGGGAGCTTCGGAAGGTGGCGCCTGGCGCGTCGCGCACCCAAGCAGGCGGGGTCGTCGCCGGCCGCCGGACAACCGCGACCGCCCTGCGCAAAGCGCTGTTCACCGCAGCGATTCCGACAGCTGGCGGCTACACCGACGGTCCGACCGCGCTGGTGACGACCCCAGCAGTCGCCGACACGCGGTTCGCCGCAGAGGGCTACGGGACCTACCGCGGCGCTCTGAACAAAAGCGGCGGCGTTCGGGCCGAGGTCCAGCGCATCGTCGGTCCGCTACTGGGTCGCTCGAAGCCGATGGCCCGACCGGCCGGTGAGGGTGCCTGGTTCGTGATCGACTCCCAGTGCCGCCAGCACATCTGGGGCTCCTGGACCGGCGGCGCCTACAAGCCCGGCACCGCTGTCCCGGCTGCCGACCCGGTGATGTGGCCAACCCGCACGGCCATTCAGCAGGCATGCCCGGCCCTCACCCCAGGCCCGAAGCCCGCCTACTAGCGGGCGGTCCTCAACAACCGGTCCGGACCATGCCTGGGCCGGCCACTCAGGCAGAACCAGCCGATCCGAGCGCCGAGTGACGCCGGTCAACTCGGCCGTTCAGCCCAGGCCGCTGTTCCTCGACCAAGACTCACCGGGGGTCTGACTCCAACGCCAACACCAGCGTGAACGGGGAGTACGTCGTCATCCGCAATCTCGGCGCCAGCGCGGTGTCCCTGACGCGTTGGACGGTGCGCGACGCCGCGAACCACGTGTACACGTTCGGCACCTTCTCGTCGCCGGGCTACAAGAGCGTGACACTTCGCAGCGGTAAGGGAACGAACAGCGCCACCGTCCGCAACTGGGGCTCCGGGTGGCACATCTGGAACAACCCGGGCGACAAGGCATACCTGCGCAACGCCAGCGGCACGCAACTGGACTACTGCGCCTGGACCACTTCGTCGCCGGGGTACAAGAACTGCTAGTTCTCGCCGCCCTCGCTGTCGTGGGGCTGGCGCATCCGGCGGCGCAGCAGGATGGCGCCAACCAGGGCGCCGACCCCGAGCAGGGCCAGCAGCACTGACGCACCAGTCGCGGCCAGCCTGGCACCGGTAGACGTCGGCGCGGCAGTCGGATTCGAGGGCGCGGCGACAGGGGTGACCGTGGCCTTGGCGTCGTACTGGGCGAAGAGCCGCTTGCCGCTGACCTGCCTGGAGATGTTGCCCTTGGCGGTCAGCCCGTTGTCGGTGAACTCCACGCCGTCCACGCAGAAGTCCCTGCAGCCGTCGGCCCAGCCGACGAGCACACGCCCTTCCTTGTCGACCTGGATGTCCATGAAGTCGAGGAGGTTGCGATCCCTGCTGGTGCAGGTCGTTCCGGTGTTGCACACCCGGCCGCGCTGCACCGGGTCGTTAGGGGTGAGGTCAACCGTCTTCCAGGTGGCGCCCCGGTCGAACGTTGACGAGACGTAGAGGTGCCACTCGGCCCCGCTGTAGACCGATCCGTCCCTGCCAAAGCTGGGGTTCTGCGCGTCGCCCTTCGTCTTGGTGCCGAGGAAGGCGAACGCTGCCCGGTCGCCGTCGCCGGCGATCACCTCGGGGAAGGTGGCGTTGAAGACGCCGACCTGTGCTCCGACGTCAAAGGGTTCGGTGAAGGTCTCGCCGCGATCTCGGGTGACGGCCACCTTCGCGAGGCCGTCGCGTCCGACGTACCCGAAGTAGCCGGTGTTGTCGCTGGCGATGCCCATCGAGGGGTCGAGGATGTAGGGGTTCGGTAGAGATCCGAGCACCGGGCGCAATGTCCAGGTGAGGCCGGCGTCGCGGCTGACCGCCACCGCCTGGGTGCCGTTGCAGCTCTTGTTGGGGACGTAGACAGTGCCGTCCGGACCGACGCGGACGTGACCGTGCAGGCCGCCGCACTCGTCGATGGCGTAGATCGGGACGCCCGGCCCGTAGGTGAGGCCGCCGTTGTCACTGCGAGCGCAGAACGCGGTCACCACGCTCTGTGAGCAGTAATAGACGGCATTGGGGTAGGCGGTCAGGGGGCCGACGATGCTGCCGGCGGGGTAGGGCCCAGCGCCGATCGACTGGTGGTCGACGCCGGAGGGGATGCCGCCGCCCTGGCTGGACGTCCAGGTCTTGCCGTCGTCCTCGCTGAAGGCACTGAGGCTGTCGAACCCGGTCAGCTGGGAGACGAAGACCCGGCCCTGGACGTTGTCGGTCGCGAGGATCGGGTCGAGGCCGCCGAAGGAGGTCTGCAGGGACGACACATCGGTCCAGGTGGGCCGGCCGCGGCTGTCGAAGTCGATCTTCAGGGTCTCGTCGGAGGCCTGGAAGAACACCGCGCCGGACTTCCAGTTGACCCCTATCGAGGGCTCGCCGGCGCGTTTCGCCAATGTGCCCGGCGCCTCGTGGTTGGCGTAGGTCGGCGTCCCTGCGGTGGGGGCTGCCGAAGCGCTGAACGAGGGTGCGCCCAGTGCCGCGGCCAGCGCAGCCACCGCCAGCGCGAGTGCCCCATGCCTTGCTCCGCCTGACAATGGACTCCCTCGGTGTCTGGCCAATCTACTCCGCGAACTAGCGGCGGGCCAGGCGCTCGCGTCGGGCAGTGGCCGCGATCCGCCGGTCGGCCAAGATCACCGAGATCACCAGCGACACCGCGCCGGTGGCCGCGAGGGCGAAGCAGACGATCGCGATGCTCGGGTAGCCCCACAGCCGTGACGTGGTCGGGATCTGCATCATCAGCGCAGCGCCGACGACCAGCGAGGCGAGCACGATGCCGGTCGCGAGCCGGTTGGCCAGCCGCTGCAGCACGGCGAGCAGCTGCGGCTCGTCGATGGCGTCGACCTTGAGCTGGAACTTCCCCTCTGCCACCGCGTCCATGACCTTGTTGATCCGGCCGGGCAGCTGCACGGTGAAGTCACGGGCCTCCATCGCGGCCCCCAGCAGCCCGCCGCTGGTTGCGGTCATCCGTGACTGCATGATCGAGGCGGTGTGCCGGCGAATCGCGTCGGCCGGCGCGAAGGTCGGGTCGAGGTGCTGCGCGACCTGGTCCAGGTTGAGCAGGGCCTTGCCCACCAGTGCCAGCTCGGGCGCCGGCCGCAAGCCGCACCGGCTGGCGATCCTCGTCAGCTCGAGCACCACGGCGCCGGCTTGGAGGTCGCTGCCGAGCTCGACGCTGCGCTGAACGAGGTCGTTGACCGTCGCGCGGAAGCGTTCGCGGTCGAAGTCCTCGCGCTGACTTCCCAGCAGGGCCAGGGCATCTGCGGCGTTCTCGCCATTGCCCTCACTCACCGCCAGCAGCAGCTTCACGAGCACGTCCCGCGCGCTGGCCGAGATCCGGCCGACCATGCCGAGGTCGATCAGCGCGAGCCGGTTGTCGTGGGTCAGCAGGACGTTGCCGGGGTGCGGGTCGGCGTGGAAGAACCCCTCGCCGAGGATCTGCTGCAGGTAGCCGCGGAACAGGTCGTCGACCAGGGGCCCCCCGTCGAGGTCGACCCGGCCCAGGGGACCCAGCGCGGTCACCTTCCGGCCGGCGAGGTAGTCCATGGTGAGAACCCGGCCGGTGCTGTAGTCCGGCACCGGGCGGGGCACGACCAGCCGCGGCCAGGGCTCGACGATCCTGGCCAGCGTCGTGAGGTGGGTGGCCTCACGGGTGTAGTCCAGTTCGGCGTACAGCGCCTTCCGGAAGTGCTCGAGCAGGTCGCCGAACCCGAACTTGCGGCCGGCGTCGGTGTGCTTGTCGGCGAACTGCGCGAGCTCGGCCAGCGCCGCCATGTCGTCGGCGATCTGCTGCCGGATGCCGGGGCGCTGCACCTTGACGGCGACTTCGCGGCCGCTGGGGAGGGTCGCCCGGTGTACCTGCGCCAGCGAGGCAGCAGCGATCGGCTCGCGCTGGAAGTCAGCAAACGCGTGCCTGAGGTCGACCCCGAGCTCGTCGGAGACGATCTGCTCGACCTGCTCGAAGGCGAACGGCTCAACCGAGTCCTGCAACCGCGAGAGGGCATCGGTGTAGGGAGCCGGCAGCAGGTCGACCCTGGTGGACAGCAGCTGCCCCAGCTTGATGAAGGTAGGCCCGAGTCGCTCCAGGTCGGCTGCGAGCTGCTGCGCGTCCTCGCACAGCGGGACGGCCTGGTCCTCTGCCTCGAGGCCATCGATGTCGAGATCGGTGACGAGGTCTGAGCGTCCGTAGCGGATCAGCAAGCGCGCGATGTCGCGGTAGCGCGCCAGGTGCTTCGGCTGCAGCGAGAGACCCATGCGGGAGACCTAACCACGACAGGAGCGCAGAAACGCTCTAGGCCGGGCGGAGGGTGGCCTCTATCTGGCGCACGCCGTGGACGGCGATGGCGAGGCTGGCCAGCAGGATCCAGGTGGCTGCCATGGCCGAACCCACGAGCCCGGGCTGCACGACGGCGAGCACGGCGCCCCCGAGGACCACGACCCCAGTGATCGGGGCGAGCCGGCGGAACCGCTGCTGGTCGGACTCGCTGTCGGGGGAGCGGGTCCAGCCGATGACGGCGGCCAGCAGGCTCAGCGGGATGAAGCAGACGGTGATGGCGGTGCGGATGTCACCGTGGCCCGCCTGCAGGGCAAGGGTGACCAGCCAGATCATGCCGAGGCCGCGGGTCTGCACCAGCGCCGTCGTGCCGATCTTCCAGAGGGCCACCGAGCGCACCGAGACCGGCAGCAGCCGCCCATCGTCCTGCACCGGCGCCCGCCCCTGCCCACCCGCGGACAGCAGCAGCATGGCGGCGAGTGAGACCCCGGTGATGGCCGGCGTCCAGGGCTCCGCCAGCCGGGCTACGCCGACCGTCACTGCGACCATGGGGGCGACGTAGACCAGCAGGTGTCGGAGCTTGCCCCGCCTTTGGCGGGCGCGCGCCATCCAGGCGAAGGCGGCGGCTCCGCTGAGGCGGAAGGTGTCCGGTTCCGAGGTTTCGCCGCGCAACTCGAAACGGCGGCGCTTGCTCCGCTTCAGGATCGCGTCCCCTTCGGCGATCGCCCGTTCCACCAGGGCCTCCGCACGGGCGATGCCGACCGCCGCGATCAGCAGTCCCGTCACCAACCAGGCGCCAGCTGACAGGAAAGCGCCCGGGCCGCCATCGGTGCCCGGGCGACCGAGGGCCGATATCACCGAGGGCAGGTTGGTCAGCAGCAGGCAGGCCCCGGCGACCACTCCACCCGCCACGATGCGGGTGACCCAGGGCGTGCTGCTGAGGGAGTAGAGGGCGGCCGCGCCGTACCGGATGCCTGCCGTGGTCAGAGTGACGCCGGCGTACCAGATGGCCAGCACTGCCGCGATCTCGAAGTCGGGCCGATGCCCGGTGACGATCTGCGCGAGGGGAATCAGGAGCAGGGTCTCGCCCAGCCGGGCCAGCTGTCCTAGCACCATGCGTACGGCCACCAGCGCGCGTGCTCCTCCGGGTGCCGTCACGACCCACTGGGCCTGCCTGCGCTCGACCAGCCAGACCGGGCCGGACAGGCCGGCCATCAGCACCGAGAGCACGACCCCGCCGAGCAGGCCGTAGGCCGCGCTCTCGCTGTCAGGACGGTTCTGGCCGTTGGCATGACCGAGTCCCGTGAAGCTCTGGATCCCCACCATCGCTGCCAGCGCGACCGCCAGCAGCACGTAGGTGCCCGGCTTGCGAGCCGCCTGACGGGTGTTCGCAACCCGCATCCACAGCAGGGCCCGCAGGACGAAAAGCGTCACGCCATCAGGCTGAGGTAGATCGTCTCCAGGTCGGCCTCGTCAGCCAGCCCGATCGTGGTCCGCAGGTCACCCAGGCTGCCGTCGGCAACAACCTTCCCCTTGGCCAGCACCACGTAGCAGTCGGCCAGCGCCTCGAGCTCAGCCAGCCGGTGGCTGGACAGCACGATGCAGGTGCCGTGCTCACGCAGCTCGCGCACGATCGTCCGCAGCTCGTGCTGGGCCTCCGGGTCGAGGCCGTTGAATGGCTCGTCGAGCAGCAAGACTGATGAGTCGTGCAGCAGCACCATGGCCAGGGCGACCTTGCGCCGCATGCCCTGCGACAGCGCGCCGCCCTTGGCATCGCGTGACTCGGTCAGCCGCATCCGCTCGAGCAGGTCGGTTGCCTTGGGCTTCCAGTCCGGCACCGAATAGGCCCGGGCGATGAACTGCAGGTGCTCGGCCACCGTGAGGTCGGGCCAGAGCACCGGTTCCTCCGGCAGGTAGCCCAGCGCCCGACGCGCCGGGATGCTGCCCCGCTCGGCGCCGTCGACGGTGATGGTTCCCGCATCGATCCTGATCAGCGCGGCGACCGACTGGAACAGCGTGGTCTTGCCGGCACCGTTGGAGCCGACCAGGCCCAGCAGCTGGCCCGGCTCAGCGCGCATCGAGACCCCGTCGAGCGCGAGCTTCTTGTCATAGCGCTTGACCAGGTCGGTCACGACCAGCGACGACATGCCCACCCCCAGCTGCGGCGCCCACCCCAGGCGACGTCCCACATCCTGCCAAAGCCCCCCGTGCTCTAGTCCGTTCGGGCTAGTGGCAGTAGCCCGAAGTACCCAAACTAGCCACCTGCACACCCATAGTGAGCAAAGTGTGACTTCACGCCGCTGGGCCATCCGCCGACGAGGCCCTCATGCGCACCCCAGCCCGCGTCCTGAAGGCCACGTCCTGGGCCGCCCTCGTCATCACCGCTGCGGTCACCGCGGTAGTCGCCGTAGCCGGTTCCGCCACTGCCGCTGCGACCACGCCGAAGGTGACCGCCTGGATCCCCTACTGGGACCAGCCACGCGCGATGCAGTCCTTCGCCACCAACGCCGATCTCTACTGGGCGGCCTCGCCGTTCTGGTACGAGCTGTCCACCAGCGGCGGCATCACGAACTACCCCAACGCAGAGGACGCCGGCGTCCTCGCCACCATCCGCAGCAAGGGCGTCAAGGTCATCCCGACCATCACCAACGACTTCGACCCCGCCCGGGCGAGCACCATGCTGGCGTCGACGACCGCCCTGCGCCTGACCAACACCGGCCTCACCCGGGGTCGGACGTACTGGTACGTCGTCCGCGCCTTGGACAACGCGGGCAACCGCAGCGTCGGCTCGGTCGCCGTCAGCGCCGTCGCGAAGTAGTGCTCTCCAAGGCCGAGCTCAAGGTCGCGACCGGCGCCGGGTGCGTCTTGGTCGTCGCCGCGCTGACTGCCGCCACGCTGGCGCCGCAGCCCGTTGTCGTCCGTTCGGCAGCCGACACCGCGGCAGTCACGCCGGCACCGGTGGTCGCGCCCCGGCCGACGCCCACACCCGCCCGCACACGACCGCAGGCCAGCACCGTCGTCCGGGGCCCGGTCGCCCCCGCCCCACCTCTGACGGGGTGCCCCACCCGTAAGCGCCCGCCGTCGCCGTCGTCGCAGCACACCCCGAAGCCGAGGGCTGCTCCCGTCGTCGCCGAGGCGGCGCTGCCGGCTCCGCTCCCCGTGCGGGGCAAGGCGACCAGCCTGGACGCTGTCCGCGGCAAGGGGCTCTGGGTCACGCCGTGGGTGAAGACCGATGTGGACGTGCCAACCCTCGTCGCCCAGGCGAAACGGTCGGGGGCGCGCAGCCTCTGGATCAGGTCGGGCGGCACCCGGCAGGGCTACTACGGCGACCACTTCCTCGGCCAGCTCGTCCCGGAGGCGCACGCGGCGGGCCTCGCCGTCATCGCCTGGGACTTCCCGTTCCTGTCCGACCCGGTCGCCGACGCCCGGCGCGCGCAGCAGGCCCTCGCCACCGGGATCGACGCGTTCTCACCGGACGTCGAGACGCAGGCGGAGGGCACCTATGCCACCGCCCGCCGGGTCGCGCTCTACCTCTCGCTCGTACGGCGATACGCGGGCAACCGGCCGGTGGTCGCCACCGTCCCCCGCCCGACGAAGCAGCGGGCGACGTTCCCCTACCGTGCGTTCGTGCCCTACGCGGACGTCTTCGCGCCGATGGTCTACTGGTCGTGCAAGGAGCCCGGGAAAGTCGTGCAGGAGTCGCTGACGAGCTTGGGCGGGCTGCTCCCCGTGGCCCCGATCGGGCAGGCCTACGACATGGGCAACGAGGGCGGCCGGACGGGAAGGCCCTCCCGACTCGAGACGCTGCGCTTCTTGGACGCCGCACGTCGGGGCGGAGCCCTCGGGGCTAGCCTCTGGACGGTGGAGGAAGCCGGCGCGGGTCAGCTGCAGGCCCTCTCCGACTACGCGTGGCCTTAACTGATCAGCCAGCTCTGCCGATGATGCAGGAACCCGCCCACCTCAGGAGCCTGACCGGATGACCCGCCTCGGCCGACCCACTGCCCTCGCGCTGAGTGCCGGGCTGGTGCTGTCGTCCTTTGCCGTCGCCCCTGCGGCGCTGGCCAAGCCCTCCGACGCTCCGGTCATCGCCCGCGAGGGCGCCGCCGTGACGCCGGCTGGCGAGGGTGAGCTGACGGCGGCCTTCACGCTGGCGCAGACCGCCCGGCAGAAGGCCACGATCAAGGACCTTGCCGCCACGGGCAACGCCCGCTCGCGGGCGGCCAGGTTCGAGTCCGCCAAGCCCGACCCGGCGCACCGCGATGCCGTCCTCGCCTGGGCGAGTGCGCACGAATTCCGGGTGCAGCACTCCTCGCGCTTTTTGGTCAACGTCGTTGGCGACGGCCCCGACCTGGCTGCTGCCCTGGGCACCACGCTGGGCAGCGCGGTGAAGAACGGCAAGACCTACCCCGTCCCGGCCGGGCCGCTGGTCGTGCCGGCTGAGCTGACCGACGACATCGCCGCGGTGACCGGTCTGGACGATCGACCGGTCTACCGCAACCACGCGCATTTTCCCTCCTCGCCCCCCTACCTCCCGGCGGACCTGCGGGCCATGAGCACCACGCCCGTGAGGACCAGCACCGCGGGGACCGGCGTCACTGTGGGCACGGTCAACTTCAGCGGCTGGAACAAGAGCGACCTGACCACCTGGGCCGCGGATCCGGACGACCACCCAGCGACCAACGACGCCATCACCATTGGCGCGGACCAGATCACCGAGGTGCCGCTGCTCGGGGTCAACACCGTCGACACCTCAGGCGCCGACGGCGGTTTTGAGGTGGCGCTCGACGCGGAGGCGATCCTCGGGGTCGCCCCCGCGGCCAAGCAGCGGCTCTACTTCACGCCTAACTCGAGCGCGGGCGCCCTGGCGATGTGGGACCAGATGGCCACCGACGCAGCGAGTGGCCTTCTGGATGTCGCGTCCAGCAGCTGGGGCGCCTGCGAGTCGGACTACGACGACGGGGCGGTGATCGGCCAGCCACACCCGCTCGACGTGGAGGGCGCCCGGATCGACACCCTGGTCGCCGCCGGTGCCACCTTGTTCGTCGCCTCCGGTGACGGCGGCGCCTACGACTGCGACTACGGCAGCGGCAGCGCTCCGGCCTACGAGGTCTCGGTCGACTTCCCGGCGTCGAACCCGGCCACCGTCGCCGTGGGTGGCACCAGCACTCAGCCGGGCAGCAGCCCGTTCACCTACACCCACTCCGGGTGGAGCGGGTCCGGCGGTGGCTACAGCCACCATTTCAGCAAGCCGTTGTGGCAGCCCGACGACATCAACGACAGCCACCGCCAGGTGCCGGACATCTCGGCGCTGGCCGACCCGGACACCGGGATGATCGGCTTCATCACGGTGGACCCGGGCCCTGGGCCGCCAGTGCAGGACTACTTCATCCTCGGTGGCACCAGCCTTGCTGCGCCGCTGAGCGCCGCCGGCCTCGCCGTTGCCCTCGCGGCCAACAACCTGACCTCGGGGATCGGCAACATCCTGCCGACCCTCTACTCGCACCCCGAGGTTTGGAAGGACGTCGTCGGCGGCAGCAACGGGGTCTACACCGCAGGCGTCGGCAACGACCGGGTCACCGGTCTCGGCATCATGGACTGGACGGCCTTCAGCCAGACCATCACCATCCCGCCGCCGAGCTTTACCGTGCCGGCCTTCTCGAAGACGGCGGCTGTGCCGCTGTCCGTCGGCGGTGCCACCGCCAACTTCAAGAGCTGGCGCCTGACCGAGGGTGCTCCGACGCCGGACGACTGCACCGGCAACGACCTCACCAGCAAGCCGACGAGCAGCAGCCCCCTGACGCCAGGACCGCACACCCTCGTGCTCAAGGCCCTCGACGTGAAGGACTTCTGCCACAGCGCCACCCGCACCGTCTTCGTCGACCTGGTCAAGCCCTCCCTGACCAGCGTCAGCGCCACCTTCATCGGGACCACCACGCCGAAGTTCCGGCTCTCCTGGGTGCCCAAGGACGACCTTCCCAGCTCCGGCTTCGCGCCGCACTACGGCCGGCTCTACGACGACAGCGACGGGGTTACGGCCGCGACCTTCACGACCAGCCTGACGTCGCGCGAGTACACGCTCAAGCCCGCGCACTGGTACACCCTGACCGTGACCGTCAAGGACAAGGCCGGCAACACCGGCACGCTGTCGAAGAAGTTCGTCGCTCCCAGAGACGATCGGTCGTTCGTCTCCAGTGGCTTCATCCGGCAGAGCAGCTTCCGCGACTACATGGGGACGCACTCCTACGGCGACCGCGCCGGCAGCTACGCCAAGTTCTCCTTCACCGGCAAGACCGCGACGCTCACCGTCATCAAGACGGCCAACTCCGGCTACATGGACGTCTACGTCGACGGGGCCCGCACCGCGCGCATCAACCTCTACCGGAGCAGCACGGCGTACCGCCAGCGGGTCCGGGTCGCGACCTTCCCGACGGTGGGCAGGCACACCGTGTTGCTGAAGCCGGTGGGCAGGCACCAGGCCGGCGCTACGGGCAACAGGGTCCACGTGGACAGCGTGATCGTCGAGAAGTAGGACGCTTGGGTCCTCGTCAGTCGTCGTCCTTGCCGCCCCTGCCCTTGCCCTTCCCCGGCTCCTCGTCGTCGCCTTTCGTCGTCGGCCTCGGCACCGTGGGCACCGGGGTTGGTGAGGGTTTGACGACCGGTGCGAGCAGCACGAGGTCGCCCCGCAGCTTCTCCACGGTGGTGCGCAGTGCACCCGCCTCAGCGGCGGACACCGTGCCGAGTCGCTCGGCCGCGTCCACGTCGGTCTTCAGCACATCCAACGCTCGACGGGCAGCCGCTACGTCCTTGGCGTTCAGGGCCTCAACGACGATCGCGACGTCCTCGCGCAGCAGGTCGGTGGCGCTCTGCTCCTTGGCGCACCCGGCGACGAGCAGGGACCCGATGACCAGGGCGCCGAGCTGTCGTCGTACGCGGCTCATGCGGCTGTGAAGTGCGGGTTGACGATGAAACCCACGATGAAGCCCTGCGGGCAGCGGACGGTTGCGGTGATGATCCCGTCCCCGACCTCGCCTGCCGGCGTGTGGACCTTGCCGCCGAGTGCAACCGCGGCCTCGACCGCAGCTTGGGCATCGGTCACGCCCCAGTAGGTCAGCGCGCCGTCAGCCGGGTCCCCGTCGGGCAGCAGCCCGAGCTCGTAACCGGCGACCTCGAAGCCGACGTAGAACGGCTGGTCGAAGTACGGTCCGAAGCCGAGCAGCTCGGTCCACCAGGCCTTGGCCGCGGCGAGATCGGCGACGGGATGGATGACGGTGCGCAGCCCCTGCAGCTCGAGTGCCATGCGGCAAGCCTTGCACGATCCTGCTTCCGCGTAACCTCTGCCTCATGACCGCGAAGACCTACTGCGCCCCGTGCCTCGCCGACCTGGCCCTCGTCCGCGAGGCGGCCACGGCAGTCTCCGGTACGGCGGCCTGCATGGCCCACGCCGTGATGCTGACGCACTCGACCGACACGCCGCAGCGCCGGCTGACCAGGCTGATCGAGCTCCGCACCCTGGCTGAGGGCAAGCTGGCCACCGCCTCTCCCGCAGAGGTCCCGGCGATCGAGCTGCTGATCCAGGAGTACGCCCTGGCCGGCGCCATGGACATGACGGTGCCGCTGCGCGATATCGCCGGCGACCGGTCGCCGCGGCCGCCGAAGCCCCGCCGTGAGCGCCCCGGCCGGGGTGAGCGGGGTCCGCGGCCCGAAGGTGAGCGTGGTCCCCGGCCGGAGCGCGGCCCACGTCCCGAGCGGCCCGGTCCGGCCGCTCCGTCGGGTCCGGCTGATGGTCCCGCTTCGGCCGACGCGCCTGCTGCTCCGGAGGCCCCTGCTGCTCCGGAGGCCCCTGCTGCTCCCGAGGCGCCTGCTGCTCCCGAGGCAGCACCCGCTCCCGCGACCCCGCCGAGCAGCGACGGCTCGGGCGAGTCCGGCTCAGGCAGCGAGTAGCTCGACCTGATGGACCGCGGCTGGCCCACGGCCCTGGGGTTGGCCGGAGGGCTAGCCCTGGACGCGCTGCTCGCCGACCCGCGCCGAGGGCATCCGGTCGCCGCGTTCGGCGCCTTGGCGGCCCGTGCTGAGCAGCGGGTCTACCGCGACTCCCGGCCGGCCGGGGCGGGATACGCGCTGGCGCTGACCGGAGGCTCGGCCGCACTCGGCCTGGCGTTATCCCGGCCGTTGCGGCGGCCCGGTGGGCTGGCCGCGATGACAGCGGTCGCGACCTGGGCCGTCGTCGGGGGCACGACGCTGCGACGTGAGGCGGCCACCATGCACCGGCTGCTGGCGGACGATGACCTTGAGGCAGCCAGGCAGCGGCTGTCCCACCTGTGCGGGCGGGACGCCTCCGAGCTCGACCCCGCCGGCCTGGCTCGGGCCACCGTCGAGTCGGTCGCGGAGAACACGTCCGACGCAGTGGTCGGACCGCTCTTCTGGGGCGCGGTGGCGGGCGTGCCCGGGCTGCTTGCCTACCGCGCGATCAACACCCTCGATGCGATGGTGGGGCACCGCTCGGAGCGCTACGGCCGGTTCGGCTGGGCCGCCGCCCGGCTCGACGACTTCGCCAACCTGGGCCCGTCGAGACTGACCGCGGGGCTCACCACGCTGCTGGCGCCGACTGTCGGCGGTCGGCGCAGCGCTGCCTGGCGGGCCTGGCGCCGCGACGGCGGCAAGCACCCCTCACCCAACGCCGGCCCGGTCGAGGCTGCCTTCGCCGGCGCCCTTGGCCGGACGCTGGGCGGTGAGCTGTCGTACAGCGGTCGGGTCGAGAGCCGTCCCCTGCTGGGCGACGGACCGGCCCCGTCGATCGACGACATCCCACGCGCTGCCCAGCTCTCGGCACGGGTGGCGCTGGCTGCCGGTGGCCTGGTTGTCGCCGTACCCCCGCTGGTCAGGAAACTCAGGTGAAGGGCGCGCTGCTGATCGCGGGCACGACGTCTGACGCCGGCAAGTCGGTGCTCACGGCCGGGCTGTGCCGCTGGCTCGCGCGGGAGGGCGTAAAGGTCGCGCCGTTCAAGGCGCAGAACATGTCTCTCAACTCCGCGGTGACGGTCGACGGAGCGGAGATCGGCCGGGCGCAGGCGATGCAGGCCGCCGCGGCCGGGATCGAGGCCGAGGCGGCGATGAACCCGGTGCTGCTGAAGCCCGGCAGTGATCGCACGTCCCAGGTCGTGCTGCTGGGCAAGCCCTACGCGGACGTCTCCGCGCTGTCCTACCGGGAGCACAAGGCAGCGCTGCTCGAGGTGGCGCTGGAGTGTCTGGCGGACCTGCGGGCCCGTTTCGACGTGGTCGTCTGCGAGGGCGCCGGCTCACCGGCCGAGATCAATCTGCGCGCCACCGACATCGCCAACATGGGGCTCGCGCGGGCCGCTCAGCTGCCGGTGCTGGTCGTCGGCGACATCAACCCGGGCGGGGTGTTCGCTGCGCTCTTCGGCACCTTGGCGCTGCTCTCACCCGAGGACCAGGCCCTGGTGTGCGGGTTCGTCATCAACAAGTTCCGCGGCGACCCGGCGTTGCTCCAGCCCGGCCTCGACATGCTGGCGTCGCTCACCGGCCGGCCGACCCTCGGCGTCCTGCCGTGGACCTCAGGGCTCGAGCTCGACATGGAGGACTCGCTGGGGCTTTCGGCGCCGGTGGCCCCGCTGCCAGCGGTCGGCCGCGATGTGCTGCGGGTGTCGGTGATCCGACTGCCCCGGCTGTCCAACTGGACCGACATCGACGCACTCCGGGCCGAGCCCGGGGTGCTGGTGCGGTTCGCCACGACGCCGGAGGAGCTGGCCGACGCCGACCTGGTGATCCTCCCTGGGACGCGGCAGACCGTCGCCGACCTGGCCTGGTTGCGGTCGCGCGGGCTGGACGTGGCGCTGGCTCGGCACGAGGGTGCGTTGCTCGGGATCTGCGGCGGCTTCCAGATGCTCGGGTCGGTGATCGAGGACCATGTCGAGTCGCGGGCTGGGGTTGTCCAGGGGCTCGGCCGGCTGCCGGTGGCGACCACTTTCGGAGCGGACAAGGTGCTGGCCCGGCCGGCAGGGGAGTGGCATGGGCATCCCGTGACGACGGCTTACGAGATCCACCACGGCCGGGTCGTCGTTGAGGGCGGCGATCCGTTCTTGGACGGGGTACGGGTCGGGCCGGTCAGCGGGACCGTCTGGCACGGGGCGCTGGAGAGCGATGGCTTCCGGCGGGCGTTCCTGTCTGAGGTGGCCGCACACGTCGGCCGGGCCTGGGAACCAGGGTCGGTGGCGTTCGAGGACGTGCGGCAGGCCCGGCTCGACGCCCTGGGGGACTTGGTCGCCGACCACCTGGACACCGACGCGGTCAGCGCACTGATCGAGGGCGGCGCCCCCGTTGGCCTGCCCTTCGTGTCACCGGGCCCACCCGAGTAGAGCGTGCCGGTAGTCGCAGCAGACCGGGCCCTACTTGATGTAACCCGGGGCTGCCGGGATCATTGGCCCCTGATCGTCGTCCTCACACTCGTCTAAGGAGATCCCATGCTCGCGATTGTCGCCGCCATCTGCTTCATCCTCGCGTTCTTCAAGGTCACGTTCGGTGCCTACAGCCTCATCGCGCTCGGGCTGTTCTTCCTCGCCCTCCACCTCGTCGTGCCCGTCGGCATCCCTGGCCGCCGCCGCTGATGCTCGCCCGCTGCTGAGCAGCGTCTGTGAGCAAAGAGGCCCTCTCTTGAGATCAGGAGAGGAGATGCGCGAGGTACAGCTGGTCAGGAAGCTGTCCATCCACGCGCCGGGCATCCCGCTTGAGCCCGAATTTCTCGAAACCCATGTTGTCCAACAGCAGTGCCTTGCCGACTCAGCAACAAGTGCTTCTCGATCGCTTCCTGAGAGGCATTGCGCCATGCGTCCGCTGGAGTGTCCCGCCGCACTTACGACAGTGGGTTCGCGGCCACGGCCTGCTCCTTGCTGATCTTGACGAGCGAGGCGGTGACGATCGCTGCGGTGATGAGGAAGGCCGCGCCGACGTAGAAGCCGACGGCCCAGCCGGACACCAGTGCGTCGTTGACCTTGCTCAGCAGGCTCGGCTCCGGTGGGTTGCCGCTGCTGAGCGCGCCGGAGATCTGTCCCTGCGCCTGCTTGATGCCCGGGAACAGCGACGAGCTGTGCGAGGAGCTGACCGCGGTCAGGATGGCGAGGCCGAGCGCGCCGCCGACCTGCTGGCCGGCGTTGAGCAGCGCTGAGGCGATGCCGGCATCCTCGTGCGGCACTCCTGCGATCGCTGAGCTGGTGAGCGACACGAACGTCAGCCCCATCCCGAAGGCCACGCAGCCCAGCGCCGGCAGGATCGTGCCGAGGTAGGTCGACTCCGGCTCGAGCCGAAAGGCAAGCTGCAGCAGGCCCACGGCGGACGTCAGCGGACCGACGACCAGCAGCGGGCGGGCGCCGATCTTGCCGAGCAGCTTGCTGCCGATGCCTGCCGCCGTGCCGATCAGAACGGTCATCGGCAGGAAGGCCAGGCCACTCGTGATCGGCGTCCAGCCATCGGGGTTGGCAGGCGTCTTTCCGTTGACCTGCTGCATCCACAAGATGAGGAAGAAGAAGATCGCGAAGATGCCGGCGCCGACGAACAGCGCCCCAATGTCGGCCCCCAGCACGCTGCGGTTGCGGAAGATGTGGAACGGCACGAGGGGAACGTCCGCCCTGCGCTGGACGAGCACGAAGCCGAGCAGGAGCACGGCCGACAGCAGCAGGGTGCCCACGGTCTCGGTCGATCCCCAGCCGTTGTCGTTGCCCTTGACGAGGGCGTAGACGAGCGACATCAGCCCGACGGTCACCAGCACGGCACCGGGGACGTCGAACTTCTGCGCCCGCTCGTCCCGGCTCTTCGGGATGAAGCGCAGCGCACCGACGACGGCGATCGCCGCGATCGGGATGTTGACCAGGAAGACCCAGCGCCATGAGGCGTACTCGGTCAGGATGCCACCGAGGATCAGGCCGAGCGCCGCACCGCCAGCGGTGATGCCGGCCCAGACCCCGAGGGCCCGGTTGCGCTCCTGCCCCTCCTTGAAGATGACCGTCAGAAGCGACAGCGCAGCAGGCGACATGAGCGCGCCACCGATGCCCTGTACGGCCCGGGCCGCGATCAGCAGCCCGAGGTTGCTGGCGAGCCCGCCGGCGAGCGAGGCGACAGCGAACAGCACGGCCCCGGCGATGAAGATCTCCCGGCGACCCAGCCGGTCAGCGATCTTGCCCCCCAGCAGCAGGAAGCCACCGAACGTCAGCGTGTAGGCCGTGACGATCCAGGACAGGTCGGCCTGCGAGCTCACCTCGAGGGAGGTGAAGATGTCGCCGAGCGCGACGTTGACGATGGTCGCGTCCAACACCACCATCAGCTGGGCGACGGCCACGGTCAGCAGTGCCAGCTTCCGGTGCACCGCGCGCCCGTCAGCGTGCGTGATCCGGATGTGCTGCTCAGCTGTTGACACGCGGTCGTTCCCCTCACAAGCCTGGCTGGTCGATGCTCGCGACGCTAGCCGGACGGGCCCACCTTCCTGGCGCTGAGCACGTGTGAGATGCGCCCGCTTGACACCTGTGGACACTGTTTTCGTGCTGCTGCTGCTCTCCACCGCCGACACCGACCTGCTGACCGCCAGGGCGGTGCCGCACCCCGCCCTGCCGCTCCGGCTGGCCAACCCGAGCCGGACACCGCCTGACCTCGACGGGGTGTCGCTGGTCGTGGTGCGCCTGCTCGGCGGGAGGCGGGCTTGGGAGGGCCTCGAGGACCTGCTCGCTCGCGCCACTGTCCCGGTCGTCCTGCTCGGGGGAGAAGGGCTCGACGCCGAGCTCACCGCTCTCTCGACCGTCCCGCCGGGTGTGGTGGCCGATGCCGCCGCCTACTTCCGGGAGGGCGGCGTCGACAACCTGCGCGAGCTCATCGCCTTCCTGTCCGACACGGTCCTGCTCACCGGCCACGGCTTCGCCCCTCCCACCCCCGTCCCGGCGTACGGCGTCCACGGCGCGAGGGAGCGCAACGCGCAGCTGCCGACCGTGGGCGTGGTCTTCTACCGGGCGCACGAGCTGTCGGGTAACACCGGCTTCGTCGACGTGCTCTGCGACGCCATCGAGGACAAGGGAGCCAACGCGCTGCCCCTCTACGTCGGTTCCCTGCGGCCTGACGCCGAAGGCCGGATCCCGGCAGTGGCAGAGCTGCTCACCGGCACGGTGGACGCACTGGTCGTCACCGTGCTCGCCGGTGGCGGTTCCAACGCCGCCGACGCCGAGGGCTGGGACGCCCGTGCCCTCGAGGCGCTGGATGTGCCTGTCCTGCAGGGCATCTGCGTGACCTCGAGCCGCGAGGAGTGGGAGCAGGGCAGCGCCGGCCTCACACCGATCGACGCGGCGATGCAGGTCGCCATCCCAGAGTTCGACGGCCGCCTGATCACGGTGCCGTTCTCCTTCAAGCAGATCGGCGAGGACGGGCTCCCGGTCTACGTCGCGGACCCGGAGCGGGCCCAGCGGGTCGCCGGGGTCGCGGTCGCCCATGCCCGGCTGCGACACAAGCCCAACAGCGAGAAGAAGATCGCGCTGGTCCTGTCGTCCTACCCGACCAAGCACGCCAGGGTGGGCAACGCAGTGGGACTCGACACCCCCGCCTCAGCAGTCCTGCTGCTCAAGGCCATGCGCGAAGCGGGCTATGCCATCACAGAGTTCCCCGAAGACGGCGACACCCTGGTCCACACGCTGATCGCGGCCGGCGGCCACGACGTCGAGTGGCTGACCGAAGACCAGCTGCAGGCGGCCGTCGCGAGGGTCCCCCTCCAGACGTACCGGAAGTGGTTCGCCGAGCTGCCCGACGACCTACGGGAGCGGATGCTCGAGCACTGGGGCGAGCCGCCGGGCACGCTCTATGTCGACGGGGACGACATCGTGCTGGCCGCCCTGCAGTACGGCAACGTGGTCCTCGCCATCCAGCCGCCGCGCGGGTTTGGCGAGAACCCGATCGCGATCTACCACGACCCGGACCTGCCGCCGAGTCACCACTACCTGGCGGCCTACCGCTGGCTGGCCCAGGAGTTTCAGGCCGACGCGGTCATCCACATGGGCAAGCACGGAACGCTGGAATGGCTGCCCGGCAAGGGATTGGGGCTCTCGGCGAGCTGCGCCAGCGACGCCGTACTCGGTGATCTGCCGTTGTTCTACCCGTTCATCGTCAACGACCCAGGCGAGGGGACGCAGGCCAAGCGGCGAGGGCACGCGACCGTCGTGGACCACCTGGTGCCGCCGATGGCGAGAGCGGAGACCTACGACGAGATGGCGAGGCTCGAGCACCTGCTGGATGAGTACGCCACGGTCCAGGCCCTCGACCCGGCGAAGCTGCCGGTGCTGCAAGCGCAGATCTGGGAGGTCGTGACTGCGGCGCAGCTGCACCACGACCTGCATGTTGCCGACGAGCCAGGCCAGGAGGCCTTCGACGACTTCATCCTGCACCTCGATGGCTACCTGTGCGAGGTCAAGGACGTCCTGATCCGCGACGGGCTGCACATCCTCGGCCAGCCGCCGGTCGACGCGTCCTTGGTCGACCTGGTGATGGGGATCCTGCGGGCCCAGCAGACCTGGGGCGGTGCCACCGGTGCGGTGCCCGGTTTGCGCCGCGTGCTCGGTGAGGCCTATGGCCTGAGCGAGACCGAGCGGGTCGAGGCGGACGCCCTGGAGACGATGGCCCGCACCCTCGTCGAGGGAGTGGCCGCGAGGGGCTGGACCGGTGCGGCTGAGGTCTGCGCTTCGAGCCTCGATCGTGACGTCCCGGGGGCGGTCGCGTCGCTCGAGTTCGCCTGCACCGAGGTCGTCCCGCGCCTCCGCCGCACGACCGACGAGATCACCAACCTGCTGCACGGCCTGGACGGCGGCTTCGTCCCGGCGGGCCCTTCCGGCTCACCCACGCGCGGTCTGGTGGGCGTGCTGCCGACAGGGCGCAACTTCTACTCCGTCGACCCCAAGGCGATCCCGTCGCGCAACGCCTGGGACACCGGTCGCCAACTGGCCGACTCGCTGCTCGCGCGCTACCTCGCCGACCACGGCGAGTACCCCGCCTCCGTCGGCCTCGTGGTCTGGGGCACCTCGGCGATGCGCACGGCCGGAGACGACATCGCCGAGGCCCTTTGGCTGCTGGGCGTGCGGCCGGTGTGGGACACCGCATCGCGCAGGGTCACCGGCCTCGAGGTCGTGCCGGCTGACGAGCTGCAAAGGCCCCGGATCGACGTGACCCTGCGGATCAGCGGCTTCTTCCGGGACGCCTTCCCGCACGTCGTGACCCTGCTCGATGATGCCGTCCGCCTGGTCGCTGCCCTCGACGAGCCGGCCAACTTCGTCTGGGAGCACGTGCAGGCCGACCTCGCCGAGGGCGTCGACGAGCGGCGGGCGACCGCGCGGATCTTCGGCTCCAAACCAGGGGCGTACGGCGCCGGGTTGCTGCCGCTGATCGACTCCCGCGACTGGAAGACCGACGCCGACCTGGCCGAGGTCTACGCCGTCTGGGGCGGCTACGCCTACGGCACAGGCCTGGACGGCGCGCCGGCCCGCCGGGACATGGAGCGGGTCTACACGCGGGTGCGGGTCGCCGCCAAGAACCAGGACACCCGGGAGCACGACATCGTCGACAGCGACGACTACTTCCAGTACCACGGGGGCATGGTCGCGGCCGTCCGCGCGCTGACCGGCTCGTCCCCGGACGCCTATGTCGGGGACAGCGCCATCCCGGATGCCGTGCGCACCCGCACGCTGCAGGAGGAGACCCACCGGGTGTTCCGCGCCCGGGTGGTCAACCCGCGCTGGATCGCGGCAATGCAGCGCCACGGCTACAAGGGGGCCTTCGAGCTGGCCGCCACGGTTGACTACCTCTTCGGGTACGACGCCACGGCCGGGGTCGTCGAGGACTGGATGTACGAGAAGCTGACCAGCGCCTACGTGTTCGATGAGGTCAACCGCGCCTTCATGACCAAGAGCAACCCTTGGGCGCTGCGGGGGATCGCTGAGAGACTGCTGGAGGCGGCCGATCGGGGGATGTGGCAGGAGCCGTCTCAAGAGGCTCTGGAAGGATTACGCCGAACGTATCTCGACCTCGAGGGCGATCTGGAAGAATGATGCTTGGATCAGGAGTGCTCAAGATCTAGTCAGAATTGACCATGCACATCGCCCTCCTTTCGGGCGATACGAACGACACGGCTGTGGTCTGGGCCGACGCAAGGCGCAGGAGATGCCATGTCGAAGGAGCACAACGCCGAGCCGCTCGGTGAGTTGCAGCGCGCGGCACGCTCCTCCGGCATGCGGGCAGGTGTGCTGCCGTCGCTGGAGCAGGTCGAGCGCCGTCGCTTCGAGCTGCGACTGATCTCGACCGGCCTGCTGATCGCCCTCACTGCCGCGCTCGGCATCATCTCGCTCTGGCCCGCTGAGGAGATCCACAACCTGCTCGCGAGACCAGCCGTGCGCTACGGCATGTTCGGCCTGGCCGTGGTGCTCAGCGCCTACTCGGTGGAGAAGGAGAGAAGCCTCGGGCGGGTCTCCCGGCTGCTGGTTGACGAGCGGCTGCTGACCACCGCGCTGAGCAGCCGCCTGCACGAGATCACGACGTTGCTCGACGCCGGCCGGGCGGTCAACTCCACTCTCGAGCTCGACCGCGTGCTGTCCTCGATCCTCACCGGGGCGACCGACCTGCTGCCGGCCACGCAGGGCACCGTGATGCTGCTCGAGGACGGCCAGCTGGTCGTCGCCGCCGAGGCTGGCTCGGAGCCGGTTGCCGAGCTGCCGGACAGGTTCCCCGACTCCGTGATCACCCAGGTCGTGCAGAGCCTGCAGCCGCTGCTGGTCGACAGCCACGAGCGAAGCACGCTGTGCGTACCCCTGATCGAGCGCGGTCGGCTGGTCGGCGTCCTCAACCTGGTCGCGCCCGGCGAGGGCCAGTTCTCCGACTACGACCTGCGCGCGGTCAGCCTGTTCGCGGAGCAGGCCGCCGCCGCCATCGGCAAGGCCCGCCTCTACGAGCAGAGCCGGATCCAGGCTGAGCAGCTCTCCTTCGCCGCCACGCACGACACGCTGACGCACCTGTCCAACCGCGCGGCCCTTGCCCAGCGGGCCTCGCTGGGCAAGAGCGAGACGTTGATGTTCCTCGACCTCGACGGGTTCAAGGAGGTCAACGATGCGCACGGCCACCAGGTCGGTGACGAGCTGCTCGTCATCGTCGGCCAGCGCCTGCTCAAGTGCGTGTCGAGCCGTGACCTGGTCAGCCGCTACGGCGGGGACGAGTTCGCGATCCTGCTGGAGGGCAGCGTCGACGCTCCCACGGCGTCCCGGATTGCCGCTCGCGTCATCGAGGACCTGCACCGGCCGGTGGCCGTGGGCGATCGCCAGGTCACCATCACGGTCAGCGTCGGCATCGCGGTGCCCGGCTCGGAGCGGGTCCACCTCGACCAGCTGCTCCAGCGGGCCGACCGGGCGCTCTACGAAGCCAAGGCGCAGGGCAAGGCGCGCTGGTGCGTCTACTCCGCCGAGCTCGAGGTCCCAGGGCAGGTCGGGACGCCCCATCCGCCTCCCGAAGCGGCGCCCCATCCGGCCCCCGAAGCGGCGCCCCAATCGGGGTCCGTCGAGCAGACCGCAGGTCTCTGAGGTGTCCCGACTGGCCAAGCTCTCGCACGCCACCGGTCGCGGGCTGGTGAGCGGCCCGCCGCCGCGCGGCTCCCTGGTGGTCGTCCTGCTGCTCGTCGGTGCGGCGGGCGGTTTGGCCAACGTGTCTGACATGCCCGCGATGGCGCTCGGGCCTGGCCTGTTAGCCGCCCTGCTGGCGCCGCTCTGGCTGTCCACCACGACCTGGCTGCTCGTCGACGTCGTCCTCGCGCTGGCCACCGCGCAGGTCGCGTCCGCCACGCCGGAGGCCGCAGTGGGGTCCTTCCTGGCCATCTTGGTCTGCGCGCTGGTCGCGGGCCGCTTGGTGTCGCTGACCGCGGGTCAGGTCCAGGCGATGCAGTCGCTGATGCTGCGCCAGACGCACGCCCACGACGAGCGCGGCCGCGCAGCGCAGGAGCGCGAGCTCAAGCTGGGCGCTGAGCTGCGCTACGCCTCCGAGCACGATGCCCTCACCGGCCTGCGCACGCGGCAGGCGATGCTGCGCGACCTTGAGACGCAGTTGCTCTCGGGCAGCGACACCGGGGTGATCGTCATGGCCCTCGCCGGCTTCGCCGAGGTTAACGAGACCCTCGGCCCGGTCATCGGTGACCAGGTGCTGGTCGAGGTCGGCTCCCGCCTGAAGGCTGCCGCTCGCGAGAGCGACCTGGTGGCCCGGCTGGGAGGCGACGAGTTCGCGGTCCTGCTGCCGGCGCTGACCCCCGAGCACGCGCTGGTCGTCGGCGGCCGCCTGCAGAAGGTGCTCGACGAGCCGGTGACGGTGGAGGGCCACACCGTGCCCCTGCGCTTGCGCGCGGCGATCGCCTGCTCGGCTGACAGCAAGCTGGCTGCCTCCGACCTGGTCGCGCGGGCGGAGCTGACCGCGCGTGCAGCGCTACCCGGCGGGGCCGTGCAGCTGTGGGAAGGGGAGCAGGAGCAGCAGGGCGCGAGCCGCATCGAGCGGGAGGCGGACATGCACCGCGCCCTGCTGGCCGATGAGTTCTTCCTGCTCTACCAGCCGCTGATCAGCACCACCACCGGCACGATCACTAACGTCGAGGCGCTGGTGCGCTGGCAGCACCCGCAGCGCGGCATGGTCCCACCGGACGACTTCATCCCGCTGGCGGAGCGCAGCGGCCTGATCGTGCCGCTCGGTCTGGCGGTGCTCGAGAAGGCATGCACCCAGCTGCGCGAGTGGGCGGGGTCCGGCGCCGCGATCACGGTCGCTGTCAACGTCTCGGCCCGCCAGCTGCTCGAGCCCGACTTCGTGGTCAAGGTCCGGCAGGTTCTGTGGAGCTCCGGGGTAAACCCGCAGCAGATCGTGCTCGAGCTCACCGAGAGCATGCTCGTCGATGACAACACCTCAGCCATCGCCGTGCTCTGGCAGTTGCGCGCCCTGGGGGTCCGCCTGGCCATCGATGATTTCGGCACCGGCTACTCCTCGCTGGCCCGGCTCGGTGAGATGCCGGTCGACGAGCTCAAGATCGACAAGTCCTTCGTGGACCGGCTGGGCGCCGCGCAGCACGACAGCACGGCGCTCGTCACCGCCGCGGTTGCTATGGGCCACGGGCTGTTGCTTGAGGTGGTCGCCGAGGGCGTCGAGGACGCCACCCAGGCCGCGTTCCTCGTCTCGATCGGCTGTGACCTGCTGCAGGGCTACCTGCTGGGCCGGCCGCAGCCCGCTGCCGACATCAGCCGCCAGCTCGGCCAGCAGCTCCTGACCCCCCTCCCCTCCTTGCCCGGTCCGCGGGGCGGCGCCCAGGTCACGGTCGGCACGGAGGATCAGGCACCCGCGCCGATCCGGCCAGCGGAGCTTTTCGTCCCCAAGGTCATGCCCTCGAGCTGAACGTCAGTTCCCGGTCCGCGAGAAGTGCTGGTAGTCCTTGGGCCGGCTGAAGCCGCCGCCCCAGGTCCAGCCCTCGCGGGTGAAGGCCCGCACCGCCGCTGAGCCCGGCAGCAGCATTCCGTCCCTGACCCAGGTCCGGTCGCGGTAGGCGCTGGCCAGCTCGGGGAGCACCAGGTCATTGCGCACCAGCGGGTTGTGGAACGGGTTGACGTCCACCGCCAGGCCGTAGGCGTGGGCCGACAACCGGGTCTGACCGCGGGCCGAGCGGCAGACGAAGCCAGCCGTGTCGTTGCCGTCACCCGTCGGCTTCGCCCTCAGGTCCGCCGTCGTCGGCAGGCGCATCTCCTCGATCGGGAAGCCCTGCTCGAACAGCGATCGGAAGGCCCGCACCACCGCGGCGCTCACCGAGGCGGCCACCACCAGCTCCCCGGTGTGCGCCTTCCCGTCGAAGCCGCGGAACGTCAGCGTCAGGTAGCGCAGCTTCGACAGCGGTACCGGACAGCCAACGCGGTAGGTCTCACCCATCCGCTGGCGCACCGCCGGGTTGATCAGGGCGACGCTCGCGTGGAACCGGCCGTCCCGGGGCGGCGGCAAGAGGTCCATCGTCGGCAGGTGGCGGTCTCGCAGAACGAGCGGCGTCGGCAGGCGCGCGCCGAAGCCGTCGGGAGCGATCGGGAGGGGAGAGGCGCCCACGACCCAGATAGGGCCGGGTACGGCGGAAGGGCTGACCGGGGCCGTGGTGGTGGGCGCCAGCGTGGGAGAGGCGGTCGCCGCCGGGCCAGCGGTCGGGGCGCCCCCGCAGCTGGTCACCGCCAGCGCGGCGAGCAGGACGGCCGTGACCGACCTGCGCACTGCCGCTCCGGACCTCACAAGCCACGGTAACCCGACGGAGGGGGTCACTTTCGCCGTACCGTGCCGGGGTGGATCTTGTCTTGACGCTCCTGACCAGTTGGTGGCCATCGGCGCCGACCTCGAGACGGTGTGTCTCGCCCGGGCGGTTCGCTGGCACCTGGAGCACCGGGTCTTGCGCAACGGGAGCCGGACCGTGGTGTTCAGGTGACCGTCTAGAGTTCGCCAGGCAAGCGACGGACGGGGAGGAAGCCGGATCAGCCGGCGCGGTCCCGCCACTGTGAGTCCCTGCCAAGGGGCCAGCCAGACACTCCTGGCCGTCGATCCGTCCACCCGGGGCGCGGACCCTGAGGAAGGCATGCCCGGTGTATCCCTTCAGCGCCGTCGTCGGGCTCGACGACCTCCGGCTCGCCCTGCTGATCAACGCGGTCTCTCCCGCGATCGGCGGCGTGCTGGTGCGCGGCGAGAAGGGCACCGCCAAGTCGACGGTAGTTCGGGCGCTCGCTGCCCTGTTGCCCCCGGTCGAGGTGCTGGCGGGCTGCCGCTTCTCCTGCGCCCCCGGGTCGGTGGAGTGCCCCGACATCGCTTCGCACGGTGCCGCTGTGGAGCGGCCGGCCCGGTTGGTCGAGCTGCCGGTCGGCGCCTCGGAGGACCGGCTGGTCGGGTCGCTCGACTTGGAGCGAGCCCTGACGACGGGCGTGTCGGCGTTCGAGCCCGGGCTGCTCGCGGCCGCCCACCGCGGCGTGCTCTACGTCGACGAGGTCAACCTGCTGCACGACCACCTGGTCGACCTGCTGCTCGACGCCGCCGCCCTCGGCACGTCCTACGTGGAGCGAGAGGGTGTCTCGGTGCAGCACGCCGCCCGCTTCCTGCTGGTCGGCACGATGAACCCCGAGGAGGGCGAGCTGCGCCCCCAGCTGCTCGACCGGTTCGGGCTGACCGTCGAGGTCGCCGCCACCCGGGACCCGGCGGAGCGGGCCGAGGTGGTCCGGCGGCGGCTGGCCTACGAGGCCGATCCCACGGGCTTCGCCGGCACCTGGGTCGCCGCCGATGCCACCCTCGCCGCGCGGATCGCCGACGCCCGCGACCTGCTGCCCAAGGTCTCGCTAGGCGATCACGCCCTGCGTGAGATCACCACGGTCTGCGCCGCCTTCGACGTGGATGGCCTGCGCGCCGACCTGGTCACCGCCAAGGCGGCGCTCGCGCTGGCCGCGTGGGACGGCCGGGACGAGGTCAGCACCGAGGACGTCCGTACGGCGGCCAGGCTCGCCCTTCCGCACCGGCGCCGGCGCACCCCCTTCGAGGCCCCAGGGCTCGACGAGCAGCAGCTGTCCGATGCGCTCGACTCGGTCGAGCCCGAGCCGGATCCCGACCCCGACGGCCCAGGCAGCCCCGACGACGACGGCCCAGGCAGCCCCGACGGCGGCGCCCCGCCCCCGCCCTCCGGCGAGTTGTCCGAACCCGGTGGCGCTCCCACCGCGCCCGGTTCGGACAACTCGGGGCAGGGGGGAGACCCCGGTGAGCTGTCCGAAGCAGGCGCTGCCGGGGCGACGGGGCCTTCGGACAGCTCGGGGCAGGGAAAGGCTGATGCCAGCGGGACGTTCCGGCCGGTCCAGCTGACGGTGCCCGGGGTCAACCGGCACGGCGGGGCAGCCGGCCGACGCTCGCTGGCCGAGGGCGGCAGCGGCAAGCTGACCGGCGCGCGCCCGCCGGCTGGACGGCTGCAGTCGCTGCACCTCACCGCCACCCTCAGAGCGGCCGCCCCCCATCAACTGGCCCGCGGTCGTTCGCCGTACAACGGTCTGGTGCTTCGTCAGCAGGACCTGCGCGAGGCAGTCCGCGAGGGCCGTGAGGGCAACCTCGTTGTCTTCCTCGTCGACGCCTCCGGGTCGATGGCGGCGCGGCAGCGGATGAGCGCGGTCAAGGGAGCGGTGCTGTCGCTGCTGACCGATGCCTACCAGCGCAGGGACAAGGTCGCGGTCATCAGTTTTCGCGGCGCGGAGGCCGAGCTGGTGCTCCCGCCGACGCACTCGGTGGACGCCGGGGCACGAAGGCTCGCCGATCTGCGCACCGGTGGCCGCACCCCGCTGTCCGCGGGACTCATGCGCACGGTTGAGCTGCTGCGGGTGGAAGCCGTCCGGGACCGCGCGCGCAGGGCACTCGTTGTCGTGGTGACCGACGGCCGACACACTCATGGCCCGGCGCCGGAGCTGGCGGCGGCGCATCTGATGCGGATGGGCGCGGCCTGTGTGGTCGTTGACTGCGAGAGCGGTCCCGTGCGGCTGGGCCTGGCGCAGGCCCTGGGGGCGCAGCTCGGTGGCATCAGCCTGCGGTTGGAGCAGCTGTCGGCGGACGCGCTCGCGGCAGTCGTGAAGGCGGCATGAGCCCGCAAGGGGTGCCGAGCTCGGTCCCGGACGACGGCCTGACCACCAGGCAGCGTCGCAACCGGCCGCTGCTGATCGTGCACACCGGCGAGATGAAGGGGAAGTCGACCGCCGCCTTCGGGCTGGCCCTCCGCGCGTGGAACCAGGGCTGGCCGATCGGGGTGTTCCAGTTCGTCAAGAGCGCCAAGTGGAAGGTCGGCGAGGAGGCTGCTTTCCGGGCGCTCGGCGACAGCGGGCTCGGCGGGACCGTGGCCTGGCACAAGATGGGCGAGGGCTGGTCCTGGACCCGCAAGCAAGGCGGCGAGGAGGACCACGCGGCCAACGCGCGCGAAGGCTGGGAGCAGGTCAAGCGCGACCTGCAGGCCGAGACCTATGGGCTCTACGTCCTCGACGAGTTCACCTACCCCATGAAGTGGGGCTGGGTCGACGTCGAGGACGTCGTCACCGCTCTGCGCGATCGCCCGGGCACGCAGCACGTGGTCATCACCGGCCGTGACGCCGACCCGCGGCTGGTCGAGGCAGCGGATCTGGTGCTGGAGACGACCAAGGTCAAGCACCCGATGGATGCGGGGCAGAAGGGCCAGCGGGGCATCGAATGGTGAGCATCCCGCGACTGGTGATCGCCGCCCCAGCAAGCGGTTGCGGCAAGACCACGGTCGCCACCGGCTTGATGGCAGCGTTCACCCAGGCCGGCCTGACGGTCAGCCCGCACAAGGTCGGCCCGGACTACATCGATCCCGGCTACCACGCCCTCGCGACCGGTCGGCCCGGCCGCAACCTGGATCCGGTCATGGTCGGCGAGGAACTGGTCGTACCGCTGTTCCTGCACGGCTCGCGTGGTGCTGACATCGCGATCGTCGAAGGCGTCATGGGCCTGTACGACGGACGGGGCTCGGGCCGAGAGGGCTCCACCGCGCACGTGGCCACGCTGCTGGAGGCGCCGGTGGTGCTGGTGGTCGATGCCTCGTCGCAGTCGCGGTCGGTCGCCGCGCTGGTACACGGCTTCACGACCTTCGACCCGGCAGTCCAGATCGCCGGCGTCATCCTCAACCGGGTCGGCAGCGACCGCCACGAGCAGGTCCTGCGTGAGTCGCTCCAGGGCGTCAAGGTGCTGGGGGTCCTGCGCCGGGACGACGCGGTGGCGACTCCTTCCCGACACCTCGGCCTGATCCCGGTCGCCGAGCGCTCGGCCGAGGCGCTCGCCATGGTGGACCGGCTGGCCGCGCTGGTCACTGCGTCAGTGGACCTCGAGGCCGTACGCCAGCTCGCGGCCAGTGCACCGTCGCTGGCTGCGTCGTCCTGGCGGGTGCCCACCACGGCCTCCTCAGAGCAGGCCGTCATCGCCGTCGCCGGGGGGCCAGCGTTCACGTTCGCGTATGCGGAGCTGGCCGAGAGCCTGGCCGCGGTCGGTGGGACGGTCGCGGTCTTCGACCCCCTGCAGGACGAGCGACTGCCGGAGGGCACCGCTGGCGTGGTGCTGCCCGGCGGCTTCCCGGAGGTCTACGCCGACCAGCTCGGGGCCAACACCCCCTTGCTCGACGACCTGCGCCGGCACCTGTCGTCCGGCCGGCCCACCTACGCCGAGTGCGCCGGGCTGCTCACCTTGTGCGAGTCGCTCGACGACCGGCCGATGGCCGGCTTCTTGCCTGCTGCTGCCCGCATGACCGACCGCTTGACGCTGGGGTACCGCAGGGTCACCGCCCTCACCGACACCCTGGCGGGTGAGGCCGGCACGACCGTGACTGGGCACGAGTTCCATCGGACCGTTGTCGAACCGGCCTGCGGGCCTCGGCCGGCCTGGCGCCGCGAGGACGGCAGCCTCGAGGGCTTCACGACGGGCACGTCGGTGCTCGCGTCCTACGTGCACCTGCACCCTGCCGGCGTGCCGGCCTTGGCCCGCCGCATCCTCGAGCACGCGACCAGCCCGCTGGTGGGCGTGGCATGAGGCTCACCGGCGTCGGCATGGGCCCGGGCGACCCGGAGCTGGTCACCGTCAAAGCGGTCCGGGTCTTGCAGGAAGCCGACCTCGTCGTCGTGCCCGTGATGTCGCTCGCCGAGACCGGGCGGGCTGAGGCGACGGTGCGGGCCCACGTGAGCCATGACCGGATCCAGCGGCTGGTGTTCGCCCTCGACGACCGCGGGGGAGTGACGTCCGAGCGCGCGCAGGCGTGGGTCGACGCGGCCTCGTTCGTGGTGAAGGCCCTGTCAGACAGGGGATCTGTGGCGTTCGCGACCATCGGGGATCCCAACATCTACAGCACGTTCACCTACCTGGCCGACGCAGTCCGTGAGCAGCTGCCGGACGTACAGATCGACACGGTGCCCGGGATCACCGCGATGCAGGACCTGGCCGCGCGCTCCGGCACGGTGCTCTGCGAGGGCACCGAGTCGCTGGCGCTGCTCCCACTGACGGCCGGCATCGACGCCTTCGACGAGGCGCTCACCCACTTCGACTCCGTCGTCGCCTACAAGGGCGGCCGCCACATGGCGCGCATCCGCGAGGTGCTGGCCAAGCACGACCGTCTCGACGACGCGGTGTTCGGCGCCGCGCTCGGGCTGCCGGACGAGCAGATCGGCGGCCTGCCTTCGTCAGCGCCCTACCTGTCGACGGTCATCGCGCCCGCCCGCCGCAGCTCCCGCGGAGGCAAGCTGTGAGCCCCGGATTGGTGAGCTTCATCGGCGCGGGTCCAGGTGCGGCCGACCTCATCACCCTGCGTGGAGCGCAGCGGATCGCCGAGGCCGACATCGTCATCTGGGCGGCGTCGCTGGTGCACGAAGACGTGCTTACGCACGCGCAGCCCTCAGCGGAGATCGTCAACTCTGCCGAGCACTCACTCGAGGGCATCGCCGGGCACTACGAGCGGGCCGCGCGAGAGGGGCTACGCGTCGCCCGGATCCATTCGGGGGACCCCGCGCTGTGGGGCGGCACCCAGGAGCAGCATGAGCTCTGCACCTCACTGGGCCTGGACACCGAGGTGATCCCCGGAGTCTCCAGCTTCAGCGCAGTGGCGGCGCTGGTGCAGCGCGAGCTGACCATCCCTGAGGTGGCCCAATCCGTGGTCCTGACCCGGCTCGAGGGCGGCAAGACCCCGATGCCCCCGCGCGAGACGGTGCGCGCCTTCGCCGCGATCGGCACCACGATGTGCCTGTTCTTGTCGGCCGCGCGCACCAAACAGCTCCAGGAGGAGCTGCTGGCCGGGGCCTACGACGAGGACACCCCGTGTGTCGTGGCCTACGCCGCTACCTGGCCCGACGAGCTGGTCTTCGAGTGCCGGCTCGGTGAGCTGGCCGCCAGGGTCAAGGAGCACAAGCTCTACAAGCACACACTGGTGCTGGTCGGGCCCGCGCTCGGTGCGGGCGGCACGCGGTCGCACCTGTACCACCCTGGCCACTTCCACGAGCACCGCCGGGTCGAGTCGCAGGAGGCCCGTGCCGACCTCCGGGCCGCCCGCAAGGTGGCCCAGTGAGCGAGCTGCGCGAGCCCTCGCTGCCCCGCACCGCCAAGGTCCGCACCGGCCCGCTGCGCAGCGGCTGGACGACGGGCACCTGCAGCTCTGCCGCCGCCAAGGCCGCGGCGCTGGCACTGCGGGACCAGCAGGAGGTGCGCGACGTCGACGTGGCACTGCCGAGCGGACAGCGGGTGTCCTTCGCGGTCGAGTCCTGCCTCTTCACCGCAGCTGAGGCAACGGCGGTGGTGGTGAAGGACGCCGGCGACGATCCCGACGTCACCCACGGCGCACACCTCACCGCCACGGTTTCCTGGGCTCCTTCGTTGCTGCTCGATGCGGGCATCGGAGTGGGCACCGTCACAAAGCCCGGACTGGGTCTCGAGGTCGGCGGTCCGGCCATCAACCCGGTGCCGCGCGAGATGATCATCCAGGCCGTCCAGGAGGTCACCGACAAGGGGCTGCGGGTCGTCATCTCGGTCCCCGATGGCGAGAAGCGAGCGAAGAAAACGACCAACGCCAGGCTCGGGATCCTCGGCGGCATCAGCATTCTCGGCACCACCGGCATTGTGCGGCCGTTCTCCACCGAGTCGTGGCGGGCATCGGTCCTGCAAGCCGTGAGCGTCATGGCGGCACAAGGTCTCGACACCCTCGTGCTGTGCACTGGAGGCCGCACCGAGAAGGGCGCGATGTCGATGCTGCCCGACCTGCCCGACGTGTGCTTCGTCGAAGTCGGCGACTTCACCGGGGCGGCGATCACCAAGGCGGTCGACGAGGGCCTGACCCGGGTCGTCTTCGTCGGGATGGTCGGCAAGCTAACCAAGCTGGCTGGCGGAGTCCTCATGACGCACTACACCAAGAGCAAGGTGCCGCTCGACGTCCTTGCGGCGCTCGACGCCTCGACCGCTTCTGACGTGCTCGCCGCGAACACCGCGCGGCACGCCTACGAGATCTGGGACCGGGCAGGCGTTCTGCGCCCCGCCGGCGATCAGCTCTGCGCGCAGGTCCAGGACGTCCTGCAGCGGTTCTCCTCAGGGGCGCTGTCCGCCGAGGTCGCGATGGTGGACTTCACCGGCCGGCGCATCGTCGCCGCGACCCGTGCCGACTGGGTCACCCCGTGATCACCGTCATCGGGTACGACGGAAGTCCCCTGTCCGAGAGTGCACGCGTGGCCCTGGGCCGAGCTGACCTGGTCGTCGGAGGAGCGCGGCACCTGGCGGCGGTCGATGTCCCGTCCGGCGCGGCCACCGTGGTGATGGGCCCGGTTGCGGCTGCCGTCATGGCCATCGCCGACGCTCACGGGAGCAAGCGCAGCGTGGTGGTGGTCGCGAGCGGCGACCCCGGGTTTTTCGGCATCACGCGTCGGCTCGCCGCCGCGAGGTTGCCGATGACGGTGCTGCCGGCGGTGTCCTCGGTCGCCACCGCGTTCGCCCGCCTCGGCCTGCCTTGGGACGAGGCGGTCGTCGTGAGTGCCCACGGCCGGCCGCTGCGACCGGTGCTCAACGTGCTGCTCCGGCATGCGGCGTCCGGCACGCCGGTCGCCGTCCTCACCGACGCCAGCAGCTCGCCTGGCCGGCTCGTCGCCGGCCTGGGTGGGCGCTGCCCCGACCTGCATGTCTTCGAGCGGCTCGGCGAGGCGGACGAGCGCTACACCCTGATCACCCGGCAGGAGCACGGTGACGCGGTGGTGCGCGAGTGGCGCCAGCCGAACCTGGTCATCGCCGGCGGCCCAGGCGACCTGGGCGACCACCCCTGGCGGACCGGCGAGGCACTGGCTGCCGGGTGGGCGCTGCCGGACGACGAGCTGCAGCACCGCGACGGCATGCTGACCAAGCGCGACGTGCGGGCCGTGGTGCTGGCCCGGCTGGCGCCGTCACCCGGCACTCTCGTGTGGGACATCGGTGCGGGCTCCGGGTCGGTGGCCGTCGAGTGCGCCCGCCTCGGTGCCGCTGTGGTCGCGGTCGAGCAGGATCCTGAGGCGCTGCAGCACATCGAGGCCAACAGCCACCGGCACGGCGGACCGGTCGAGGTCGTGCACGGCAAGGCACCTGAGGTGCTGGACGGGCTGCCCGACCCGGACGCGGTCTTCGTCGGCGGCGGTGGGCCTGAGGTCGTTAAGGCCGTGGCGGCGCGACGGCCGCAGCGCATCGTCGTGGCCCTCGCCACCCTCGAGCGGGTAGGCCCGACCGTCGCTGCCTTGGACGACTACGACGTGGATACCGTGCTGCTCCAGGTGCAGCACCTGGTGCCGCTCGGTGAGGGCCACCGGCTCTCGCCCGCCAACCCGGTCTTCGTCGTCTCTGGGGTCCTCGCGTGATCGGCCTCGTCACGACCACTGCTGCCGGGGTCCGGGCCGCCGCCGAGATCGAGGCCGCGCTGCCCGAATGCCGACCTTTCGCCGTACGCGATCTGGGTGAGGCATGGGCGTGCTGTGACCAGCTGGTCGTCTTCCTCGCCACGGGTGCGACGGTGCGCCTGATCGCCCCGCTGCTGAAGGGCAAGGACGTCGATCCTGGCGTCGTGTGCGTGGACGAGGCGCGCCGGTTTGCCGTGGCCCTCGTCGGCGGTCACGGGGGAGGGGCGAACGACCTGGCCGAGCAGGTGGCCGCGGTGCTGGGGGCAGAGCCGGTCGTCACGACGGCGACCGACAGCACCGAGCTGCCGGGGCTCGACACCTGGTCCTGGCCGGTTGAGGGCGATGTCGCCCGGGTCTCCCGTGCCCTTCTCGACGGCGACCCGGTCCGACTGCACATGCCGCGGGTCTGGCCGATCCCCCCGCTCCCCGTCATGTCCCCGCTCCCCGTCCTGCCCCCGCTCCCCGTCCTGCCCCCGCTCCCCGTCATGAACGGAATCCGCACGGGTGCAACGGAGGCCTCCGGCACCCATGCGGATTCCGTTCATGCGCTGGTGGTGGCGGTCACGGATGAGGTGGTTGAGGCCGATGTGGTCATTCGGCCGCCGTCGCTCGTGCTGGGGATCGGTGCCAGCCGGGGGGTCACGGTCGAGGAGCTGGACCAGCTCATCACCACAACCCTTGAGGAGCAGGGGCTCTCGGCCCGCAGCGTCAGCCTGGTCGCGACCGTCGACGCCAAGGCGGAGGAGCCGGGCATCGTCGCGTTGTGCGCGCGTACCGGCTGGCAGCTGGTGTCGCACCCTGCCGAGGTGCTCGCCACCACTGAGGTGCCGAATCCTTCGCAGCACCCGCTCGATGCGGTCGGCACCCCGAGCGTCGCGGAGGCAGCGGCGCTCCAGCACGGGGACCTCGTGGTGGAGAAGACCAAGAGCGCGATGGCCACAGTCGCCGTCAGCCGCATCCGGCCGCGGGGGCGACTGAGCATCGTCGGTCTCGGCCCCGGGGCCCGCGACCTGCTGACCCCACGGGCGGTTGAGGCGCTGCGATCCAGCTCGGTGTGGGTGGGTCTGGATCAATACGTCGACCAGGTCCGCGACCTGGCTCGTCCCGGCACCCGATTCGTGGAGACCCCGCTGGGCAAGGAGGAGGAGCGCGCGCACTCGGCCGTCGCCGAAGCCGCGAAGGGTCACGCCGTCGCGCTGCTCGGCAGTGGGGATGCACAGGTCTACGCGATGGCCTCGCCCGCCCTCGAGGTGGCCGATACAGACATCGACGTGGAGGTAGTCCCAGGGGTGACCGCTGCTCTTGCAGCCGGTGCGCTGCTCGGCGCACCGCTTGGCCACGACCACGCGTCGATCAGCTTGTCCGACCTGCACACCCCCTGGCCCGCCATCGAGGCGCGCATCCAGGCGGTCGCGGAGGCGGACGTCGTGGTCAGCTTCTACAACCCGCGCAGCCGCGGTCGCGACTGGCAGCTCCCCAAGGCGCTGTCCATCCTCTCGGCGCACCGGCCGCCCACCACCCCGGTCGGAGTCGTGACCAACGCGAGCCGTGAGGGCCAGCAGGTGCACCTGACCACCCTCGCCGAGCTCGACGTCGAGCTGGTCGGGATGTTCAGCCTCGTCACGGTCGGCTCGTCGCAGAGCAGGTTCGTGGCTGGCCGCTTCGTCACGCCGAGGGGTTACCGATGGAGTACCTGATGACAGCAGACTGCACGGCGTGCGGGGCCTGCCTGCTGACCTGCCCGGAGCACGCCATCACCGCCTCGCTGCCGCTGCAGGTGAAGGGCGATCGCTGCACCGACTGCGGTGAGTGCGTCGAGATCTGCCCTGCCGACGCGATCGTGCGGGTCCCATGACACGGGTGGCTCTCGTGGGTGCCGGCCCAGGTGACCCTGGCCTGCTGACCCTGCGCGCCGCCGAGCTGCTGTCACAGGCTGACGTCGTCCTGGTCGATCGCCTCGTCGACGCTGGTGTCCTGATCCACCTGCGCGAGGGAGCTGAGGTGATCGACGTCGGCAAGACCTCGTGGACCGGCACCGCCCCGCGGCAGGTTGAGATCAACGAGCTGCTCGTCTCCCACGCCGAGCAGGGGAAGCGCGTCGTGCGCCTCAAGGGCGGCGATCCCTTCGTCTTCGGCCGGGGCAGTGAGGAGGCGCAGGCGCTCGTCGAGGCGGGCGTCGCCTTCGAGGTGGTGCCCGGCGTCAGCAGCGCCTTCGCCGTTCCTGCCTACGCCGGCATCCCGGTCACCGCCCGCGGCATCACGCAGGACGTCTGTGTCGTCACCGGCCACCTCGACCCGGAAGACCCGGCGAGCCGGGTCCGGTGGCAGGCGCTGGCCACTGGGCCGGGGACCCTGGTCATCCTCATGGGACTCGACCGCTTGCCGCTGCTGACCGAGGGGCTGATGCGGTACGGCCGCTCGCCGGACACCCCCGCTGCCTGCGTGCAGCAGGGCACGACGAAGGACCAGCGCGTGGTCGTCAGCACCCTGAAGGACCTGGCCGCAGACGTCGCGGCAGCCGGGCTCCAGGCGCCAGTGGCCACGGTCATCGGTGAGGTCGTCCGCCTGCGCGAGCAGCTGGACTGGTTCACGCCATGAGGGAGAGCGTGCACCCGATCGAGCAGGAGTCCTTCGCCATCCTGCGCTCCCGCGTCGACCTCGGACGCCTGCCAGCGCTGAGCCGAGCGGTGGTGGAGCGGGTCGTGCACAGCAGCGCGGACCTTGACTACGTCGACGACCTTGTCGTGGACGAGGCCGACCTGCAGCGTGGCCTCGACGCCCTGCGCGCCGGCGCCCCGGTCGTCGTGGACGTCCAGATGGTCGCCGCCGGCATCACCACCGTCGACACGGTGTGCCACATCAGGACCGCCCAGGCCCGCGACGGCGTGACTCGTTCAGCTGCGGCCATCAGGGACGCCTTCGCCGAAGTCGGTCCGGGTGCGGTCTACGTCGTCGGCTGTGCGCCGACGGCGCTGTTCGAGATCGTCGAGGGCGACTACCAGCCAGCGCTGGTGATCGGCTTGCCGGTCGGCTTTGTGGGTGCTGCCGAGAGCAAGGCAGCACTGCGCGCCAGCGGCCTGCCGGCCGTGTCCAACATCTCCGAGAAGGGCGGGTCGGCGGTGGCCGCCGCGGCGCTCAACGCGCTGCTCTACCGGTGAACCCGCTGCTGATCGTCGGTCACGGGACCAAGGACAGCCAGGGCGTCAGCCAGTTCCTGGAGCTGGTCGAGCGGGTGCGTGTCAGCGCGGGCCGGCAGGTGGAGGGCGGCTTCCTCGAGCTGTCTTCGCCGCCGATCCAGGAGGCGGTGGCCCGGTTGGCCGGCCAGCGCGAGGTGGACGTCGTACCCCTGGTGCTGGTCGCTGCGGGACACAGCAAGGGCGACATCCCGGCTGCGCTAGAGCGGGAGCGGCAGCGGCACCCGGGGCTGGTCTTTCGCTACGGCCGTCCGCTAGGCCCGCACCCGCTGCTCCTTGAGGACCTCACGGCGCGGCTGGCCAAGGCCGTGGCGCCGGACCTTTGGAAGGACACCGCTGTCGTCCTGGTCGGCCGGGGAGCGACCGACCCTGATGCCAACGCGGAGATCGCGAAGACTGCCCGGCTGCTGCTCGAGGGTCGGGGGATAGGGACCGTCGAGACGGCGTTCGTGAGCCTGGCCGAGCCGAGCGTGCCGCAGGGGCTGGATCGCGCGCAGCGGCTCGGTTTCACCAGGATCGTGGTGCTGCCCTACTTCCTGTTCGAGGGCGTGCTCCCGCAGCGGATCCGCGACCAAGCCGCGGAGTGGGCCGATGGGCGCGACGTCGAGGTGGTGACCGCCGGTCTCATCGGGCCGTCGGCCAACCTGGCCACCCTGGTATCGGAACGCGCTGCCGAACTGCGGACTGGGGACATCCGGATGAACTGCGATTCCTGCCAGTACCGCACCCTGATGCCCGGCTTCGAGGGCCGGGTCGGCCAGGCGCAGACGCCGCACGACCACCCGGATGACCCGACTCACGATCACGGGCACGGCCATCAGCACTGAGGACCTGCGCCACCACGGGGACCAGGAACTCGCACCGGGCCTGCTCGACCTGGCCGTCAACATCCGGCGCGACGAGCCGCCGGGCTGGCTGCTCAGCCGGATCGAGCGGTCGTTCCGCACGCTGAAGGGCTATCCCGACAGCACCCTTGCGACGCAGACGGTCGCGACCCGCCACGACCGCGACCCGGCCGAGGTCCTGGTGACCGCCGGTGCCGCCGAGGCCTTCGTGCTCCTCGCGCGAGCCCTCCAGCCGAAGCGCTCCGTCTGCGTGCACCCGTCCTTCACCGAGCCCGAGGCCGCCCTCCGGGCCGCGGGCCACCCGGTCGAGCGGGTGATCCTCGACCCGCCCTACGTCCTGGATCCGGCACAGGTACCGGACGATGCGGACCTGGTGGTCATCGGCAACCCGACCAACCCGACCGGCATCGTGCACGAGCGACTGGCCGAGCTGTGCCGCCCTGGCCGGACGACGGTGGTCGACGAGGCCTTCATGGACGCCATCCCCGGTGAGCCACACAGCCTCGCGGGGCAGCGTCTGCCGGGACTGGTGGTCGTCCGCAGCCTGACCAAGACCTGGGCCCTCGCCGGGCTGCGGGTCGGCTACCTGCTGGCCGAGCCGGAGACGGTCGCACTGCTGAAGCAGGCCCAGCCGTTGTGGGCGGTGAGCACCCCCGCCCTCGTCGCGCTGGACACCTGCCTGGCCCGCGGGCCGGTGAAGCAGGCAGAGCGCGAAGCGGCCGAGATAGCCGTGCTGCGCGAGGATCTTGCCTCCCGGCTCACCCAGCTGGGGGTCGACGTCACCGCTGGGAGCAGGGCGCCGTACCTGCTCTGCCGGGTGTCTGGTCGGGCCGATATCCGGGACGGGCTCAGGGAGCACGGCGTGGCGGTGCGGCGCGGGGACACCTTCCCGGGCCTGACGTCGGAGCACTGGCGCACGGCGGTGCGTGACGCCGAGAGCCACCAGATCCTGCTCGATGCCCTTACTTCGCTGCTGTGAGGATCGAGCTGGGGGGCTAGCGCGTAGTCTCAGAGCTGACCCGCGGGAGCCTTCGACCGAGGCTGAGATGACGGCAGGATCGGCCGTTGACCGTTCGCACCTGATCCGGCTAGCACCGGCGTAGGGAGAGCTCTTCATGACGGCCTTGGACGAGACCACCACCGGCACCGCCTTTCCGGGCAGCCGCAAGACCTACCTACCCGGCTCGCGCCCGGATCTGCAGGTGCCCATGCGCGAGGTCGTCCTGACCAACGGCGACAGCGTGGTGCTGTACGACACCAGCGGGCCCTACACGGACACCTCGCTGCGCACCGACATCCGGCTGGGCCTGCCCGCTCTGCGCCAGGTTTGGATCGACGAACGAGCAGACACCGAGCTGTACGACGGACGGCCGGTGCAGCCGATCGACAACGGCCTCAAAAAGCACGACCACCGCAACCTGGACAGCGTCTTCGCCGGCTCGAGGCAGCCCCGGAAGGCACGTCCCGGGAAGACCGTGACGCAGTTGCGCTACGCGAAGCAGGGGACCATCACCCCCGAGATGGAGTTCGTCGCACTGCGCGAGGGCTGCACCCCCGAGCACGTGCGGGACGAGCTGGCTGCGGGTCGGGTGGTGCTGCCGCTCAACGTCAACCACCCGGAGAGCGAGCCGATGGCGATCGGCCGCAACTTCCTGGTCAAGATCAACGCCAACATCGGCAACTCGGCCGTCGCGTCCTCCATCGAGGAGGAGGTCGAGAAGATGACCTGGGCGACCCGCTGGGGCGCCGACACCGTCATGGATCTGTCGACCGGCCGCAACATCCACACCACTCGCGAGTGGATCATCCGCAACAGCGCGGTCCCGATCGGGACGGTGCCGATCTACCAGGCACTGGAGAAGGTCAACGGAAAGGCCGAGGATCTCTCGTGGGAGGTCTATCGCGACACCCTCATCGAGCAGTTCGAGCAAGGGGTCGACTACATCACGGTCCACGCTGGCGTGCTCTTGCGCTACGTGCCGCTGGCGGCCAGCAGGAAGACCGGCATCGTGAGTCGCGGCGGTTCGATCATGGCCGCGTGGTGCCTGGCCCATCACCAAGAGAACTTCCTCTACACGCACTTCCGGGACATCTGCGCGCTGATGGCGGAGTACGACGTCACCTTCTCGCTCGGGGATGGGCTGCGTCCGGGATGCATTGCCGATGCCAATGACGAGGCCCAGTTCTCCGAGCTGCGCACCCTGGGGGAGCTGACGAAGATCGCCTGGGAGTACGACGTTCAGGTGATGGTCGAAGGCCCCGGCCACGTCCCGATGCACAAGATCAAGGAGAACATGGACCTCCAGCTGGAGGTCTGCCACGAGGCGCCGTTCTACACCCTCGGGCCGCTGACGACCGACATCGCGCCGGGCTACGACCACATCACCAGCGCCATCGGGGCGGCGATGATCGGCTGGTACGGCACCGCGATGCTCTGCTACGTCACGCCCAAGGAACACCTGGGTCTGCCGAACAAGGACGACGTCAAGGACGGGGTCATCACCTACAAGATCGCCGCCCACGCAGCCGATCTGGCCAAGGGCCACCCCGGTGCTCAGGCATGGGACGACGCGCTGTCGGAGGCCAGGTTCGACTTCCGTTGGGAGGACCAGTTCAACCTCTCGCTCGACCCGACGACCGCTCGTGACTTCCACGACGAGACGCTGCCGGCGGGTGCCGCGAAGACCGCGCACTTCTGCTCGATGTGCGGGCCGCACTTCTGCTCGATGCGGATCAGTCAGGACGTGCGGAAGTACGCCGCCGAGCACGGGGTGGGGGAGATCGAGGCGCTCGAGCTGGGCATGAAGGAGAAGTCCCAGGAGTTCCTCGACGAGGGGGCGCGGGTCTACCTACCCGTCGTGGACTAGCGGCGTGCCGATGCCACGGGTGAGGCTGCCTGACCCGGTGCCTGGCTGGGACGCGCTGCGCCAGGAGCTGGGGGTCCCTGGGCCCTTCCCCCCTGAGGTCCTCGCGGCAGCCGAGCAGGCCCGCCCGGAGCCCGACGGCCGCGCCGACCTCCGGGACCTCCCGTTCCTCACGATCGATCCGGTCGGGAGCACCGACCTCGACCAAGCGATGGCCCTTTCCCGCCGCGGTACGGGCTATCTCATCCGCTACGCCATCGCCGACGTCGCGGCCTTCGTGCCGCCCGGTGGGCCCGTGGACCTCGAGGCGCATCGCCGCGGCGAGACGCTCTACGCCCCTGACCGCCGTACCCCGTTGCACCCGCCGGTGTTGAGCGAGGACCGGGCCAGCCTGCTGCCGGACCAGGACCGCCTGGCCGCCGTGTGGCACCTCGAGCTGGACGAGGCAGGGGAGCTCACCCGCACCGATGTACGCCGGGCGACCATCCGCAGCCGGCAGCGGCTCGACTACCAGGGGGTGCAGCGGCAGCTCGACGACGGAACCGCACCCGAGGAGCTGCTGCTGCTGCGGGAGATCGGGCTGCTGCGCCAGGATGCGGCCCGTCGACGGGGGGCCATCGACCTGCCCACTCCTGAGCAGGAGGTCGACGCCGAGGGGCACGTGACGTTCCGGGCCCAGCTGCCGAGCGAGCAGTGGAACGCCCAGATCAGCCTGCTGACCGGGATGGCTGCCGCCAGCTTGATGCTGGCGGGCCGGGTCGGGTTACTGCGCACCCTGCCGACACCGCGGCGGGACGCGGTCGACAGCCTCCGTCGCAGCGCGCTGGCTCTCGGAGTCGCCTGGCCCGAGCGGACGTCGTACGGCGAGGTCATCAGCGCTCTTGACCCGACCGAGCCGGGGCCCGCTGCGGTCCTGACCCTGGCGACCCGGCTGCTGCGAGGTGCCGCCTACACGGCCTTCGACGGGGAGCTCCCGGCCCAGCAGCTGCACAGCGCCGTTGCGGCGCCCTATGCGCACTGCACGGCGCCGCTACGGCGGCTGGCAGACAGGTACGTCCAGGAGACCTGCCTGGCGCTGTGCGCCGATGAGCCGGTGCCCGACTGGGTCCGTGCGGCGCTTCCGGTCCTGCCGGCGGAGATGGCGGTGGCCGATCAGCGGGCGCACGCCCTCGACCGAGCGATCGTCGACCTGGCCGAGGCCATGGCGCTGCAGCACCGGGTGGGCCAGGAGCTCACTGGCGTGGTCGTGGAGACCGGTCGCGGCGGCGGCACGGTGCAGCTGAGCGAGCCCGCGGTGCGGGGGCGGCTCGAGGCCGCTGACCCGCCGCTGGGGCAGGAGGTCGGGCTGCGGCTGGTCGAGGCGGACCCGGTGAAGCGGTCGGTGCGCTTCGAGCTGGCCTAGCGGAGTTAGTCGTCGGCGGAGCCGGAGCCGCCGGGGACCAGCGCTGAGCTCGGGCTGGAACTTGGGCTCGAGCTGGGGCTGCTGGTCGCCTTCGGGCTGGTCGTCGGCTTGGGGCTCGGGCTCGGCTTGGGGCTCGCGGTCGGGCTCGGGCTCGGCTTGGGGCTCGCGGTCGGGCTCGGGCTCGGCTTGGGGCTCGGCTTGGGGCTCGCGGTCGGCGACTTCGACGGCGCGGGCGCGGGGGCCGGCGGCACTGCGGGCACCATCGTGCGGAGGGACCAGGGGAGCGCGCTGCGGATCCGGTCCGCGAGGGCCACGGACTGGGCGAGCACGTCGTGCAACTCGGCGCTGTCACCGCTGCGAACGATGATGCTGCGCTCGTAGCTGAGCATGAGCAGTGCCTGCTGGGCGGTCTCGGGGTGGTTGGCGGCGTCGCGGAGCAGCTCATCGATCTGGTCGTGCAGGGTCAGTGCCGTGTTGCGGACCTTGTCGGTGCGGCCCTGCGCCGCGTAGGCGTCGAGCTGCTCGAGGCTGGACTCCGCCGACACCGAGCTGATCCGACCGCGCTCGCCGGAGCCGGTCGGGACCACGCCCATCAGGAGGCCCAGGACGGCAGCGGCAGCCACGAACGGCGCGGCGGCGGTGCGCACCCACTGGTGGTCGCGCCGCGGCCGGGGGATCTGGGTAGGGATCGCGGGCTGGGCGGCCAGCTCGGACAGGTGGCCCAGGGCATTGTCCTCGAACGTGTGCAGGCACTCCAGGTCCGCGCCGATGATCTCTGCTGCAGTGCTGGAGCCACCGGCCTCAACCGCGGCAGCGGCCAGAGTCAGGTCGGTCTCGAGCGTGAGGCGCAGGCCGTCGACCTCGCGCAGCAGGGCGTCGAGCGGCCCAACCCTGGGGGCGCCGGGCAGGATCGACTGGGCCGTCTCAGGCTGGGGACGCACGAAACGGAGCCGGCGTCCCGGACCGCGCTCGTCCACCGTCGAACCTCCCGCCTTCTGTCGTCGTATTGTCCTGTTTCGCCAAATCTGGGCCAGCTCCTGCCCCGTGACCCAAGAGTTCGACACGCCCTGCCAGACTCCTGTCCCATGACCGCCCCCGCATCTGACGCCTCCACCCAGGTGATCGCCGTCCTGGGAGGCACCGGCGAGCAGGGCCGGGGCCTGGCTCGGCGGTTCGCGCTGGCCGGCCACCGGGTGGTCCTGGGCTCCCGATCTGCCGAACGGGCGGCCGAGGCGGCAGCGGGGCTCCCTTCGGGTGTCTCCGGCGCGGCGAACGCTGACGCCGCGGCCCAAGGGGATGTGGTCATCGTCGCCGTACCCTGGGACGGGCACCGCGAGCTGCTGATCGAGCTGGCACCGGCTCTCGCCGGCAAGGTGGTCATCGACTGCGTCAACCCGCTCGGCTTCGACAAGCAGGGCGCCTTCGCGTTGCCGGTCGCGGAGGGCAGCGCCGCCGAGCAGGCCGCCGCCGTCCTGCCCGACAGTCGGGTCGTCGCCGCCTTCCACCACGTCAGCGCCGTGCTGCTACTCGACGACTCTGTCGAGCGTGTCGACAGCGACGTGCTCGTGCTCGGCGACGACCGCGGCGCCACCGATCTCGTCCAGGCCCTCGTCGCGCGGATCCCCGGCATGCGCGGCATCTACGCCGGCCGGCTCCGCAACGCCCACCAGGTCGAGGCCCTCACGGCCAACCTGATCTCGGTCAACCGCCGCTACAAGGCGCACGCCGGTCTACGGGTCACCGACGTCTAGTGCCTTGTACGACGACACGCACGCCCTCGTCGCCGTACCGCCGATCGTGGGTCGGGTCGTGTCCTTGGTCCCGTCACTGACAGAGTCGGTCGCCGTCACGGCACCGGGACTGCTCGTCGGGGCCACGGACTGGTGCAGCCACCCTGGCGACCTCGACGTGGTCAGGGTGAAGGGGACCAAGAGCCCCGATGTGGCGGCGGTGATCGCGCTGCGGCCCGACCTGGTGCTGGCCAACGCTGAGGAGAACCGTGCGGAGGACATCGACGCGCTGCGGGCGGCCGGGCTGGCCGTGTGGGTCACTTTCCCGCGCACGGTGCCAGAGGCGCTTCAGAGCCTGGACCGGATGCTTGCTGCGTGCCGCCTGGACCGTCCCGCCTGGCTGGAGGCGGCAACGGAGGCCTGGTGCGATCCCTTCTCCGGTGTACGGCGGCACGCGGTGATTCCGATCTGGCGGCGGCCCTGGATGGCGGTCGGGTCCGGCACCTTCACGGGCGACGTGCTGTCTCGGCTCGGCGTCGACAACGTCCTGGCTTCTGACGTCGAGCGCTATCCCAAGGTCGAGCTGTCCGACCTGCCTCCGCACGACCTGGTCGTCCTGCCCGACGAGCCCTATGCGTTCTCTCCGGAGGACGGCCCGGAGTGCTTCGAGGCGCCGAGTGCGTGCGTGAGTGGCCGGCACCTCACCTGGTACGGGCCCTCTCTTGTTGAGGCCCGCTCAGTCCTGCTGGCGCAGTTGGCAGCGGCGTCCTGTGGATAACGAGAGTGCCTGAGAAATAAGGAAAACTGCTCCTGTGGACAGTCCGATTCTGTCGTACCTGGCTTGTATGTTCTGGTCATGTCCACCACGACTTCTTGGCAGCACCGGCCGGTGCCCGAAGCCATGACCGATGAGCGCCTTGCCGCACTCGTCGATGCTGAGGTGGAGCGGTCGGATCGGATGCTGTTCACGTTGACTCCGCGCGAGGAGCTCGATGCGATTGGCCGGTCCCAGCAGCTGGCTGACCAGGCGTTCGCGCAGCAGGTCCGGGCGATCGCTGCGGCGCATTCCCGCTCGGTCGTCTCCGATCGGGAGTTCGCGGTTGATGAGCTGGCCCTGGCGTTGGGGGTCGGGTTCGGGACGGCAGCCAATGTGCTGCAGCAGGCCCTCGCCTTGGCCGGTCTGCCGGGGATGGTCGAAGCCCTCCACGCCGGGCTGTTGACCCAACGGCACGCTCTGGCGGTCTTGCGGGAGCTTGATGCGGTCGAGCTGAGCGTTGAGCACCGGATCGCGATCGCCACGATCGTGCTGGCCCGGATGGTCAACCAGACTCCTGGTGAGCTGTCGAAGCTGACCCGGCGACTGATCTTGACGATCGATCTGGCCGCAGCCCAGGCGCGGCAGGACGCGGCAGCGTTGAAGAAGCGGGTGTTGTTCTGGGAGGACGTCGACGGCCAAGCTGTCATCCACGCCAAGGGCCCGATGCAGCAGATCGCGGCTGTGAAGGCGGCGATGGCTCGCTGGCTGAAGGACAACCCGGTCGGACCGGATGATCTGCGGAGCGCTTCGGAGCGGGAGTTCGACCTGTTCGTTGCGCTGCTCACCGGCGGTCCTGAGGCAGGGTCGTGGCAAGCGCAGGTCATCGTGCCGTTCTCGACTGCTGACGGCGCGGAGCTCGAGCTGGCGGAGATCCCCGGTTTCGGACCGATCCTTCCCTCCACCGCGAGGGAGCTCCTTGAGGATGCGGAGTGGTCCCAGATCGCCGTCGATGAGGACGGCGTCGTGATCGCCGTCAGCGACCCCATCCCGGCACCGCGCAAGCCGGCGCCGTGTCCGCTCAAGGCGGAGCGGCTCGCTGAGCTGCGGCGGCTGATCGCCCAGCCGCCACCCGAGCGGCTGATGCCCGAGCGACTGGGCGTTGCCGGCTACGTCACCACCAGCCGATTGAAGCGCTACCTGCAAGCCCGCGACCGGCACTGCGTTTTCCCCGGCTGCCACAAGCGGATCACCGACGTCGACCATCGCATCCCCTGGCCCCTCGGCCCGACCGCGGCCTGGAACCTCGAGCTGTTGTGCCGCCACCACCACCGCGCGAAACAGGCCGTGTTCACCGTCGAG
>Ga0136633_1000172_pt1 | contig 48957 bp, 49 predicted proteins | sample AntDrymeUQ832206_2_FD_105494 | JGI IMG/M metagenome (GOLD analysis project Ga0136633, IMG submission 105494) | Polar desert sand microbial communities from Dry Valleys, Antarctica - metaG UQ83 (22.06) | ecosystem: Environmental > Terrestrial > Soil > Desert | place: Antarctica: Dry Valley... | reverse complement strand
TCAATCCGGTGATCGTCGAAACCGAAGGCGAGGAGGTCGGCCGCGAGGGCTGCATGTCGATCCCGGACCTGACCGCAAACGTGCGCCGGGCTCGCCGCGTGGTCGTCGAGGCCTTCGACGCCTCGTGGTCCCCCGTGCGGGTCGCCTCGGAAGGCTTCGAGGCACGCGCGCTCCAGCACGAGATCGACCACCTCGACGGCATCCTCTTCCTCGACCGCGTGGCGTCCCTGACCGCGGACGTCTTCCAGCGCAAGCCGGGCTGACCGCGCGACCGCGCCGAGCCGGGTCGGGCTCAGTGGGTTGCTTAGGGTGCGCGGGATGGACCCGCTCCACGTCGCCGTCGGGCTCGCGGTGCTCCTCGGGGCGGCGCTGCAGAGCGCCACCGGGTTCGGGTTCTCGCTCGTCGTGGCGCCGCTGCTCTTCGCGGCCGTCGAACCCGAGCAGGCGGTGGGGCTGCTGCTCGCGCTCGGCGTGATCGTGAACCTGATGACGCTGGCCGGGGAGCGCCGGCGGCCCGAACCGCTGCGCGCCGACGTCCTGGCGATCCTCGGCTGGGCGCTTCCCGGTCTGGTGCTCGGCCTGCTCGTCCTGCGCTCGGTCGACGGCCGCGCGCTCCAGATCCTCGTCACCGTCGCGGTCTTCGCCAGCCTCGCGGTCCAGCACGCGGCCACCCGCCGCAGCCCGGAGATCCGCACGCGCGCATGGTGGGCCGCACCCGCCGCGGGCCTCGCGGCGGGCGCGCTGACGACGTCGACCACGACCGCGGGGCCGCCGATCGTCCTGCACCTGCGCGGCCGAGGATCGGAGCCGCTGCGCATCCGCGACACCCTCACGGCGTGCTTCCTCGGGCTGTCGCTGCTCGGCGCCCTCGCTCTGGCACTCGCCGGTGAGGGCGGTGCGGTCCCACAGCCGGCGTGGATCGCCGCGCTCGCGCCGCTCACGGTCGCCGGACACCTCGGCGGCCGGCGCGTCTTCGCGCGGCTCGAGCGGGGCAGCTACGAGGTGGTGCTGACCGGGGTGCTGATCGTCAGCGCGACGGTCGGGCTGGTCACCGCGCTCGCGTAGTACGACCCGGTTCGATTGAGAACGGCGGCATTGAGGAGGCGGGTTCGGGCGGGAGCGGCGGTCAACCCCCGTGGAGCGTCAGGCGACCTGAATCGGGTCGCCGATTGACGCTCCAGCGGGGTGAATTTCCGCTTGTGACGTACTCGCCGCCACATCGGAGCTCACGGCCGTCCCCAGTACACCGCGAGGAAGTCGGCGAGCTGGCGGCCGCGGTGCGCGAAGCCGCGAAAGGACTTGCCGGTCGCGCGGTGGGCCAGGGGCAGCTCCACCTCGCGCACGCGCAGCCCGGCGCGGGCGACGTCGACGGTCATGCCGATCTCCATGCCGAAGCGCGGCGCGAACGGGACCGCGACCCGGAACGCCTCGCCCGAGAGGGCGCGCTGGCCGGAGATCGGCGAATCCAGCGTCAAGCCGCAGCGCCGGCGGATCGCCCAGCGCGCGAAGCCCTTGGCCAGCCCGAAGCCGCCCCCGACCCGGCGGGCGAACCCCGCCACCGCGAGATCGCACGAGCCCGACCGCACCGCGTCCACGAGCGCCGGCAGGTGCTGCGCGGTCCCGGCGAGGTCCCCGTCGCACAGGACGAAGACGGGCGGATCGGGCTCCCAGGCGCGGTGCAGCACGGCTTCGGCCGCCAGCGTGTTCGCCCCGCCCTTGCCGACGTTGCGCTCGGAGCGAACGACTTCCGCTCCGGCGGCTCGAGCGGCCGCTGCCGTGCCGTCGCCCGAGCCGTCGTCGGCGACGACGATCCGCCCGCCCGGGAAGGCGGCGAGGAGGGCCGCGACCGTGTCGGCGATGCGGTCGGCCTCGTCGTGGGCGGCCACGATGACGACGGGGTCGGCCATTACCCTCCCGCGCTCCCGGTTCTCAGCGGAGTGACGGAGGATGAGGAATTGGCATCAATCGAGGCACACATCACGGGGACGGTCTGGAAGATCGAGGTCAAGCCCGGCGACCACGTCGACGAAGGCGACACCGTCATCATCCTCGAGTCGATGAAGATGGAGATGCCGGTCGAGGCCGAGGACGAGGGCACGGTCAAGGAGATCCTCGTCGAAGAGGGCCAGTCCGTGTCCGAAGGCGACGCGCTCGTCGTGCTCGAGTGAGCGCCGCGCAGGACCTCGCCGAGGGCAAGCTCACGCTCGACTTCCCGGCGCCCCAGGTGGCGCGGCTGACGATCTCGAACCCCGCCAAGCGCAACGCGCTCGACCACGCGATCCTCGACGGGATCGCCGCGGCGCTGCCCGGCCTGGCCGCCGACGTCCGCTGCCTGCTCATCACCGCAACGGGACCGGTGTTCAGCGCGGGCTACGACATCGGCAACCTCCCCCGCGACGAGCTCGCCCAGAAGGCCGAAGAGCTCGTCGCCCATCCCTTCCATGCCGCGATCGAAGCGCTCGAGGGCTTCGAATGGCCGGCCGTCGCGGCCCTCAACGGCCACACGATCGGCGGCGGGCTGGAGCTCGCACTGTCGTGCGACCTGCGCGTGGTGGCCGCGGGCGCGAAGCTCGGGATGCCCCCGGCCAAGCTCGGCCTCGTCTACTCGCACACGGGCCTGCGCAAGTTCATCGACACGATCGGCGTGCCGCGCACGCGCGAGCTGTTCTTCGTGGGACGCAACATCCCGGCGGCCAAGGCGCTCGAATGGGGTCTGGTCAACGAGGTCGTGACCGAAGCCGAGCTCGCCGGCCGCGGCGTTGCCCTGGCGGCCGAGATCGCCGCCAATGCCCCGCTGTCGCTGGCGGGCAACAAGCGCGTCATCCGTGAGCTGCTGGCCGCGGAAGGGGCACTGGACCCGGACACCGAACGCGAGCTGGTCGAGTTGCGCGAGGCGTGCTTTCGCACGGAGGACTTCTACGAGGGGATCCGCGCCTTCGCGGAGAAGCGCCCGGCCCGCTGGCAGGCGAAGTAGCGCGATGGCCCGGGCGCTCGTCGCCGTGCCGGCCATCGCCCTGGTGACCCTGGCCGCGTTCGCCGGCCCCGTCGAGCAGCGTGCGCCCGCGGCTCCGGCCGGCGAACCCCCCGTTGCGACGGTCTACGGCGCGCCCGCCCCAGCCGAAGACGACGGCCAGGCCGACCCGGACGAACCCGAGCACGCGATCCCCGGACCGCGGATCGCGTGGCGCCGTTCGCGAGCCATGGGCCTTCCCTTCGCCGGTCGTCTGGTCCGCGGTGTCCAGTTCCCCGCCGAAGGTCCGTGGTGGTTCACGTGGGACCCGATCCTCCAGCGAAGCCCGGACCGGCCCTGGCGCCGCTACGGGACCGACGCGCTGGTGCGCACCCTGCTGAAGGTCGTGCGTGAGTTCCGCACCGCTCATCCGGACGCGCCGCGGATCGGCGTGGGCGACCTCAGCCGGCCTCGCGGTGGCGCCTTCGGCCGCGCGTACGGCGGCCTCGGTCACGCCTCGCACCAGAACGGCCTCGACGCCGACGTCTACTACCCCCGCAAGGACGGCCTGGAGAAGGAGGCCTTCACGCCCGCGCAAGTCGACCGGCGGCTCGCCCAGGACCTCGTCGACCGGTTCGTCGAGGCCGGCGCCGAGCGTGTCTTCGTCGGCCCCAGCCTGCGCCTGCGCGGGCCGCGACGCGTGGTGCGGTTTCTGGTCCATCACGACGACCATCTGCACCTGCGGATCCCGCAGCCGCCGGAATAAGGAGGCGACCAACGGGGTACGCAGCCGCCATGGTCCGCGTCTTCCTCTCCCTGCTCGTGCTCGCCTCGATGTCGCTGGTCGCCCTGTCGCCCCCGGCGGCCGCGCAGAACGTCAAACAACCCACCGCCACCGGGACCCGCGGCGCCGCCGCGACCGTCGACACCGTCGCCACCGGGGCCGCGATCCACATCCTTCGCCGAGGCGGCAACGCGACCGACGCGGCCATCGCCGCGGCCGCCGTCCTCGGGGTCACCGAGCCGTATTCCTGCGGGATCGGCGGCGGCGGGTTCATGCTCGTCTACGACGCCAGGACCCGCAAGGTGACGACGATCGACTCGCGTGAGACCGCGCCCCTCGCGATGAACCCGGCCTCGTTCATCGAGAACGGCAAGCCGCTGCCCTTCGCCGACGCGCGCTACAGCGGGCGCTCGGCCGGTGTGCCCGGCACCGTCGCCGGGTGGGGGACCGCGCTGCAGCGCTTCGGCTCGCGCACGTTCGCCGAAGTCCTCGCCCCCGCGATCTCCACCGCCAAGCGCGGCTTCGTGGTCGACCAGACCTTCGTCGACCAGACCACGCCGAACGTCCCCTACTTCGACGACATCCCTTCGACCGCCGTGCTCTACCTGGATCGCGACGGGACGCCGCGTGACGTCGGGACGTCGCTGATCAATCCGGACCTCGCCCGCACCTACGAGCGGATCGCCCGGCTCGGCGTCAAGGGCTTCTACCGCGGGCCGGTCGCCCGCGCGATGGCCGCGACGGTCGCCAAGCCGCCCGTCGGCCCGGGCGCGGACAAGACCTGGCGGCCCGGATCGATGACCCAAAAGGACATCCGCCGCTACACCGCGCGCGTGCGCCCGGCCACCGAAGTCGAGTTCCGCGGGACGAAGGTCTTCTCGATGGGGCCGCCCTCGAGCGGCGGCTCGACGGTCGGCGAGGCCCTGAACATCCTCAAGGGCTTCGAGTTCACCGGCGTCGACCGGGTGACCGCGCTGCACCGCTTCCTCGAGGCCTCGCGCTTCTCGTTCGCCGACCGCAACGCCTTCGTCGCGGACCCGTCCTTCTACAGGGTCCCCCTGCAGGGTCTGCTGTCGGATGCCTTCGCGGCGGACCGCCGGCGCCTGATCGGTGAGTCCGCCGCCACCAGCCCCGTCGCACCCGGCGACCCGTTCAAGTACCAGAGCGGCGCGCGGGCCTCCGGCAAGCCGTCGGCGACCGTCGAGCGCGCCGGATCGACGACCCATCTGACGGTCTCCGACCGCAAGGGCAACATCGTCTCCTACACGTTCACGATCGAGTCCACGGGCGGCAACGGCATCGTCGTCCCAGGCTGGGGCTTCCTGCTCAACAACGAGCTCACGGACTTCAACTACGACTCGACCTCGCACCCGAACCGCGTCGAGGGCGGCAAGCGCCCGCGCTCGTCGATCGCCCCGACGATCGTCACCCGCGACGGTGCCCCGTTCCTGGCGCTCGGATCTCCGGGCGGCTCGACGATCATCACGACCGTCCTGCAGGTGCTCTTTGAGCGCATCCAGCTCGGGCGTCCGCTCGTGGACGCCGTCGCGGCGCCGCGAGCGGCCCAGCGCAACACCGCATCGGCCAGCGCCGAGCCGGCGTTCATCGCCGCACCCGAGGCGGCGGCCCTGGCCCAGCGGGGCCACAAGTTCACCAATGGCGGGGAGATCGGCGCGGTCACCGGCATCGAGTTCGGAGACGGCGGGCGCGTGACGGCGGTCGCCGAGCCCTTCCGCCGCGGCGGCGGCAGCGCCATGGTCGTGCGGGCAAACCGGTAGATCCAGCTCAAGTAGCCGCAGAGTAGGCTCGGGTGCCTCCGTGGCGCCCGAGCTCCTCGTCCTCGTCAAGCACGACTGCCCGGTCTGCGACCAGGTCCTGCCGGTGTTCGACGACGCCCGCGCGGGCGGCGCGCCGGTGCGGATCCTGTCGCAGTCATCCGCGCCCGACACCGCCGAGCAGGCCCGCCGGCTCGGCCTCGGCGAGGTGCCCGCGCTCGACGAGGACCTCGAGGCCAGCGTCCGCTACGACCCCGACGCCGTACCGGCCGTCCTGCTGCTCGACGGCGGCGCCGAACGCGGCCGCGTCGAGGGGCTCGACCGCGCACGGCTCTCGGCGCTCGCCGCACAGGTCGGCACGACGCTCGACGTCTCCGGCCTGCCGGAGCACCGGCCGGGCTGCGCTTCGAAGGCGCGCGATCCTGAGGTGGCGGCCCGGCTGGCTGCCCGAGCGGCGCGCCGCGACGGCCGCATCCGCTCGCGCGTGCTGACCGTCGGCGTGCTCGAGGACGTCCACGAGGCGCTGCACGAGCGGGGACTGACCGACGGACTGCCGGTCGTCCCCCCCACGCCCGAGCGCGTCGTGGCGATGCTCGCTCACAGCTCGCGCTCGCCGCAGGACCTCGTGGGAAGCGTCCCCCCCTACGACGGTGAGGCGACCGTCGAGAAGGTCGCGATCAACGCGGTCATGGCGGGCTGTCCGGCGGAGGCGCTTCCGGTCGTCCTCGCGGCGGTGGAGGCGGCCTGCCGCCCGGAGTTCGCGCTGCACGGCCTGATCGCGACGACGCACCCGGCGGGGCCGACCGTGATCGTCTCGGGTCCCCACGCCGACCGCATCGGGATGAACGCCGGGGGCAACTCGCTCGGGCAGGGCAACCGGGCCAATCTGACGATCGGGCGGGCCTTGCAACTGGTGGTCCGCAACGTCGGTGGCAGCCGCCCCGGCGTGGAGGACCGCGCGGCGCACGGGCAGATGGGGAAAGTCGGCTCGTGCTTCGCCGAGCGCCTCGACGGGATGCCGTGGGCGCCGCTGGGCGTCGCGCGCGGAGTCGACGCCGGCGATACCGCGGTCGTGCTCGTCGCGACCGAGGCGCCGCGGCTGGTCATCGACCAGCTCGCCCGGGAGCCCGAGGCGCTCGCTGCGTCATTCGCCCTCGCCCTGCGGTCGATCGCGCACCCGAAGCTCGTGCTCGCGATGGACGGGCTGCTCCTGGTCGGGCCAGAGCACGGACGCGTGTTCGCGGCCGCCGGCTGGGACCGGGAGCGTCTGTGCGAGGAGCTCTTCGAGCGCACGAAGGCCCCGGCGGGAGAGCTGGCTCGCGGGGCGGGCGGCTCGGCGGAGGGGATCGACCCGAAGTGGGTGAGCGACCCCGCCATGCCCGTGCAGAAGTTCGCCGCCGCCGACCGCATCCTGCTCGCCTACGCGGGCGGCGACGCGGGGCTGTTCTCGATGGTCTTCGGCACCTGGGTCGCCGGCGAAGTCGGGTCGACGCCGGTGCACGCGCGCGTGGAAGACTGGCTGTAGTGGCGCTCGAGATCCTCGACCCGACGGCGGAGCAGACGGCGGTGGAGCGGCCGCTGGCCCCGGGGATGCCGGCGGGCGCGCGGATCGCCCTGCTCGACATCCGCAAGCCCCGAGGAGACGTCTTCCTGGACACCGTCGAGGCGACCCTGGTCGAGCGTGGCTTCAGCGTCGAGCGAACCGCCAAGCCCACATTCACCAAGCCGGCACCGCCCGACCTGCGCAGCGAGATCGCCGAGCGCTGCGATGCGGTCATCGAAGCGCTCGCCGATTGAGGCTCGTGTGTGTCGTGCGGTCTGCACGACGTGCTCGCCTTCGAGAGAGCCGGACGGCCGGCGGTGCTGGTCGCCTCGGACGTCTTCGTGCAGGCCGCCGCCGATCAGGCCGTCCGCCTCGGCGCGCCGGGCGCGCGCCGGGTCTTCGTCGCGCACCCCATTCAGGACCGCAGCGACGAGGAGATGCGAGCGCTCGCCGTGGGCGTGGTGGATGAACTCGTGACGGCCTTGAGCCGACCGCTCACGTGATCGGCTGCCTGACGGCCGGCGACCCTTGCCCGACCCGCGCCAATCGGGGTTCAGCAGACCGATCCTTGAGCGCCTCCCCTTCGATCTAGAACGGTCGTCCAGGAGGCCAACTTCGCGCAGCGGGCGGGGTTCCACTCCTCATGAAGATCTCCCGCACGTTCCTCACGCTCACCGCCATCGCCGCGATCGCCGCACCCACCGCCGCGACCGCTGCTCCCGGCAAGTCCGGCGACCACAGGCCGGCCAAGGAAGCCAAAGGCAAGTCCAAGGGCAAGGGCCAGTCCAAGGGCAAGATGTTCACCTTCCGCGGCACGTTCGTCTCGGGCGACGCCACCGCGAACACCGTCGTCGTCAAGGTCGAGAAGGCCACGGGCCGCGCCGCCAAGTTCAACGGCACCGAGGTCACCTTCTCGCTCGCCGGCCTCAAGAAGCTGCACGTCGCCGACACCAACGCCGATGGCAAGAAGGACCTCGCCGACGTGAAGGCCGGCGACCGCGTCCAGGTCCTCTCCAAGCTGACGAGTTTGACGGCCGCTTCCCAGCCGTTCGCGGCCAAGAAGTTCGGCGTCAAGGCCCCGGAAGCCGCGGAGGCCCCTGAGGCGCCCAAGCCCGAGTAGCTCCTTTCGCCTCCGTCCGCCCGTCCGCAACGGAGGAAACGAGGGCCCGGCGCGCGCCGGGCCCTCGGCGCTTCAGTACCGTCTCCGGCGTGATGACCGGACACGAATTCGCCGCCGCGCTGGCCGCCGAACTGGGCCTGCCCGCGCTGGCCGACGCGGAAGCCGAGCAGCTGCTGGCGCTCGCGGCCACCGCCGCTCACGCCTCCGAGCGCCTCGCGGCGCCCCTGTGCACGTTCATCGCCGGACGGTCGGGCCGCTCGATCGCCGACGTGGCCGCGGCGGCCGATGCCGTCCGAGGTCGTTCGTAGCGTTCGCCCTCGAATGACATCGCTCATCACCCGTGAGGAGGCGCTCGCGCTCGGGCGCCTGACCGAGCACGCGGACATCGAGGCACTCGTCGAGCGCGCATGGCAGGCCAGGCAGGAGCAGTTCGGGGACGCCACGGACCTCTGCTCGCTGGTCAACGCCAAGTCCGGCGGCTGCGCGGAGGACTGCGGCTTCTGCGCGCAGTCGAAGTACGCCGAAGCCGAGACGCCGCTGCACGCGATGATGGAGCCTGAGCAGATCCTCGAGCACGCACGGGCCGCGGAGGCCGCCGGGGCACACCGCTTCTGCATGGTCACCCAGGGCCAGGGCCTCTCCAAGCGCGACTTCGAGAAGGTCCTCGAGGGCGTTCGTCTCGTCGCCGAGCACACGAACCTCAAGCGCTGTGCCTCGGTCGGGCACATGAGCACCGAGCGCGCGAAGTCGTTGAAGGAGGCCGGCGTCCAGCGCGTCCACCACAACGTGGAGACCGCCCGCTCGTATTACGACGAGGTCTCGACCACGGTCCGTTATGAGGGCCGCCTGCGCACGGTCCAGGCCGTGCGCGAGGCGGGGCTGGAGACCTGCGTCGGCGGGATCCTGAACCTCGGGGAGACCGAGTCCCAGCGGGTCGAGATGGCGTTCGAGCTCGCCCAGATCGATCCCACGTCGGTCCCGATCAACCTCCTCAACCCCCGGCCGGGCACCAAGTTCGGCGACCGCGAGTACATGGACCCGTGGGACGCCGTGAAGTGGATCGCGATCTTCCGGTTGATCCTCCCGCGCGCCCTGTTCCGGCTCTGCGGCGGCCGTGTGGAGAACCTCGGCGGCCTCCAGCACCTCGCCGTCAAGGCCGGCTTGAACGGCGTGATGATGGGCAACTTCCTCACCACGCTCGGCTCGACGCCCGAGGAGGACCGGCGGTTGTTCGAGGATCTCGGCCTGAACATCGCGCGCCACGAGGACAACGGGGCCAACCCGCGCCCCGACAATCGCTCAGGCTGGCTGGACGGGGAGACCCCGGATGTCGTCGAGCACTACCTCGACGACGCGGGCATCGGTGCGGGCGCCGTGCCGTCCGACGGCCCGCTGGACATCACCCTCTGGGATCCCTCGCGGCAGTTGCGTTTCGCGAAGAAGTCGGCCGTACCGCCGCGTCCCGACGGTGCGCCCAACCGCGGGCTGGACCGCCACCTGGCCGACCGGCCCGCGGCATGAGCGACCTCGAGCAGCGCCTCGAGGAGCTCAAGGACCGCGGTCTGTACCGGCGGATGCGCATGGTCTCCGGTCCGCAGGGCCCGCGGGTCCTGCTCGACGGCAAGCCCGTTCTGCTGCTGTGCTCGAACAATTACCTCGGCCTCGCCGACCATCCGCGCGTGCGCGAGGCCGCCGCGGATGCTGCGATGCGCTGGGGCGTCGGGACCGGCGCGTCCCGACTGGTCAGCGGCAACATGACGCTGCACAAGCGCCTCGAGGAGAAGCTCGCCGACTTCAAGGGGACCGAGGCCGCGCTGCTGTTCGGCTCGGGGTACCTGGCCAACCTCGGCGTCATCCCGGCGCTGGCGGGTCGCGGGCAGGTCGTATTTTCCGACGAGCTCAACCACGCCTCGATCATCGACGGCTGCCGTCTGGCCGGCGCCGAGGTGTTCGTCTACGACCACTGCGACACCGAGCACCTGGCCTGGGGGCTCGAGCAGGCCGGCGAGCGCGGCGCTCTGATCGTCACCGACGGGGTCTTCTCGATGGACGGCGACGTCGCTCCTCTCGAGGAGATCGTGGGTCTGGCCCGCGAGCACGACGTGCGCGTGATGGTCGACGACGCGCACGGGATCGGCGCACGGGGCCCCGGGGGACGCGGGACGGTCGCCGAAGCGGGCCTCGAGGGCGAGGTCGACGTGATCGTGGGGACGCTCGGCAAGGCGCTCGGGTCCTACGGCGCCTACGTCTGCTGCGACGCCGTCACCTCACGCTGGCTCGTGAACACCGCGCGCCCACTGATCTTCTCCACCGGGCTCCCGCCGGCGTCGGTCGCCGGCGCGCTGGCCGCGCTGGACGTGATCGCCACCGAGCCCCGCCGGGTGGAGAAGCTGACCGCCAACGCAGATGCGCTGCGCGAGGCCCTGGCTCGTGAGGGTTTCGAGATCGCGGGCTCCACCACCCAGATCATCCCGCTCGTGGTCGGGGAGGCGGCGCTGGCCGTCAAGGTCGCCGAAGCAGCCCTCGAACGCGGGGTGTTCGCCTCGGCGATCCGTCCCCCCACCGTCCCCGCCGGCACGTCGCGACTTCGGCTGGCCGTCATGGCGTCGCACTCCAAGGACGAGCTGCGCGAAGCCGCCCGGGTCCTCTCGCGTGCCGCGCTCGCCGCCGGCTGGCGTCCGGGCAACGGGATGCCCATGGCCGCCGCGCAGGACACCCATCCGGCGCCCTACTACGACGTCCCGCGAGCCGCGTGACGCACGCCGGGGTCACACACCTGCCTGCACTGCAGGTTGGGGTCACACACCTGCCTGCACGTGCGTCGCAAGCGGCGACGTGAACGGCCTGTTCGTCACCGGTACCGACACCGGCGCCGGCAAGACCGTCGTGGCGGGTTCGATCGCCGCCGTGCTGGCTTCGCGCGGAGAGCGGGTGGCCGCGTTCAAGCCCGTCGTCACCGGCCTCGACGACGCTCGCGACCCCGACTGGCCCCCCGATCACGAGCTGCTCGCGGCCGCCGCCGGCGTCTCGCCCGAGGCAGTCGCCCCGCAACGCTTCGGCCCCGCGGTCTCCCCGCACCTCGCGGCCGAGCTCGCGGGCACGACGATCGACTTCGACGGGCTCGTCGAAGCCGCGCGCACCCTTGCCGCTCTCAACGACATCCTGATCGCCGAGGGCGTGGGCGGGCTGCTCGTCCCGCTCGGCCCGGACCACACGATCCGCGACCTCGTGGTCGAGCTCGGCCTCCCGCTCGTGGTCGCCGCCCGGCCCGGCCTGGGCACGATCAACCACACGCTGCTGACGCTCGAGGCCGCGCGCGCCGCCGGGCTCGAGGTCGCCGCCGTGGTGCTCACGCCATGGCCGCAGGATCCCTCCGTGATGGAGTGCTCGAACCGGGCAACGATCGCGGCGCTGGGCGACGTCCGGGTCTGCACGCTGCCGCGGCTCGCCTCCGGCTCGCCCGAGCGCCTCGCCGAAGCCGGCCGCCGGCTCCCGGTCGCCGACTGGCTCGCCGCCCGCGCGCGCTGACGCGGGCAGCCGTTCGAGCAACGGCAGCATCGAATGGGTCGGGCGGTTCGAACAACGGCAGCATCGAGTGGGTGAGGGCCGGGCGCGCGCGGCGAGATCGGCAGGGCTCAGAGCCGCGCGTGCGGCGGCATCGGCGCAAGGTCGTTGACGAACCCCGGCGTGGCCTCGACGGCGGGGATCCACGCCCGGATGCCCGGGTAATCGGCGAGGTCGTGGCGAACGCCACGTGGTGGACGGAGCCGACGCGGTAGCGGTCGGCTTCCCCATCCGAGAGCGCGCTGCGCAGCGAGATCGAGCCCATCGACGCCGCCCCGGGCAGGTTGAGGTACACGACGCGCTCGTCGCGCTCGCCGGAGATCTCACCGAGCCGCGTGTAGCCGAGGGGCCCGAGGAGCGCCTCGTACCAGGGCAGCGAGCGCTCCAAGGAGCCGACGACGAGGTCCATGTGATCGAGGCCGAGCACGGCCCCGGGAGTTTAAGGGCCTGTCCAAGAAGTCGCCACGCCCGGTCGACGACCGTGAACACTTCGCGGGATCGCTCGATTCACGGCCGTTCCGGACGCGACGCCTGTTCTTGGACAGGCCCTCAATCGCGGCCGGGCGCCCCGTCGGCCGCGTATTCGACGATCGACTTGTCGATCAGCCACTCGACCGGCGCCCGGTCGTCGGTGTAGACGCGCCCGCCGCGCAGGGCGGGAACCACCCGGGCCGCGGCTTCGCCGGCGAGCTGCTGAACGTCCGCCGGGACCGACGGCGCGCTCGCAGCCGTCCGCAGCCGATCGGCCCCGACCGGCTCGGTCATGGAAGCCACCAGCAACGTGTTCGTGCTCTCGAGCGGGTCGCGGACGACGTTCGGGAAGACCGAGCGGACCGTCGCGGTCAGCACCTGCTCGAGGTCGTCGGAGCCCTTCGGATGCCCGACGTTGATGACCATCGCGCCACCCGGCGCCAGCCGGTCTCGGACGAGCTCGAAGAACTCCGTGGTCGCGAGGTAGAACGGGATGTAGGGCTGCCGGTAGGCGTCGACGAAGATCGCGTCGTAGCGCTCGTCCTCCATGCGGGCCAGGAACGGTCGCGCGTCCTCGGCGAAGAACCGCAGCCCCGGCCGCTCCTGCAAGTCGAAGAACTCCTTACCGATCTCCGTCAGCTCTCCGTCGATCTCGACCGCGTCGATGCGCGTCGAGGGGAAGTACTTGGCATAGGCGCGGACCGTCGTCCCCGCACCGTTGCCCAGGATCGCCAGTCGCCCGGGGGCCTCGGAGCGCGCGGCCAGCGGCGCGGTCAGATACCCGTCCCAGACGTCGCCCGTGAGCACCGTCTCGCGCCGGTAGATCGAATGAACGGCCTGGCCCTCGTTGAGCTCGAGATGTCGCTCACCGTCGGCGTATTCGACCACGCGCGCGTACTGATGGGTGGTGTCGGCCTCATGGATCACCCGAGCCCCCTGCTTGGTCGAGCCCTTGACCGTCCCCACCGGGACCGCGATCAGGAGCGCGACGAAGACCGGTGCGAGCAGCCAGCGGCGCGGGAGGCCGAGCGCCGAGACGAGCGCGAGCGTCAGGGCGAAGGCGAGAAACGTGCGCTGGGTCCCGACCAGCGGGATCAGCAGCAGCGCCGACAGGAAGGTCCCGACGAGCGAGCCGACGGTGGAGATCGCGTACAGGCGCCCGGCGATCTCACCCGAGTGCGCGACGTCGTCGACCTTCAGGCGGATCGCCCACGGCGCTACGGCGCCGAGCATCAGGACCGGGACCGCCACCAGGATCAGGACCCCGAACAACGACCCCGCGAACCCGCCCACCGACACGTCGTCGAAGGCCTCCACCGAGAGCGACAAGAACGGGTCGCTGACCAGCGGGACGAGCGCCAGCAACAGCGAGGCGATCACGACCAGCTTGCACAGGGACGCCTTCTCGGGACGTTTGTCGGCCAGTCGGCCGCCGAGCCAGTACCCGATCGACAGCGCGACGAGGACGATCGCGATGGTGTTGGCCCAGACGATCGTCGAAGCGCCGAAGAACGGGGCCATCAGGCGCGCGGCGGCGATCTCCGCCCCGAGGGTGGACATCCCGACGACGAACACGAGCAGGGTGAGCGGCGGCAGATCACGTGTCCGGGGCACGACCGCGAGCGTAGGCCCTCACCGCAAGTTCCCCACGTTGACGGCGTTCCAGCACTCAAGCCATGAAGATCTTCCGCCACCTCATCCTCGCGGCGTTCGCCGCCGCCCTCATGCTCCCCGCCGCTGCTGCCGCCGAAGTGCCCGAGGGCACGACGTGGCAGGAGGCCTACATCGAGACGCCCAACGAGCCCACGTTGCACGCCGACGTGATGATCCCGGAGGGCAAGGAGACGACCAAGAACCCCGTCATCCTCTCGATCGGCCCGTATTTCGCCCACTCGGGCTCCACCACGCTGGAGACCCCGACCGATGAGGGCCCGCAGCTGCGCTGGGCGGACCTCATCGAGGGCGGCAAGATCTTCGAGAAGGGCTACGTGCTTGTGCAGGTCGACCTGCGCGGCTTCGGCGCCTCAGCCGGCTGCAACGACTTCGGCGGCCGCGGCGAGCAGATCGACGTCAAGCGCGCGGTCGAGTGGGCCGCCGTACAGCCGTGGTCGAACGGCAAGGTCGGCCTGTGGGGCAAGTCCTACGACGGCTGGACCGGTGTGATGGGCCTCGACGAGAAGCCCAAGGGCCTCGCCGCCGCCGTCATCCAGGCGCCGATCATCGACGGCTACCGCACGCTCTACCAGGGCGGAATGCACTACGACTCCGGCTGGTACGGCACGCCGGGCCTCTACCAGGCGATCGACGCCCAAGGCCCGACGCCGAACGACAACCCCGACTACATCGCCGGCTGGGCTACGGGCACCAACCCGGCGTGCTACTCGGCGAACATCGCCCAGCAGACCGGCCTGCAGGAGGAGAGCGACGCCGCCGGCTACTGGCAGGAGCGCAAGCTGCCCGAGGCCTACAAGGGCACCGAGATCCCGATCCTGTGGTCGCACGGCTTCATGGACGCCAACACCAAGCCCGACAACTTCCTGGACGTCTGGTCGCCGGCCAAGGGCTTCAAGCAGGGCTGGTTCGGCCAGTACGCCCATGACCGCCCGAGCGACGCCGTCGTCGGCCGCGAGGGCGACTGGTTCCCGGTCGCGATGACGTTCTTCGACAGGTTCCTGAAGGGCGAGGCGTCCGCCAAGCCGGAGGCCGGCAATCCGGTCGAGGTGCAGGAGGGTGACGGCCGCTGGCGCGTCGAGGCGAAGTTCCCGCCGTCTGATGTCGTGATGCGCCGCCTGGCGGTCAAGGGCGGCTCCTACACCGACGCCAACAACAACCGCTCCGAGGAGACCGCGGTCGCGGAAGCCCCGAACGCGCAGCCCGGCAACGGCCTCTGGTCGTTCACGGAGAAGCTGCCCCACGAGGCCCGCCTGTCCGGCGTGGCCAAGCTGACGGTCAACGCCGCCGCGAGGTCTCCGCAGGCCAACATGGCCGCGATGCTCTACGACGTCTCCGAGGAGAACCAGGCCACGCTGATCACCCGCGGCGCCCACAAGGTCAACGCCGAGTCGCTGACGTTCGACCTCTACCCGAACGACTGGACGATCGCCAAGGGCCACCGCATCGGCCTGCTGATCGCGGCCACCGACGCGTCGTGGTACCTGCCGACGGTGTTCACGAACACCCCGGTCGAGGTGACCGGCGGCCAGCTCGAGCTCCCGATGCTGAGCTTCATCCGCGACTCGTTCCTGCAGGAGGACACGGGCTCGCGCATGGAGGGCCGTAAGCCGATCGACGTCACGGCGAAGGTCGCCGACAACATCACCGCGTTCGAGATCCCGCCGGCACTCGTCGCGCGGCCGGCCGGCACCCAGCAGGGCGCCGCCAAGCCGCCCGCCGTGGTGAGCCCGGCCAAGGGGGTCAACGTGCTGCGCCTGACCCGCAAGGTCAAGCGCGTCAAGGGCAAGCTGCGCCTGGAGGTCATCGTCAAGGGCGCCGGCAACGAGAAGATCCGCGTGCTGCTCAAGCGCGGCAGGAAGATCTTCGCCAAGGGCACGTTCGTCTCCAAGAACGGCAAGGCCAAGGGCTACCTGAAGCTGGCCAAGAAGGGCCGCTACACGCTGTCGGCCCAGACGCTCGGCGCGCTGCGCCTCACCGGCTCGCGCGTCATCAAGCTGCGCTAGCGGTTTTCGGCGGTTCGTCCGTGGCCGGGACTACGGTCCCGGCCATGGACACCGCTGCCCTCACGGCGCTCGACCGTGCTCACCTCTGGCATCCGTTCACCCAGCAGAAGGGCTGGGCCGAGGAGCCGCCGCTCTTCGTCGAGCGCGCCGAGGGCTGCACGCTCTACGACACCGACGGCCGCGCCTACCTCGACGGCGTGTCCTCACTCTGGTGCACGGTGCACGGGCACGGGCACCCGCGCATCGACGCGGCGGTGAAGGCGCAGATCGACCGCGTCGCCCACACGACGATGCTCGGGCTCTCGCATCCCGGGGCCGCGCAGCTCGCCGGGCGCCTGGTCGAGATCGCCCCGGAGGGCCTAGAGCGCGTCTTCTACTCCGACAACGGCTCCACCGCGGCCGAAGTCGCCCTCAAGATGGCCTTCCAGCACTGGAGCCATCGCGGCGAGCCGCAGCGGACCCGCTTCGTCTGCATGCGCATGAGCTACCACGGCGACACGCTCGGATCGGTGTCGGTCGGGGCGATCCCGCTCTTCCACTCCACGTTCGCCCCGCTGCTGTTCGACCCGCTGGTCGCCGAACCAGGGGACGCCGAGGACCTGCGCCGGATCCTCGCCGAGCACGGCGAGGAGATCGCCGCGGTGATCATCGAGCCACTCGTCCAGGGCGCCGCCGGCATGCTGCTCCACCCCGACGGCTACCTACGCGCCGTGAGAGCCCTGTGCGACGAGTTCGGCACGCTGCTGATCTGCGACGAGGTGGCCACGGGCTTCGGTCGCACCGGCACGATGTTCGCCTGCGAGCAGGAGGACGTCACCCCGGACCTCATGTGCCTGGCCAAGGGCCTCACGGGCGGATACATGCCGCTCGCCGCCACGCTCGCCACGGCCGAGGTCCATGACGCCTTCCTCGGAGAGTTCCACGAGTTCAAGACGTTCTTCCACGGCCACACCTACACCGGCAATCCTCTGGCGTGCGCGGCGGCCATCGCCACGCTGGACGTCTTCGAGGAGGAGGCCACGCTGGACCGGCTGGGACCGAAGATCCGCCGGCTCGCCGCATTGCTGGAGGAGCACGTCGCACCGCTCGGCGCGGTCAAGGAGATCCGCCGGCGCGGCTTCATGACCGGAATCGAACTCGTCGAGCACCCGGTCGAGGCGAGGACGGGTCACCAGGTCACGCTCGCTGCCCGCCGCCGTGGGGTGATCATCCGCCCGCTGGGCGACGTCGTCGTGCTGATGCCGCCGCTCTCGATCTCCGATCCCGAATTGGAACAGCTGGTGACCGTGACGGCGCAGTCGATCGCAGAGGCGACCTCCGCCTCGGCCGCGCTTGCGCTCGCCGCCTGAGCGATCCTGCGCCTCCCCCGACGCCGAGCGTCGAGTTACCTACCGAGCCGGTACACAAGTCGACGCTCGGCGCGATCTCACGCCTCGTACGGCGCGAAGTCCGCCCTGCGGGCGCCGCAGACCGGACAGAACCAGTCGGCGGGGACGTCTTCGAAGGCGGTGCCGGGGGGGATACCTCCGTCAGGATCGCCGTCTGCCGGGTCGTAGATGAATCCGCAGGACTCGCAGATCCATTGCTGGGTCGCACTCATAGGCGCGGTAGGTTCGCACAATGCGCATCGATCGGCCCGCCTTGAGTGAGGAGCTCAACGCCGCTCCCGAACCCTCGACGCCCCGCCAGGCGGCCACCGTCGTGGTGCTGCGCGGAGGACCGGACACGCTCGAGGTCTTGATGGTGCAGCGCAATCCCGAGCAGCGGTTCATGGGCGGCGCGTGGGTCTTCCCGGGCGGTGCCGTGGACGCCCACGAGGCCGAGCAGGCACCCGGTGACCTGGCGCACCGGCGGGCTGCAGTGCGCGAGCTGGAGGAGGAGGCTTCCGTCGTCCTGCCTGGTCCCGACGCCCTCGTGACCTACAGCCGCTGGGTGACCCCCGAGGCGATCAAGACGCGCTTCGACACGCGCTTCTTTCTCGCCGCGGCCCCGGAGGGCACAGAGCCGCGCGTCGACGGCCGCGAGTGCGTCGACGTCCGCTGGCTCGCTCCCGCTGACGCGATCGCGGCCTACGGTCGCGGCGAGCTCGTGCTCGTCTTTCCCACGCTCAAGACCCTCGAGGATCTCGGCCGGCACGGCTCGGCCGATGCCGCTCTCGCTGCGGGCGGTGGCGACCCCGAGGCGATCATCCCGCGCGTCCTGATCGAGCAGGGCGCCGCGCGCGTGGTGCTTCCAGGCGAACCGGGGTATTGAGGAAAATGGAGCGAGTCTCGGGAATGCAGCGAGCACCGGAAACGGAGCGCACGACCCGCGGCGCCGGGCGGATCCTCATCGCCGAGGACGCGCCCGACCTGCGCGCGCTGCTGCGCCTCCAGCTCGAGGGCCACGGGTACGACGTGTTCGAGGCCGAGCACGGCGAGCGCGCGCTCGAACTGCTCGATGAAGCCGACCCGGACGTCGTCCTGCTCGACATCGACATGCCGGTCCTCGACGGCTTCGACGTGCTCGCCCGGCTGAAGGCCGACCGCGCGACCGCGAACATCCCGGTGGTCTTCATCACCGGCCGGGCGACGGCCGAGGACGCGGCCAAGGGCCTCGACCTGGGCGCCCACGACTACTTGCGCAAGCCGTTCGACGCGCCGGAGCTGGCGGCCCGCGTTCAGGCGGCCATGCGCACCAAGCGCCTGCAGGACGATTTGCGCCAGCTCAACGGCGAGCTGGCCCGCCAGGCCCGCACGGACGGGCTCACGCGGCTCCCGAACCGCCGCTTCCTCGACGAGCAGCTCGCCCGCGCCTGCTCGCGCGCGACCCGCCACGGCCAGCCCCTGTGCCTGCTGATCCTCGACCTCGACCACTTCAAGCAGGTCAACGACCGCTTCGGCCACCCGGCCGGCGACGAGGCGCTCGTCGCCGTGAGTGAGAGGCTCTCCGAGCGGCTGCGGATGGAAGACATCCTCGGGCGCTGGGGCGGCGAGGAGTTCATGGTGATCGCCCCCGACTGCAACGCCGAGGGCGCCTCGACGCTCGCCGAGGCCCTGCGGCGATGCGTCGAGGAGACATCGGTCGACCTCCGCGGCACGCCGGTCGACATGACGATCTCCGTCGGCTGGGCGACGTACGGCGGGGACGGGCCCGAAGAGCTCGTCCGGAGCGCCGACAAGGCGCTCTACGCAGCCAAGGACGCGGGACGCAACTGCGTCGTCGCCGCCCCCGCCTGAGCGATCAGGCGTCGAGCAGGTCCAGGGCCGCGCCGACGACGGATTCCGCGTCGATCTCGTGGTGCGCGTAGAGCTCGCCGATGTCTCCGGATTGTCCGAAGTTCCTGACGCCCAGCGACGTCACGGGAACCTGGCGGATCGAGCCGAGGAAGGTCAGCGTGTGCGGGTGGCCGTCGAGCAGCGTGACGACCGGCAGGGGGCGGTCGAAGAGCTCGTCGAGGATCGCGAAGCCGGCGTCGTCGAGGCCCGCCCGCGATTGGAATGCGCGAAACAGCCGGTCCGCGCTGGTGATGCAGACGACGTCGGCGACCACGCCCGCCTCGGCGGCGAGCGTGTCTGCGGCGGCGACGGCCTCCGGGACCAGCGCCCCCATGACGGCGATGACGACGTCGGCGGCGGGGTCGGCGCGCAGCTTGTACCCGCCCGCCAGCACCTGGCGGCGACGCTCGCTACGGGCTTGCGCATCGGCGGGCAGCGCGGCCAGCGCCTGTTCGATCGGGCGCGTCGACAGGCGGAAGTAGGACGCCGTCCCATCCGCGCGACCCAGGCGCGACAGCGCATGCAGGAACGTCCATTCGAAGTCCTGGCCGAAGCAGGGCTCCCACGAGTCGACTCCCGGCTGCTCGAGGCCGATCGAGGGCGAGGTGACCGACTGATGGGCGCCCCCCTCGGGGCCCAGCGTGACGCCGCTCGGGGTCCCGATCAGGATCGACTGCCCGCCGGCATAGACGCCGAACGACCACGGCTCCAGCGCGCGAGCGACGAACGGGTCGTACATCGTCCCGACCGGCAGCAGGGGCTGGCCGTCGCGTGACCATGTGGCTCCGAGCTCGCCGAGCAGCCCGACGAGGTTCACTTCGGCGATCCCGAGCTCGATGTGGCGCCCGTGGGTGTCCTCGCGCCCGCGCACCAGCGTGTCCGTGTCAGCGGCGAACCAGTCGATCCGGTCGCCCGGCGCCCAGATCCCCATCTTGTTGATCCAGCCGCCGAGATTCGTCGAAGTGCCCACGTCCGGCGCCGCGGTGACGACCCGTTCGGCGACGGCCGGCGCCTCGCGCACGAGATCGATGAAGAAGCGCCCCAAGGCCTGCTGCGTCGACGCACTCCCGGTGTGCTCACGGCCGACGTCGTCGGGGACGGCCGGTGGATCGACGACGTACTTGGGTGCTGGGCGGTGCAGGCGCTGCGCGGCAGCCTGGCACAGGGCGGCCTCGGGTGAACCGGGCTCGAAGGACGCCCAGAGGTCCTCGGGATCCCCGCCGAGGCGCGCGCCGAGCGCCTCGAACTGCTGCTGGTTGAGCAGCGCCGAATGGTTGGCGGGATGGCCCTCCGTGGGCAGGTTCCAGCCCTTGATGGTGAAGGCGAAGACGACCGAGGGCCGGTCGCGCTCGGCGTCGGCGGCCCGGTAGGCGTCCAGCAGCGCCTCGGTGTCGTGGCCGCCGAGGTCGCGGACCGCGGCCAGCACCTCGTCGTCCTCGAGGTCGGCCACCAGCCGCGCCACCGCCTTCTCTCCTCCGGGCAGGCGCTCTCGCACGCCGGCCGCGTCAAGTCGCAGGAGCCGCTGGAATTCCTCGTTGGGCATCCCGTCGATCCGCGCGCGCAGCGCCTCGCCGCCCTTCCCGCGCGCGAACAGCTCCTCCAGCCGGCGGCCGTACTTGACCGACACGGCATGCCACCCCGCGGCCTCGAACATCGCCATCAGGCGGCCCGCGGCGATGTCGGGAACGACGCGGTCCAGCGACTGGCGGTTGAGGTCCACGACCCACATGACTTCACCGAGCCGGGCCACCATCGGGTCGGCGATCGCCTCCCAGCAGGCGCCCTCGTCGAGCTCGGCGTCCCCGAGCAGCGCGATCTGGCGTCCGCCGACCGGGACCTCGAAGTGCCCGGCGACGTAACGGTGGGCGATCGCACTCCAGATCGGCGCGGTCGCACCGATGCCCACCGACCCCGTGGAGAAGTCGACCGGGTCGGGGTCCTTGGTGCGGCTGGGGTAGGACTGCAGCCCGCCGAACTGGCGCAGCGTCTCCAGGTAGGGCTGCTCGAGGAAGCCGAGCAGGTAGTTGATCGCGTGCAGGACCGGAGAAGCGTGCGGCTTGACGGAGACGCGGTCGGGCGCCTCGAGGTGCGCGAACCAGAGCGCCGTCATCAGCGAGACCATCGACGCGCTGGAGGCCTGATGGCCGCCCACCTTCACACCGGAGCGGTTGGGACGGACCTTGTTCGCGTGGTGGACGATCGCCGCGGCGATCCACAGCACCCGGCGCTCGATCGCGCGCAGGGTCTCGACGTCGGCGGTGCCGGGAGCGATGACGGGTGCCGCCACACCCTCAGCGTACGCGCGTCAGGCCCGCACTGCGCCGAGGGGCCGGGCAGGACTTCGCCCCGGCTCATGGAACTGGGCATGGGCAGGATGCCCCGGATCTCCATCGCCCTCGCGCCACTGATGGCGCTCGCGCTCGCGATGCCGGCCCCGGCCGCCGCGCAGAGCGCCTACGACCCGGGCGCCCCGGCGCAGGCTGTGCGCCCCCCCGGACCTCCCTCGGGTGGCGCCACCGTTCCCGACGGTGACGCCGGAACCCTCGCGCCGGCCGGCACTCCCCGGCGCGCGGTCCTGACCGAGACCGGCGACGACGGCCGCCATCTGCTCGACGGGCAGTGGCTGTTCCGCGCCGACCCGCTGGATGCCGGCCTCGCCGCGAACTGGGAGCGCTCGGCCTCGGCTTCGGGCTTCACCGCGATCGAGGTGCCCCATGTCTTCAACGCCGGCGACTTCTCGGAGGCCTCGATGCTCGGCGGCGTGGGGTGGTACCGGAAGGACTTCCGCGTTCCGGCGGCTGAGGCTGCGACGGGCTGGGCGCTGCGCTTCGAGGGCGCCGGCCACCGGGTGCAGGCCTGGCTCAACGGTCGCGCGATCGGCACGCACGAGGGGGCCTACCTGCCGTTCGAGCTGCCCGCCGCGGGGCTGCGGGCCCGCGGCGTCAACCGGCTCGTCGTCCGCGTCGACTCGCGCACGAATCAACTGGACCTGCCGGCCGGCGGGCGCGACGACGCGGGGCGCCTCGACGGCGGCTGGTGGAACTACGGCGGCATCGCCCGCGAGGTCTACCTGCGGCGCGTCGCCACGCTCGACGTCGAGGACCTGTGGGTGCGCTCAGAGATCGACTGCGCCACGTGCGCGGCGACGCTGCTGATCGACGCGCGTGTGCGCAACACCTCCGGCGTGTCGCGTGCCGTGTCCGGGGTGGTTCGGGTGACGGCACCCGGTGCAGGTGCGGGTGCGACCGGAGCGCGCGCGGCGCGGCGCCGGGTTCGGGCCCGGAGGGCGCAGCGCACCGCCCTGTCGCTCGACGGCCCCTCGCGGCTCCGGCCCGGCGTCGCGGCGACCTACCGCGCCCGCCTGCAGCTCGGCTCGCCGGTCTTGTGGAAACTCGGCTCCGGCGCGCTCTACCGCGTGCGTCTGGCCGTCGACGGCGGCGGCGCCTACGTGCGCCGTCACGGGATCCGCTCGATCTCGATCGCCCCGGGCGGGCGGCTGCTGCTCAACGGCGAACCGGTCTCCCTGCGCGGCGCGTCGCTGCACGAAGACGACCCGCGCTCCGGCAGCGCGCTGTCGCCCGAGCGCCGTCGCGCGGACGTCGCGGCGCTCGCAAAGCTGGGCGCGACGGTCACCCGCGCCCACTACCCGCTGCACCCGCACACGCTCGAGCTGCTCGACCGCGCGGGCATCCTGCTGTGGGCCCAGGCGCCGGTCTACCAACTGCGCGAGCCCCAGCTCGCCGATCCTGGCCTGCGCTTCCGTGCCGTCGGCCTGATCCGCGACCAGATCCGCCGTGATCGCTCGCATCCTTCTGTCCTGACCTGGTCGCTGGGCAACGAGCTGCCCTCGCGGGCCGGACCGGGCATGACCGCCACGCTCGAGGCGATGGCCGCCGCGGCGCGCGCGCTGGATCCCGACCGGCCGCTCGCGCTGGACATCCTCGGCCACCCGGGTGTGGAGACGCAGATGGCCTACCGCGTCATCGATGCGCTCGGGATCAACGACTACTTCGGCTGGTACCCCGGCCCGGGCGGCGCCACCACCGACCGCGATGACCTCGGCGCCCACCTCGACGCGATGCGCGCGAGCTACCCCGGTCACGCCCTCGTCGTCACGGAATTCGGAGCCGAAGCCAACCGCGAGGGCCCGGCCGCAGAGAAGGGCACCTACGCGTTCCAGTCGCGCTTCCTGCGCGACCACCTCGCCACGATCGCGGCCAGACCGCAGATCGCCGGAGCGATCACCTGGGTCTTGCGTGACTTCCGGGTCAAGCCGGGCTGGACCGGCGGCAACCCGCAGCCGTCGGCACCGGTGAACGCCAAGGGCCTGATCGACGACGCCGGCCGGGAGAAGCCGGCGTTCGCCGAGCTCGCCCGCCTCTTCCGCACCCCCTGACCCGGCAAACGGGGAGGACCCATGGCGGATGACTCCTCGCTCGGTGAAAATCAGTCGTTGGGGTCCACGCGCCCGCGCCGGCGCTTCGTGTCACCCCGTTGCTTCTTCTTCTCGATGCGCCGTTTCTGAGACCCTCGGGTCGGCTTGGTCGCCGTCCGCGGCCGCGCCACCGTCAATGCCCGACCCAGACGCTCGGCCAGGCGTTGCAACGCCAGCTCGCGGTTGCGCAGCTGGGAACGGGTGTCCTGGGCGGACGCCGTCACCCGCGGTCCGAGGCGCGAGCAGATCAGGCGCTGGTGCTCCTCGCTCAGGGACGAGGCCAGCACGTCGAAGACCGCTTCCACGCGCGACGCCGTGACGTTCGCGTGCTGGCCGCCCGGTCCGGATGACCGGCTCGTGCGCAGATCTATCTCGTCGAACGGGATCGACAGACCGGGTCGGATGGGCAGGCGATCGGCCATCGGGTGTGAAGAACACCACACCCTTGGGTGTTCCCTTGCACGGAACTTCCGGCCACCCTCCCGGTTACAGTCGTCAGTCGGACCGCTCGAACGGAGCCACCCCTTGGAAGCCTCCACCCTTCACGCCCCCGCTCTCAGCCGCCTCGGCATCCCGGCGGCGTTGCTGCGCCTGCGCGCCGACGAGCAGCTCGTCGCGCTCTTCCGGGCCGGCAGCGAGGACGCGTTCTCGGTCATCCACGACCGCTACCGCCAGCGCCTGTTCGCCTACGTGCGCCAGATGCTCTCGGCGGGCTCCCGCCAGGACGCCGAGGACGTGCTGCAGGATGTCTTCATGCGGGCCTACGGCGCGCTGCGCAGCGACGACCGCGCGGTCAACCTGCGCGCCTGGCTCTACCGCGTCGCCCACAACCGCTGCATCGACCACCTGCGTCGCCCGGCGCCGCCCGAACGCGAGATCTTCGAGATGTCGCGCCGCCCGCTGCACGACCCGATCGTCGAGGCCCAGCGCCGCGAGGATCTCCAGCGGCTCGTCGCGGATGTCGGCAGGCTGCCCGACCAGCAGCGCTCGGCGCTGTTGATGCGCGAGATCGACGGGCTGGCCTACGCGGACATCGCGGTAGCGCTCGACGTGACGGTGCCGGCGGTCAAGTCGCTGCTCGTTCGGGCCCGTGTCGGTCTCGTCGAGGCGATCGAGGCGCGCGACACCGATTGCGACACGATCCGCGAGGATCTGATGGCCTCCTACGACCGTGGCGTCAAGTCCTCCGCCCGGGCGCGCAAGCACATGCGCGAGTGCTCGGGCTGCCGTGAGTACCGCGGCGCCCTCAAGGGCATGCGGCGCTCCTTCGCGGCACTCAGCCCGATCGGCGCGGCCGGCCCGCTGGCCCTCGTGGCCAAGCTGTTCGGTCTCGGCAGCGCCGGCGGCGGCGCCGCCGTCACGGGCGGCAGCGCGGTCGTGGGGTCCGCGACGGCCTGCAAGGTCGCCGCGATCGTCTGCACCGCCGCGATCACCGCGGGCGGTGCCGCCGAAGTCAAAAAGATGACTTCTGACGCGCCCACCAAGGCCAAGCCGGCCGCCTCAAGGGTCGTGAAGGCCCGTGCCGGCGCCGCTGCCGCCGCACCCGTCGCGCCCAAGGTCTTCGGCGAGCAGCCGGTCGTGAACGCCCGGCCCGCCGTCCCCGCCACCCGGCCCGCCGAGGCTCCGGCGGTCGTCTCTCCGGTCGTCGAGGCTCCCGCCCTCGAGGCTCCCGCGATCGCGCTGCCGGCCGGCCCCGGCGGTGCCGTCGCTCCGGCCGACGACACGGCGCCGCAGGCACCGACGCAGAACCAGGACGGCACGACCGGCACACCGCAGGACACCACCAGCGAGCCGGTCGGCGGCTCGGCCCAGGCACCGGCGGAGGAGCCCACACAGCAGTCCAGCCCGTCCGGCGACGGCTCCCCGCCGCCACCCGAGCACTGATCCGCGCCCGGAAAACCCGCCTGATCCCCGGCGCGTGGCCGCGGGCCGATCGGTAGCCTCGGGCACCATGGAGTACGTCGCCTCCCTCGATCACGAGGAGATCCTGATCCGGCGCGGGACGCGCTCGGGCGTCCATACGATCGTCGCCGTCCACTCGACGGTTCGCGGACCCTCGCTGGGCGGCTGCCGCATGTGGTACTACGGCGACGCCCGCGCGGCCATCCGGGACGCGATGCGCCTGTCGGAGGGCATGACCTTCAAGTCCGCCGTGGCCGGCCTTCCGCTCGGTGGCGGGAAGGGCGTGATCATGCTGCCCAACGACCAGCGCCGCCCCGAAGGCGAGCGGCGCCGCGACATCCTCATGGACTTTGCCGACAACGTGAACCGCATGGAGGGCCGCTACCTCACTGCCGAGGACGTCGGGATCTCCGACGACGACGTCGCGGTGATGAGCGAGGTCACCCACCACGTCTCCGGGCTCTCGCGTGAGCGCGGTGGCTCGGGCGATCCGTCGCCCTGGACGGCCCTCGGCGTCGACCAGGCGATCCGGGTGTCCTGCGAGCGCGCCTTCGGAACGCCCGACCTCGACGGCCGCAGCATCTGCGTGATCGGCCTCGGTCACGTCGGCGCCCACCTCGCCCGCAGTCTCGCGGACGCCGGTGCCCAGCTCGTCGTCACCGACGTGGACAACGGCAAGAAGGCGCTGGCCGACGAGCTCGGCGCACGCTGGACCGAACCGGGCTCGGCGCTCTTCGAGGACGTCGACGTCGTCGCACCGTGTGCGCTCGGCGGTCAACTCGACCATCGCAGCGTGCCCCAGATGCGCTGCAAGGTCATCGCCGGGGCGGCCAACAACCAGCTCGCCGACACCAGCGTGGATGGCCTGCTGGCCGAGCGAGGGATCCTCTGGGCGCCGGACTTCGTCGTCAACGCCGGCGGCATCATCAACATCTCCGTGGAACTCGACGGCGAGTACTCCGAGACGCGCGCCGACGAGCGCGTGCGAGCGATTGCCGACACCATGCGGCGCGTCTACGACGACGTCGACGAGTCGGGGCGCACCCCGCTCACGGCGGCCATGGAGCTCGCCCGCCGACGTCTCGCCGAAGCCCGCGCGGGCGCCCCGGCCTAGTGTCCTGAGCCAGCTGCCCGCGAATTCTGACTCAGGGCACTAGATCCTCAAGGGTCGCGCGGCAGGCGCACGGTCTCGCCGGAGACCTCGAGGTCGCCGGGCAGCCGTCCCTCCTCGGCGAGCTTGCCGAGGTGTGCCGCGAGCGTGATCGCCGCCGCCGGGCGCAAGAGAGCTGGGACATCGCCCCAGACGACGTCAAGCAGTCCCGATTCGGTCCGGATCCCGTCCGCGAGCGCCGCGACGAGTCGCTGCTCGCGCCCCATCCGGTGCGCGACGTACTCGTCGAGCTTGGCTCGAGCGTCGGCCACCACCGGCCCGTGGCCGGGCAGGATCACGTCGATCGGGCGCTCGCGCAGCCGGCGCAGGCCCGCAAGGTAGCCCGACAGCGAACCGGGACCAGGCGCGACATAGACGCTGCCGTGGCCGAGCACCGCATCCCCGCTGCAACACGCCAACCCCCAGACGAAGCACAGGTGGTCGGCGGCGTGACCGGGGACGTGAACGGCCTCCAGGGGCCCGAAGGAGGCCCCGTCGCAGAGTCCGACGTCGGCCCGGCCGGCCTCCATCGCCGCCACCGGGACCTCGGCGCCGAGGCGCTCGAGCAGCCCGGAGATCCCGTCCGTGTGGTCGCCGTGGCCGTGGGTGATGGCGATGCCGCCGGCGCCCCCGCGCGCCGCCACCTCACGCGCCACCGCGTCCAGGTGCGCCTCCAGGTCGGGACCCGGGTCCACCACCCATGCCGGGTCACGGCCAAGGACCCAGGTGTTGGTTCCGTCGAGCGTGAACAGCCCGGGGTTGGCGGCGCGCACCCGGACCGCGTCGAAGCCCGCGACGGCCTCGATCACTTTGCGGCGAGGCGGAAGACGGGGCCGCCGAGCGACACCGCGTACACGCGGCCGCGAGCGTCCTCGCCGAACGACACGAGCGTGTCGACCGACAGGGACGTGGCCCGTAGCTCGCGGGCACGGCCCGGGCGCAGGCGGGCGGAGAGGATCCTCGGCTTGCACACGTCGCCGAAGATGTAGCGGCCCAGAAGACCGGGAAGGGCGGGGTCACGCACGACCACGCCGCCGGTGATCGAGCAGTAGCCCCCGTCGTGGCGACGCTCGATGACCGGGGGAACGTGCCGGTCGGCCCGCTCGCCGTCGGTGTAGCGGCTGCGGCCCTCGAACGGGCGCCAGCCGAAGTTCGCCCCGCGCCCCTTGCCCCTGGCGACGAAGTCGATCTCCTCGATGGCGTTCTGGCCGACGTCGCCGATGGACAGCGCATCGGTGCGACGGTCGAACGAGAATCGCCAGGGGTTGCGCAGCCCGTAGGAGTAGACCTCGCCGCGTGCGCCCGGGCGCCCCACGAAGGGGTTCGAGCGCGGGATCGAGTACGGCCGGCTGCCGGACGGGCGTGGATCGATGCGCAGCAGCTTGCCGAGCAGCGAGTTCAGGTTCTGGGCGTTGCCGAGCCGGCCGTGCTGGTCGCCTCCCCCGCCTCCGTCGCCGGTGCCGATGTAGAGCAGGTCGTCGGGGCCGAACAGCAGCAGCCCGCCGTTGTGGTTGGGCTCGAGGTTCTCCATGCTCAGGATGGTGCGCTCCGAGCCCGGATCGGCCGCGTCCTCGCTGCGACGGCGGTACTCGACGACCGTGTTGCGATTCCCGCCCCGCTCGGTGAAGTAGACGTAGAAGCGACCGCTGCTCGCGTAGTCGGGCGCGAAGGCCATCGACAGCAGCCCCTCCTCGCCGCCCGCCTGCACGCGCGAGCGGATGTCGAGGAACGGCGCAGGCAGCGTCGTGCCACCGCGGATGATCCGGATGCGCCCGCCCTGCTCGACCACGAACACCCGCCGCTCATCGCCGGGCGGAGCGGTGACGAAGACCGGCGAGTCGAAGGCCCCGACCTTGACGAGCTTGACGCCGCGCGAAGCAGCGGCCGTCTCGGCCTGCGACGACGGCGAGGGAGTCGCGTCCCCCCGGACGGCCGTCCCGGGCGCCGGCTCGAGCGCGGGGTCGGTCGTGCCACCGGACCCGCATGCGACGAGCGCGGCGGCGAGCACGATGAGGATTCCGGCGCGCGACATTCCCCAGGGAACACTGACAGGCGCGCGAAGCAGCGGTGCGCCCGGATCGGGTCCTGACAGCCGCCAGACGAAGCATCGGGGCGAGAGGATTTGAACCTCCGACCTCACCGACCCGAACGGTGCGCGCTACCAGGCTGCGCCACGCCCCGAATGCCCGCCCAGCATAGCTGCGCGGCCCGACCCCTGAAGCAACAACGGCCGCCCGCGGGCGGCCGCTACCGAAGAAGATGGCGCGGCTCTAGTTGCCGCCGCCGTCGAGGAGGCCGCCCGTGGTCTCGACGACCACTTCGGCCTGCTCACCGGCCGGACCATTGACCGAGCCGACCGCGTTCGCAGCGTCCCGACCCATGTCGGTGGGCTCCTGTACGCCGGCGGGCGCGACGGGGGGCGGATCCGAGCCGCCGTCCGGATTGGGCGTGCCACCCGAAGGACGGGCCGGCCGGGTCGGGTCGGCCGGGTCGAGCTCGGGGATGCCGGGAGTCGTGCCACTCGACGGCTCGGTCGGAGGCGCCTTGGCTCCGGAGGTCACGTCGCTGATACCGCCATCGAGACCGGAATCGCCGGCGGGCGCCGCCGACGTGCTCGAGCCACCCTGTTTGGGTGCACCCGGCGTGGTACCGCGAACCCTCTTCGGCGGCGCGGCCGGCTGGCCCTTCGATCCGGTCGACAGCGCGCTCGCCTCGTTCGGCGATCCGCTGACGGGCTGCGAGGACACGGTCGTCGCCGCGCCCGCGCCGAGACCGGCGACGAGCAGCGTGGCGGCCGCAGCGGCAGCCTTCGACCACCCGGCGACCAGCGGCTCGCCAGCGTTGGCGAGCGTCGCGGTGAACTGGACGGCGGTATTGGACACGCTGCTCGACGCGACTGACGAGGTGTCGCTGCCCCGGCGCAGGAACGGGAACGGGAACAGCGCGGCGACCTTCGCGGCCATGACCTCGCGCATCGGCCTGCGGCCGACGTCACCGGCGACCACGCCGGCAAGGCGAGCCTCGCGGCGGCAGGGCTGGCAGTGGGCGACGTGGCGCGCGAGGCGGCGCTGATCGCGCGTGCCGAGCAGACCGCTCGTCGCGTCGGCGATGATCGTCTGGATGCGCAGGCAGCGCTGGCCGGAGACGAGCTCGTCGTATTCCTCGGTCAGGCGGCGCCGGGCGCGGAAGAGCGTGGACTCGACGGACGGGCGGGAAAGGCCCATGCGCTCGCCGATCTCGCGGTAGGAGAGTCCTTCGAGCTCGCGCAGCACGAGGATCTGATGATGGGTCTCCGACAGGCCGCCGAAGGCACCGCAGAGGGTGTCGAGTTGCTGCTTGGCGTCGACCGCGGCGTCGGGGGAAGGGCCGCTGGTCGCCAGGCGGGCGGTCTCGGCGGCGCCGATGCCCTCGTCGGCGTCGAAGGAGATTTCGTCGGCGCGCTTGGAGCGCCGGAACTGATCGATGCAGGCGTTCTTGGCGATCTCGTAGACCCACGGCTTGAACGCGATGGGGCGCTCGGTCTCGCGCATGCGGCGCAGCGCGGAGATGAACACCTCCTGCGTGATGTCCTCGGCGCGGCCGTAGTCGTTGACCATGCCGTAGACGTAGGCGGCGATGCGACGCTGGTAGCGCCCGTAAAGGGTCTCGAAGGCCCGATCCTCGCCACGGCGCACGGCCGCCACAAGATCATGGTCCGAAACAATTCCGAGCTCACGGCGCTCGGTCAAAGGCGCAACAACAGTGCCCAAGATCAAATCCCCCAGTCCTACACCTAACGGTGATAGACGCCATTCCTGACGCTTTGCTCCCCTTCCTGCAACGACCTCCCCGCCGTGCAGAACAGAGAACTGTAGCGTTTTAAGAGCTTCCGGCCAACTTTATGTCCCCCGACGAACCATCATCGACCAGACCAGCCTTGGTCAAGGTCGTTGACATTATCGACACAATCGACGCGATCCTGCAACCCCAGCGGTTGAAAGATTCGGCGCCAAACGGCCTCCAGGTGCCCGGATCCGAGGCCGTCAGCCGGATCGTCACCGGCGTCAGCGCCTCGCGCGCGCTGATCGATCGCGCCGTCGAACTGGACGCGGGGCTCGTCCTCTGCCACCACGGCTTGTTCTGGGACTTCCATCCGACCGGCCTGAGCCCGGTCGTGGCGGAGCGCCTGCGCCGGCTGTTCCGGCACGACATCGCGCTCGCCGCCTACCACCTGCCGCTCGACGCTCACCCGACCATCGGCAACAACGCGCTGCTCGCCGAACGACTCGGCGCCGCAGGCCACGAGGCCTTCGGGGACGTCGGCCGGCGCGCGCAGTTCCCCGGAGACGGGATCCCGATCGAGGAACTGGCCGCGCGCGTGGAGACCGTGACCGGGCGCGTTCCCCTGCTCCAGGGGCGCGGGCCGGAACTGGTCCAGACGATCGCGATCGTGTCCGGCGCGGCCGCGTCGATGCTTCCCGAGGCGATCGCCCAGGGCCTCGACGCCTTCCTCACCGGCGAGCCGCGCGAGCACGTGATGGCCGACGCCGAGGAAGCCGGCATCCACTTCCTCGCCGCCGGCCACTACGCCACCGAGACGTTCGGGATCCGGCGCATCGGGGAGTTGCTCGAGGAACGCTTCGGCCTCGAGCACCACTTCGTCGATCTGCCGAACGCCGTGTGAGCAGGACTTTCCGTCCAGGGCGCCTGCGAGCGGTTGTCGATGTCCGCTTCGCGCGCTAGTTTTCTTGTTCTCGTAACAAACCTCACAGGAGGTACGGACCGATGGCGATTCACCTGACGCCCACGGAACTCGCTCGCGAAGCCGGCATGGAGCGACGTGCGGTGATCGAGAAGTGCATGGAGATGGGCGTACCGATCTTCCAGGGCCGAATCGACAAGACCCTGTTCCTGGCCGAGCTCACCGAGCAGGCCGACGTACCCGCCGCGACCGCCCAGGTCGCCACCGCCTGACCTCGAGACCGGACGCCGGCGCGTCAGGACGACGCGCCGCCGATCCGCCTCCGCCGCGTCACGCGGCAAACCGTAGAATCGCCTCCTTCAGGGTTCGCTGGGACGAGGAGACGAGACGATGGAAGCAGCCACGCCTGCGCGCAACGCGGAGCAGGGCACCGGGTCGACGACGATCGCCGACCTGCTCGGCCGCGCCGCCGAGATGTATGCCGACCGAGCCGCCGTGCGCCACAAGCGCGACGGGGAGTGGACCGACGTCTCCTATCGGGAGCTCGGGGAGGTCTCGTCGGAGATCGCCCGCGGGCTGATCGACCTCGGCCTCGAGCCGGGCGATCGTGTTGCCCTGCTCGCCCAGACGCGGCCCGAGTGGACCTACGCTGATTTCGCCATCACGAGCGCCGGAGCGGTCGTCGTGCCGATCTACCCGACCAACTCCCCGGAGGAGTGCGAGTGGGTGGCCGGCAACTCGGAATCCCGGTTCCTGATCGCCGAGGACGCCGAGCAGGTGGAGAAGATCATCGCGGTCCGGAGCAACCTCCCCGACCTCGAGCAGATCGTGATCCTCGAGGGGACGCACGCCGACGCGCTCGGCCTCGACGAGCTGCGCGAGCGTGGCCGCTCGCGTGACCACGCCGAAGTCGAGGCCCGCGCAGCCGCCGTCAAGCCCGAAGACCCGTACACCTTCATCTACACGTCCGGGACGACCGGCCCGCCGAAGGGCTGCGTGCTCTCGCACGGCAACTACCGCGAGATCCTCAACATGGTCGAGACGATCGACCTGCTCGAGGGCGAGAAGGACGTCGTCTACCTCTACCTGCCGCTGGCTCACTCCTTCGCGCTGCTGATCCAGCTCGTCTCGCTGGACCTCGGCGTGACGATCGCCTACTTCGGCGGCGACACGAAGGCGATCATCGGCGAGCTCGGCGAGGTCAAGCCGACCTATCTCCCGTCGGTCCCACGGATCTTCGAGAAGATCTACACGATGGCCAACGGCTACATCGCGTCGCAGGGGCCCGAAGCCGTCGAGCGAGCCAAGAAGGCCGTCGAGCTCGGCATCAAGGTCCGCGACCTCCAGAACGCCGGCCAGGAGGTGCCCGAGCAGCTGCTCGAGCCGTTCAAGGCGGCCGACGAGCAGATGTTCCAGAACGTCCGCAACCTGTTCGGCGGGCAGTTGCGCCAGGCGACCACGGGCGCGGCGCCGATCTCGAAGGAGATCCTCGAGTTCTTCTACGCAGCGGGTGTGCCGGTCATGGAGGGCTTCGGCATGACCGAGACCGCCACCGCGGCCACCGTCTCCACGATCGCCGACCACAAGTTCGGCACCGTCGGCAAGCCGTTCCCCGGCGTCGAGGTCAGGATCGCCGAAGACGGCGAGCTGCTGATCAAGGGCCCGAACGTCTTCCAGGGCTACTACAAGATGGAAGACAAGTCCTTCGGCGCGATCGAGGACGGCTGGCTGCACACGGGCGACCTCGGCCACGTCGACGAGGACGGCTTCGTCTCCATCGTCGGCCGCAAGAAGGACATCATCATCACCGCGGGCGGCAAGAACCTCACGCCCGCCAACCTCGAGAACGACCTCAAGCAGAATCGGTACATCTCGCAGGCGGTGATGTACGGGGACCGGCGTCCCTACCCCGTCGCGCTGATCACGCTGGATCCCGAGGAGATCGCGCCCTGGGCCACCGAGCAGGGCATCGAGGACACCTCACCCGAGGCGCTGTGCTCGAACGACCAGGTCCGCGAGCTCATCCAGGGCGTCATGGACGAGGTCAACGAGCGCTACGCCCAGGTCGAGCGGATCAAGCGCTTCGACATCCTGGACCACGACCTCTCCCAGGAGACGGGCGAGCTGACGCCGACCTTGAAGGTCAAGCGCAACGTGGTCTACGACAAGTACGCCGACCTGTTCGACCAGCTCTACAAGTAGGACCTGCAGGTTGGGGTCACACACCTGCCTGCGCTGCAGGCAGGTGTGTGACCCCGGCCTGCGTCAGTCGCCCGCCGACTGGCGCAGCAGCGCACCCGTGGTCTGCTCGAGGATGCGCCTCCAGGCGCGCGTCTTCTCGCGCTCGGCGGAGAAGTGCTTGACCACCTTGCGGACGCGCGTGGCGGAGATCTCGATCCCGTGGCGCGCGCACCGCTCGCGCAGCTGGTCATAGTCCTCAGCGAGTCGCAGAGTGACCGACTGGAAGCCGTGGCGGGCGACGTCGATGCGCGAGGCGTAGTTCATGATGTTCGTCTCGAACATCAGCTCGTCGTCGGGCTCGGGCTCGATCAGGACGATGTCGACGCCGGGATAGCGCTCCTCCCAGTGGCTGGCCATTTCGTGCAGGCGCTGGTAGGCGAGCAGCTTGAAGGTCTGGAAGCCGATCTTCGTGATCCCGAGGTCGCTCACCCGCCGGACCTTCGACCCGAACAGGGTCGGGATCTCCTTGGAGAAGTCGTTGACGAACGGAACGAGCGGGTTGACGACGACGACGAACTTCGCGCCGGCCTCCACCGCGATGTCCAGGTTCGTGGTCGAGACGATGCCGCCGTCCACCAGTTCACGGCCCTTGATGACGTGTGGCTTGTAGATCATCGGCAGCGCGGTCGAGGCCCGTACCGCGGAGGAGATCGGCACGTCGTCCCAGCCCTCGGCGCCGAGCACGATGCGCTCGCAGGTGTCGAGGTCGGTCGCCGCGAGGTAGAGCTCGTTCTCGAGCAGGCGGAAGTCATCGGTGCGGTCGGGATCCGACAGCACCGTGCGCAGGTACTGCTCGATACCCGACCCGGAATAGAAGCCTGAGGGCAGCGCGTCGGCCAGGCCGACCGCGAGATCCATGATCGAGGCCTGGTTGAAGCCCGCTCGCGCGAGCGTCCGGGCGACCCCGAGCATGTGCAGCGGGAAGCGCACGCCCTTGGAGACGAACTCCGTGACGTTGGGACGCAGCAGCGTGTCCAGGTTGATGTCTCGGAACGGCTGCGGGAATTGATGGTTGACCACCCGCATCATCTGCTCGGGGGTCACGCCGTTGGCCGCCATGGCCGCGACGAAGGAGCCCGCGCTCGTACCGACGTAGACGTCGAACTGGTTGACGGACTTGTTGACCGAGAGCAGGTCCAGCGCACGCAGGGCACCGATCTCGTACACCCCGCCGGTGAATCCCCCGCCACCGAGGACAAGCGCGGTCTTGGACTGGCGCCGGCGACGGGACCGTGTGCCCGACGAGCCCTCGCGGGTGGTGCTGTCGAGCTTGACGACGTTGCCCATGATTGCTGGCGGAGTGTATTTGGCTACCCGGCAGCGGCCCCGGCCCCGGCCCCGGCGCACCTTCGAGGTGTCCGACGTGTCTACCCTCTCCAGTGACCGTGGCGCGGCTGGTCGTCTCCATCACCCTGCTCGGGGCGTTGCTCGCACCTGCGGCCTCGACGGCCGCGGGGCCTGACGCCACGCGCGCGTCACTGGCCTCGCAGATGCGCTTCGCGGGCGGCTCCTCCGGCGCACTCGTGCTCGACCTCGAGGACGGGTCGACGATCTACTCGCAGCAACCGGACACCGCGCGGGTCCCCGCCTCGGTCGAGAAGCTCTACACGACGGCGACCGCGTTGCTGCGCTTCGGCCCGGAAGCCCAGTTGCAGACGACGGTCCAGGCGCCGGTCGCCGCCGACGATCTGGGCGTCCTCGACGGCGACCTCTACCTGCGAGGTGCGGGCGACCCGACGCTGCGGGCGGCCGACCTGCGCGCGCTCGCGAGCGACCTCGTGGCGGTCACGGGCCTCGTCGAAGTCAGCGGCCGCGTCATCGGCGACGAGTCGCTGTTCGACTCCCTGCGCGGGCCGCCGTCCTCGCGCTTTCGGACGTCGGGCTACGTCGGACCGCTGTCCGGGCTGCTCGTGGACCGCGGCCGCACCGGCAAGCGGCGCCCGTACTTCCAGACCCGGCCGGCGCTGCACGCGGCGCAGATCTTCCACGACGCCCTCAAGGACCTCGGGATCACCATGCGCAAGGCGCCGCGCACCGGCCTCACCCCCGAAGGCGCGCCGACCCTCGTCGCCCACGCGTCTCCCCCGATCGCCGAGCTCGCTCGCCGGGCCAACGTGCCGTCGGACAACCTGATCGCCGAGCAGATGCTGAAAGCCGTCGGCGCGAAATACGGGACGGGCGGCAGCACCGCCGCCGGCGCCGCCGTGGCGGCGTCGACGCTGTCGGCCTTCGGGCTGCGCCCGCGGATCTCCGACGGCTCTGGCCTCGGGCGCTCGAACCTGACGACCCCGCGTCAGGTGGTCCGGCTGTTGAGCGAGCTCAGCGGGCACGAGCACTACGCGCCGTTCCGCGACTCGCTGGCCGTCGCCGGGCGCACCGGCACGCTTCACGACCGTATGCGCCGCAGCCCGGCGCGGGACCGCTGCCGCGCCAAGACGGGCACGCTGCTCTCGGTCTCCACCCTCGCGGGCTACTGCCAGACCCGTGGCGGGCAACTCGTGGCCTTCGCGATCCTGATGAACCGGGTGAACCCGTTCGGCGCCCGCCGCCTGCAGGACGCGATGCTCGGCGCGCTCGCGCGCTACGACGCCGGCTGAGCCCTGTCGCGGAGGACGAGGCGCTTCGCGCTTTGGGGGACGCCCTGGAGGGCTACCACGATGTCACGGCGTTCCTGCCCTGCAAGCTGCTCGCGGCAGCGAGCCAGAGCGCGCACTTCGGCGGATACCGCCGATATCTCCGCCCGGTTGGACTTCGGGGCTATGGGAGCAGATCGAGCAGGGCGGCCTCGTCGAGGACGGGGACCTCGAACTTCTCGGCCTTCGCCAGCTTCGATCCCGGTGAATCCCCGGCGACCAGGTAGCTGGTCTTCTTGGAGACGGACCCCGTCACCTTGCCGCCGGCGGCGGTGATGCGCTGGGTCGCCTCCTCTCTCGTCAGATCGGGCAGGGTGCCGGTGAGCACGAACGTCCGGCCGGCCAGCGGCCCCTCGCCCGGCGGGGGCCCCTCCTCCTGGAAGTTCAGGCCGAGCCTCTGTAGGTCGGCGATCAGCTCTCGCATCGGCTCTTCGGCAAGCTGGTCGCCGATCAGTGCGGCGACGATCGGCCCGACGCCGGGCGTTTCGGCGATCTGCTCGGGCGTGGCGGCCAGCAGCGCCTCGCCGGTGCGGAACTGCGCCGACAGCGAGCGCCCCGTCACGTAGCCCACGCCCTCGATGCCAAGCCCGAACAGCACGCGCGAGAACGGCGCCTGCCTGGAGGCCTCGATCGCGTCGAGCAGCTTCTGCGCCGAGACCTCCGCGTAGCCCTCGAGCGTGAGGATCTGCTCCTTGGTCAACCGGTAGAAGTCCGCCGCCGTCGTGACGAGCCCGCGCTCCATCAGCACGGCGACCTGCTTCTCGCCGAGGCCGTCGACGTCGAGCGCCCCGCGCGAGACGAAGTGCTTGAGCAGCTGCCAGCGCCGGCCGGAACAGCCGCGGTTCGGGCAGCGGGTGAAGACGCCCTCCTCAGGCTTGACCGTCGCGGTGCCGCAGTCCGGGCACTCGGACGGCGGCAGCGGCGGCGGCGAGCGGTCCGGGCGCTCGGCGGCGTGCGGTGCCGGCGAGACGACCTGCGGGATGACGTCGCCGGCTCGCAGGACGATGACCTCGTCGCCGGGCCGCACGTCCTTGCGCAGCAGGTCCTCCTCGTTGTGCAGCGTCGCCAGCTTCACCGTGACGCCGCCGACGTGAACCGGCTCGAGCTCGGCGAACGGGTGCAGGTCGCCGAACTTGCCGACGTTCCACTGGATTGCGTTGAGTGTCGTGACGGCGGTGGTCGGCGGGAACTTCCAGGCGATCGCCCAGCGCGGATCGCGCCCGACGACACCCAGGCGCCGCTGGAGCTCGATCTGGTCGACCTTCACGACGACGCCGTCGATCTCGAAGTCCAGCTGTGCGCGCCGGCGCTCCCAGTCGGCGCACTGCTCGACGACGGCCTCCTCGGTGTCCAGGACGCGCACATCGGGGTTGACCGGGAACCGCTTCTCGCGCAGCCAGTGGAGCGCCGCCGAATGGGTCTCGAAGGCCAGCGCTTCCGTATAGCCGATCCCGTAGGCCCAGAAGGACAGCGGGCGGGCGGCGGCGAGCTTCGGATCGAGCTGGCGGATCGTCCCCGCGGCGGAGTTGCGCGGGTTCATGAACGTCGACTGCCCGCGCTCGGCCCGGCGCTCGTTGGTCGCCTGGAAGTCCGGCAGTGACATGTAGACCTCGCCGCGGACCTCGACGACCGGCGGGAACGCGCCCTCCAGGCGCTTGGGGACCGTGTCGATCGTGCGGATGTTGTGCGTGACATCCTCGCCGATCTCGCCGTTGCCGCGCGTGGCGGCCCGTTCGAGCACGCCGTCGCGGTAGACCAGCGACATCGCCAGGCCGTCGATCTTCGGCTCGGCGACGTACTCGAACGCGGCCTCCTCGATCGCCTCGCGGGCGAGGTGGTTGCGCATGCGGACCACCCAGGCGCGTAGCTCCTCTTCCGAGCGAGCGTTGGCGAGCGAGAACATCGGCTGCAGGTGGGTGACCTTCTCGAGCCGGGAGACGGGCTCGGCGCCGACTTTCTGCGTCGGCGAGTCCGGCGTCAGCAGCTCCGGATGCTCGGCCTCGATCGCGCGCAGCTCGTCGAGCAGCGCGTCGTAGGCGTCGTCGCCGATCTCCGGGTCGTCGTCGACGTAGTAGCGGCGGTTGTGGTGGGCCAGCTCGGCCCGCAACTGCTCCGCGCGCTCGGCCGGACGGCCGCCGCCGCTCAATCCTCGAGCTCCTGGGCGGCGGGCGTGAGCAGCCGCGCGAGGTCGTAGGCCCCGAGCGTCTTGATCCCGGGCTCGTCGTTGAGGTCGAAGTGCAACGGGGTGACGGCGATCCGGCCCTGGGCCACCGCGGCCAGGTCGGTGCCCGCCTCCTCGTGGTAGCCCGGGGCGTCGCCGTAGATGCGGTACTGCTTGCGGTTGCTGGCCTCGTCGACCAGCGAGAGCTGGTCGCGGTAGATCCGCTTGCCCAGGCGGGCGACCTCCACCCCGCTGATCTCCCCCGCGGGGACGTTGATGTTGAGCAGCGTGCCCTCGGGCAGCGGCACGTCCTCGATCTCCTCGACCACGCGGGCGGCGAAGGCGGCGCCCGCGGTGAAGTCGAACTCGCGGCCGAGGCGGAAGTCCATCTCGCGCGCAACCGACTGCTGGGAGACCGCTATCGCCGGCAGGCCGAGGACGACCCCCTCGAGCGCGGCGGCCACGGTGCCCGAGTAGGTGATGTCATCGCCGAGGTTGAAGCCGTGGTTGATGCCGGAGACGATCAGCTCGGCCTCGAAGCCGTCGATCAGGCCGAGCGTCGCGAAGCGCACGCAATCCACCGGCGTGCCGTCGGTCGCGTAGCCCACGGTCCCGTCGCCGAAGTCGATTTCCTCGACCCACAGCGGCCGGCGGGTGGTGATGGAGCGGGCAGTGGCCGACCGGTTGGAGTCCGGCGCGATGACGGCAAGCTCGATGCCGGGGACCTGCAGCAGGGCGCGGCGGAACGCCTGCAGGCCATCGGCGTCGATCCCGTCGTCGTTGGTCAGCAGCACGCGCATGGCCTCGGCAGACTAGTCGTGACCGCGACGATCACCCTGACAAGGTTGACGGGCTGGTATCTTTGCGCGCGAAGGCGGATCAAAGGGATCCGCCACAAGTAGTGCCAGGCGCTCATTAGGTCGTTGCTTGAAGCATCCTCCGAAAGACGCAGTGCACGTATCTGGAGGAAGCCTTCATGGCTACTGGAACCGTCAAGTGGTTCAGCAACGACAAGGGCTTCGGCTTCATCACGCCCGACGAGGGCGGGAAGGATCTGTTCGTCCATCACACCGGCATCGCCGGTAACGGCTACCGCTCCCTCGCTGAGGGTTCGCGCGTGTCGTACGAGGCGGAGGCGGGCCCGAAGGGTCCCAAGGCCGTCAACGTCGAGCAGCTCTAAGCCGAGCTCGAATCACTGAACGTCTGGCGCGCCCGCGAAAGCGGGCGCGTCGTCGTTAACGCCGCAGGTTGGGGTCACACACCTGCCTGCAGTGCAGGCAGGTGTGTGACCCCGAACTGCATCACTTGCCCGACGAGGCGGCGACGAAGGCCGCGACGGCGGCGATGTCGGCGACCGCTAGCTGCTCTCCGAAGGCCGGCATCGAGCCCCGGCCCTTGCGCACGGTCGCTGCGATCGACGGAGCGTCGAGCGGGCGCCCGTCGAGCGCCGGGCCGATCGCGCCCGACGTCCCGGCCGCGGCCAGCGTATGACAGCCCCCGCAGGTGCTCACGAAGATCGTCTTCCCGGCCTCCGCGGCAGCCGGGGCGGCGCCGGCCGAGTAGCCGGGACCGCCGGGAGCGGCGCCGGCGACGTTCGCCGCGGGCTCGTCCTCGCCGATGATCTGCGGGCCGATGACCAGCATCAGCGCGAACGCGACCGCCAGGCCCCAGGCCACGCCCTCGGAGATCCAATCCGGCCAGCGTCCCATCAGAACGGAGGCATCCCGCGCTCGCCGATGAACCAGACCGCGCTGGTGTACCAGGCCAGGACCAGCATCGTGAACATGAACGAACCGGCGATCGGCAGCGCCATCGGCGGCAGGCCGTGCGAGCGGACGATCGTCACCTTGGCCGCGAAGGCCCCGTAGACCGCGCAGCCGGCCAGCGAGTGGATGAGCACGCGGGCGCTCGAGTCCTGGAAGCCCAGCGACCACAGGCAGTGGTAGGCCACGGGCAGCGAGGCGATGAACGCCAGCCGGCCCGAGAGCCGGTGGACCTGACCCAACCACGATGGCGCCCGCCCACCGAGCTTTCCGTAGAGCCACAGCGCCGAGAGGATCTGCACGACGGCGAAGAAGACCGCTACGCAGGCCAGCCACACCTTCAGCGAGATCGTCGACGTGAAGAACAGCGTGAAGACGAGGGCCCCACTGGGATCGTGGACGTTGCCGTAGACCCCGAGCGTGATCGAGACCACGGCGCCGAGCACCAGCGCGAGTGCCAGGCGGGAGCCTCGCGGTGCATCGGCTGCGGCGGAAGTAGCGCCCACGTGCCCGATCCTCTTCCTTCCGGCGTGCTCCTGTCAATAGCGCACGGCGACGAGGTAGAGCCCAGACGCCGGAGCGGTCACGCCCGCACGGCTGCGCGGCGCCCCGCCGAGCAGCGACACGAACCCGTCGATGCTGCGCCGGCCGGCGCCGACCTCCAGCATCGTGCCGACCAGGATGCGGTTCATGTGGCGCAGGAACGACTGGCCCTCGATCTCGAAGACGAGGTGCTCCGGGTCCTCGCGAACCCATCCCGCCGCGTGAACCGTGCGCTTGAAGCGTTTGTGCGTGCCCTGGGAGGGCGTGAACGCAGTGAAGTCGTGCGTGCCGACCAGCGCAGCGGCGCAAGCCTGAAGGGCTTCGAGGTCCGCCGCGTGAGGCCACCACAGCGCTCGACCGCGCTCGAAGGGCGAAGAAGCCGTGTTCCGCGTGTCCAGTCGGTACTCGTAGGAACGCGAAAGGGCATCGTTGCGGGCGTTGAAGCCGGCCGGCACCTCCACGGCCTCGAACACGCCCATGTCGCGGGGCAACACGGCGTTCAGCGAGCGCAGGCTCGGGAGCGGACCGTCGTATGAGACGACCTGCCCACGCGCATGGACCCCGCGGTCGGTCCGGCCGGCGACGGTGATCTGCAGGTCCGGCGTGCGCGTGACGATGCGCAGGCCGTCGGTGAGGACGGCGGCGACTGAGCGCTTCCCCGGCTGGATCGCCCAGCCGTGGAAACGCGTGCCGTCGTACTCGAGGGTGAGCTTGACCGTCATCAGCGGCCCCGTTCAGGGCCGCCGGTCAGACCAGCTCGAGGTAGACCATCTCCGTGGAATCCGAACGCCTCGGACCGAGCTTCAGGATGCGGGTGTAGCCGCCGGGGCGCTCCGCGTAGCGAGGGGCGATCTCGTCGAACAACTTGTAGACGATGCCCTTGTCGGGGCTCTGCAGGGTCGCGATCGCCTGACGGCGGGCGTGCAGATCCCCGCGCTTGGCGAGCGTGATCAGCTTCTCGATCTCCGGCTTGACGGCCTTGGCCTTCGCTTCGGAGGTCTTGATGCGCTCGTGATCGATGACCTCGATGCACAGGTTGGCCAGCAGGGCCTTCCGGTGCGCCGAGTCGCGCGAGAGCTTGTGTCGGGTCTTCTGGTGGCGCATGGCGGGTTCGGAATCCTACGGAACTCAGTCGTCGCGCAGGCCCAGGCCACGCTGGGCCAGGGTCTCCACGACCTCGTCGATCGACTTCTTGCCGAAGTTCGGGATGGCGTTGAGCTCACCCTCGGTCTTCGAGATGAGATCGCCGACCGTCTGGATGCCCGCGCGCTTGAGGCAGTTGTAGGACCGCACTCCGAGCTCGAGCTCCTCGATCAGGATGTCGTCCATCGGCGAGCCACCCGTGCGCTGGCCCGGGAGGGCGATGCCGGAGGCGGTGCCCTGCCCGTTGTCGAGGCTGTGCAGCGCCCCGCCGGGACCCTGCCGCAGCTCCTCGATGCGCTCGGGGTCGGTGAAGATCGACAGCGACGAGATCAGGATCTCGGCGGCCTCGCGTAGCGCGGCCGTCGGGTCGATCGAGCCGTCGGTCTCGATGTCCAGCGAGAGCTTGTCGAAGTCCGTGCGCTGGCCGACGCGTGCGCCCTCGACCGAGTACGCCACGCGGCGGACCGGCGAGAAGATCGAGTCGATCGGGATGACGCCGATGGGCTGGTCGGGCGACTTGTTCTCGTCGGCCGGCCGGTAGCCGCGTCCGCGGCCGATCGTCAGGTACATCTCGAGTTTGGTCTTCTTCTCGAGCGTCGCGATCGGCGCGTCCGGGTTGAGGATCTCGACGCCAGACGGCAGGTCGATGTCCTTCGCCTTGATCTCGCCCGGGCCGGTGACGACCAATGGGGCCTCGATCTCGGTCGCGTCGGAGTGCATCTTGCACACGACGCCCTTGAGGTTGAGGATGATGTCGGTGACGTCCTCCTTGACGCCCTTGATCGTCGAGAACTCGTGCGCGACGCCCTCGATACGGACGGAAGTCACGGCCGCGCCCCCGAGGGAGGCAAGCAGCACGCGGCGCAGGGAGTTGCCGAACGTGTAGCCAAAGCCGCGGTCCAGCGGCTCGACGACGAAGGTCCCACGGTTCTCTTCGACCGTCTCGGTGGTGATTCTCGGAATCTGGAAGTCAAGCATCGGGAGTCCTGGGTCCTGGGTTTAGAGCACCGCCTGAGGGCGGGTCGGAGCCCCACGCGCCTTGAGCAAGCGCGCGCAGGGGGTGCAACGTGGTGCTACTTGGAGTAGAGCTCGACGATGAGCTGCTCTTGCACGGGAGCCGCGATCTCGCGACGCTCCGGCTTGCGCAGCACCTTCGCCGTAAGGGAATCGTGGTCGGCCTGCAGCCACGCCGGCACCTGAGCGGTGAGCTCGGTGGCGTCGCGGATGACCGTCTCGGCGTCCGAGCCGGTCTTGAAGGCAATGACTTCGCCCTCGGCGACCTGATAGCTGGGAATGTCGACACGACGGCCGTTGATCGTCCAGTGCCCGTGCCGGATCATCTGGCGGGCCTGGCGGCGCGACGCGGCGAAGCCGAGGCGCACGAGCACGTTGTCGAAACGGCACTCGAGGATGCGAAGCAGGTTCTCGCCCGTGATCCCCGGCTGGCGCGACGCCTTGGCGTAGTAGGTCCGGAACTGCTTTTCGAGCACGCCGTAGTAGCGGCGGGCCTTCTGCTTCTCACGCAGCTGGACGCGGTACTCGGACTGCTTCTGGCGGCCGCGGCCGTGCTCGCCCGGCGGGTACGAGCGGCGTTCGACGCCACACTTGTCGGTCAGGCAGCGCTCGCCCTTGAGGAAGAGCTTCTGCCCTTCGCGGCGGCACTGCTTGCACTGGGGAGATGTATCGCGAGCCATGGTGCTAGACCCTCCGCCGCTTGCGGGGGCGGCAGCCGTTGTGTGCCTGTGGGGTGACGTCCTTGACGCCGGTGACCTCGAGGCCGGCGGCCTGCAGCGAACGGATCGCGGTCTCGCGGCCTGAGCCGGGCCCCTTGACGAAGACCTCGACCTTCTGGAGGCCCTGCTCGATGCCCTTGCGGGCCGCGGCGTCGGCCGTGACCTGCGCGGCGAACGGCGTCGACTTGCGCGAGCCCTTGAACCCGGCGCCGCCGGCGGACTCCCACGCGATGACGTTGCCCTCACGGTCGGTCAGCGACACGATCGTGTTGTTGAAGGACGTCTTGATGTGCGCCTGGCCGATCGGGATGTTCTTCTTGACCTTCTTGCGACCGGAGCGCGGGCGGCGAGGGGCGGGACTCACTTCTTACCTGCCTTCTTCTTGCCGGCGACCTGCATGCGCTTCGGGCCCTTGCGGGTACGCGCGTTGGTCTTGGTCTTCTGGCCGCGCACGGGCAGGCCACGGCGGTGGCGGATGCCTCGGTAGCAGCCGATCTCCATCAGGCGCTTGATGTTCTGGGAGCGCTCGCGGCGCAGGTCGCCCTCGACGGTGAGGTCGTCGTCGATGAGGTCGCGCAGCTTGGAGATCTCTTCCTCGGTCAGATCGCGCACGTAGGTGTCGCGATCGATGCCGATCTGATCCAGCAGCTTCTGGGACGTCGACTGACCGACGCCATAGATGTACGTCAGCCCAATCTCGACGCGCTTGTTCAAGGGGATGTTGATCCCGGCGATTCGTGCCACGGCTCTATTACCCCTGACGCTGCTTGTGTCGCTTGTTCTGGCAGATCACCAAGACGCGCCCATGGCGTCGGATGATCTTGCATTTCTCGCACATCGGCTTGACCGACGGTCGTACCTTCATGTTCCCTTTCGGCTGGATCCAAGCGGCGCGGCTCTGGCGACCGGTGCGGTCGCCGCTACCAACGCGCGGACAAGTCGTGGCGCACGAAGACGAACGCTCCGAACGCGACCGCGCATCTTAGCAAGGTCGGCTCGGGGGGGGTCCTTTTGGCTCGCATGGTCGCGTCGTCGCTTCCGGGCGTTGAAAAACGGCAGCATTGAGGAGGTGGTGGCCGGTCGTAGTCGGCGAGGATCGTGGGGCGTGGTGCGTCAACCGCCTCGCTCCAGACCGCTCGTGTCGCGCGGCGCATCAGCGGTGAGGCGCGGCACGACACGTCGCCGCACTCGCTCGTGGATGTCGCGCGACGCCTCACCGGGCCGCCACCCCCAACCGTGCCCTCCACTCAATGCTGCCGTGCCAGCGGCGGTCGATCAGTGGGCCGCGCCGGCGCTGAGCGCGCCTAGACCGCCGCCGCCGCGCCCACGTGCCACGGCGTCAGGATGCGCGGCCCGTCGGCGGTGATCGCGACGGTGAACTCGAAGTGGGCGGCCAACGAGCCGTCCTGGGAGTAGATCGCCCAGCCGTCGTCGCCCATCCGGACCATGTGGCGCCCGGCGGTCGTCATCGGCTCGATCGCGAGCACCATGCCCTCCTCGAGCGGGATGCCGCGGCCGGCGGAGCCGTAGTTGGGGATCTGCGGGTCCTCGTGCATCGAGCGGCCGATGCCATGACCGACGAGTGAGCGAACGACCGAGAAGCCGTTCGCTTCCACGTGCGACTGGACGGCGTGTCCGATGTCCCCGAGGCGCTTGCCCGGCACGCACTGCTCGACCGCGGCCAGCAGGGACTCCTCGGTCACCTGGAGCAGCTTCTCGGCCACCGGGGAGACGTCGCCGACCGCGAACGTGCGGGCGCCGTCGGCGACCCAGCCGTCCTTCACGACGCCGACGTCCACCGACAGGATGTCGCCGCGCTGGAGCTTGAAAGGCCCCGGGATGCCGTGGACGACCATGTGGTTCGGCGACGCGCAGATGGAGCCGGGAAACCCGCGGTAGCCCTTGAAGGCCGGGGTGGCTCCGCGCGCACGGATGAGCTTCTCCGCCGCGGCGTCGAGATCGGCGGTGGTGACCCCGGGCCGGACCTTCCTGGCCAGCAGGTCGAGCACCTCGACGTGGATGCGCCCGGCCTCGGCCATCGCATCGATCTCGGCGGGTGACTTCTTGATGATCACGGCGGCTACAGCTGGTCTTCGAGGCGAAGCGTCGCGAGCGTCGCGCGGATGTGGTCGTGGACCTCCCCGGGAGGCCGAGTGCCGTCGAATCGGCGCAACACGCCCTGGTCGTCGAGGTGGTCGACGATCGGCTCGGTCTGCTCGTGGTAGACCCGCAGGCGCTTGCGGATCGTGTCGGGCTGATCGTCTTCGCGCTGGACGAGCGGCAGCCCGTCGATGTCGCAGACGCCGTCGTGCTTGGGCCGGTTGTAGTCGACGTGATACGGGTGCCCGTTCTTGCAGACCCGGCGGCCGGCCAGGCGCTGCACGATGACCTCGTCGTCGACTTCGATCAGGAGCGCCGCGGTGAGGCGGCGTCCGCGCCGCTCGAGCGCCTCGTTGAGCACGTCGGCCTGCGGGCGGGTGCGCGGAAAGCCGTCCAGGATGAAGCCGTCGTCGCCCTCGGCGTCCATGCGCTTGAAGAGCACCTTGCAGACGATGTCGTCGGGGACGAGTTCACCGGCGTCGACGTAGCGGCGGACGTCCTCGTCGGTCTCCTTCGCCGCGCGCATCTCGTCGCCGGTGGAGATGTACGCGAGCCGGAAGTCCTGGGTGATCCGCTCTGCCTGAGTGCCCTTGCCGGCCCCGGGAGGTCCGATCAGGATCAGGTTGAGCTCGCTCACTTAAGGAAGCCTTCGTAGTTGCGCATCATCAGTTGGGCCTCGAGCTGCTTCATCGTATCCAGGGCGACGCCGACGACGATCAGGATCGACGTGCCGCCGAAATAGAAGTTCGCGGACGTCTGATTGATGAGGATGGTCGGCAGCGCGGCCACGGCGGCCAGGTACAGCGCACCGGGGAACGTCAGCCGGGCAAGGATGCGGTCCAGGAACTCGGCCGTCGGCCGGCCGGGTCTCACCCCGGGGATGAAGCCGCCGTACTTCTTCAGGTTGTCGGCCTGATCGACCGGATTGAACGTCACGGCCGTGTAGAAATACGTGAACACGACGATGAAGATCGTCTCCCCCACGATGTAGGCCCAGCCACTGGGGTTGAAGAAGTTCGCGACGCCCTGCGCGCCCGGGATCAGCTCACCCACCGTGGGCGGGAAGGCCATGATCGAGGCGGCGAAGATCACCGGGATGACGCCGGCCATGTTCACGCGCAGCGGCAGGTAGGTCTGGCCGCCGCCGCTCATGCGCTTGCCGATCACGCGCTTGGCGTACTGGACCGGGATGCGCCGCTGGCCCTCCTGCATGAAGACGATCGCGGCGATGATGGCCAGCGCCATGAACGGCATGATCACGACGAACACCTTGTCCGGGTTCGTGTACCACTGCTGGACGCCGTTCGGCAGGCCCGAGACGATCGAGGCGAAGATCATCAGCGAGATGCCGTTGCCGATGCCGCGCTGGGTGATCAGCTCGCCCATCCACATCAGCAGCACGCAACCCGCGGTGAGGCAGATGACGATCAGCACGACCGTTCCGATGGTGAAGTTCGGGATCAGCTCCGTGCCGGCGCTGGCCCCCTGCGAGCGGAACAGGAACGTGTAGCCGATGGCCTGGGCGGCCGCCAGACCGACCGTGAGGTAGCGCGTGTACTGCGTGATGCGCGCCTGGCCGACCTCGCCCTCCTTGGAGAGCTTCTCCAGCGACGGCGAGACGACGGTCAGCAACTGCAGGATGATCGAGGCCGTGATGTAGGGCATGATGCCCAGAGCGAAGATGGCGATGCGCGAGAGGCCGCCGCCGCTGAACAGGTTCAGGAAGCTGAGGATGTTCGAGCCGGCGTAGTTCTGCTCGATGGCCTGGATGGCGTCTGTGTTGACCCCGGGAACCGGGATGAACGCGCCGAGGCGGTACAACGCGAGGATGCCGGCGGTGAACGCCAGCTTCTTCCGGATGTCCGCGACCTTGAAGGCGTTGAGGATGGTGGCAAGCACGGACTGCGGATCGTAGCGCCGAGGGAGCTAGCCCTCGACGACGACGCAACTGCCGCCGGCCGATTCGATGCGCTCACGCGCCGTCTTCGAGAAGCCGTGGGCGTGCACCGTCAGGGCCTTGGAGATCTCCCCGCGGCCGAGGACCTTGACCGGGATGTCACGGCGGGTCGCCAGTCCAGCGGCCTTCATCGCGGCCGGATCGACGGTCGCGCCCTTCTCGAAGCGGGCCTCGAGATCCTCGATGTTGACCGGCTGCGTGTGCGTGCGGAACGGCTCGAAGGGCATCGACATCTTCTTGTTCGGGCCGCGGAGCTTGCGCATCCGCATGTGGATCGGGTTCTGGCCGCCCTCGAAGCGGGTGCGGTCCTTGGCGCCCGCGCGAGAGCCGTAGCCCTTGTGACCGCGGCCGGAGGTCTTGCCGGTGCCGGAACCGTGGCCACGCCCCACGCGCTTGCGGTCCTTCTTGGATCCGGGAGCGGGCTTGAGGTTGTGGAGGCCGATTTCCTCGACGGCCTCTTCGGCCGGCTTCTTCTTCGGAGCGGGCATTACGACTTCTCCTCGACCGTGATCAGGTGGCGGACCCGGTGGACCATCCCGCGAAGCTGCGGCGAGTCGGGCTTCTCGACCGTGTGGCCGATCTTCCGCAGCCCGAGCGAGCGCAGCGTTTCGCGCTGGGGACCGTTGGTCCCATTCGCGGACTTGGTCTGGGTGATGACGAGCGAGCTCATCAGGACTTGGCCTCGGGCTCAGCGGCTGGGGTCTCCTCGGCAGCCGGAGTCTCCTCAGCAGCCGGAGCCTCCTCAGCAGCCGGAGCCTCCTCAGCAGCCGGAGCCTCCTCAGCAGCCGGAGCCTCCTCAGCCACGGGAGCCTCGACCTCGGCGGCCGGAGCTTCCTCAGCAGCTGGAGCCTCGGTCACGACCGGAGCATCGGCGGTCGCCTCGCCCTCGGTTGCAGCCTCACCCTCGACCGGAGCGTCAGTGTCGCCGCCTGCGTCCGACGTTGAAGTCGTCTCGGTATCGAGGGTCGCGGTCGCGTTGTTCTCTTTCGGGACCAGCCCCAGCACCTGGTCGATGCTCAGGCCGCGCAGCTTCGCGATCTCCTCGGGCTTGCGTAGATCCTGCAAGCCGGCGATCGTCGCCTTCACGAGGTTGATCGGGTTCTGGGTGCCGAGCGACTTCGAGAGGATGTCGTGGATCCCCGCGAGCTCGAGCACCGCGCGCACGCCGCCGCCGGCGATCACGCCCGTACCGGGGGAAGCGGGCTTCAGGAACACGGAACCGGCCCCGAAGATCCCCGTCACCTGATGGGTGATGGTGGAGCCGTGGCGCGGGACGCGGAACAAGTTCTTCTTGGCCGCCTCGACGCCCTTCTGGATGGCGACGGGGACTTCGTTGGCCTTGCCGTAGCCGGCACCGACCACGCCATTCTCGTC
>Ga0136633_1000171_pt1 | contig 49038 bp, 51 predicted proteins | sample AntDrymeUQ832206_2_FD_105494 | JGI IMG/M metagenome (GOLD analysis project Ga0136633, IMG submission 105494) | Polar desert sand microbial communities from Dry Valleys, Antarctica - metaG UQ83 (22.06) | ecosystem: Environmental > Terrestrial > Soil > Desert | place: Antarctica: Dry Valley... | reverse complement strand
CGCCGCTCGAGGCTTATTTCGCGGTGATCCATCGCGCGTTCGAGGATCTGCCGGTCTCCTATTCGTCCGAATTGTGGTGCGAGCCGGGCCGAGCCTTGTGCGCGGAATATGCCAGCGTTCTCGTCCGGGTGGAGAGGCGCCGGGGCGACACGCTCTACATCAACGACGGCGCTTACGGCGCCTTGTTCGATGCAGCGCATGTCGGCTGGCGCTTCCCGGTGCAATTGCTGCGGGAGGAACCGTCTCAGACGCGTGACATGGCGTTCAGCTTCTATGGGCCGACCTGCGACGATCTCGACCATATGGCCGGGCCGTTCATGCTGCCCGCCGATGTCGTCGCCGGGGACTATCTCGAGATCGGCATGCTCGGCGCTTATGGCTGCGCGATGCGCACCGGCTTCAACGGCTTCGGCTCCGACACGAAGATGATCGTCGAGGATGAACCGATGGCGACGCTCTATGGCGAGGACGACCCGGAACGCGCCGTTCCGTCGAACGTCGTCACGCTGTAGGCGGCCGGACGCAAAACATCGTCATGCCGGGCTCGACCCGGCATCCGCCTTCTCATGCGCACACGAAGAAGGAAGGCGGGCCCCGGATCAAGTCCGGGTGACGCGCTTGATCAAGGACCAAGACCGATGATGACCACCGCGCCGATCAACGACACCCGCAAGGCCGAGCTGCTCTCCACGCAAGTCGAGCATATCGACATCAAGAGCTTCGATGCGCGGCCGATCGTCGATGCGATGAAGAAGATGAGCTTTACCAGCCGGGACCTCGGCCGGGCGACGGACCTCTACAACCAGATGCTGGCCGACAAGGATTGCTCGATCATCCTGGTGATTGCGGGCTCGACCTCGGCGGGCGGCTGCATGGACCTCTATGCCGAACTCGTCGCCAACAACATGGTCGATGCGATCGTCGCCACCGGGGCGACCATCGTCGATATGGATTTCTTCGAAGGGCTTGGCCACAAACATTATCAAGCGCTTGAAATCCCTGACGATGATACTTTGCGCTCGCTCTATATCGACCGCATCTACGACACCTATATCGACGAAGAGCAGCTTCAGGATTGCGACCATACGATCGGCGCAATCGCGAACTCGTTGCCGCCCAAAGCCTATTCCTCGCGCGCGTTCATCCGCGAAATGGGCAAATATCTGGTCGAGAACGGCAAGAAGGAGAACAGCCTCGTCAAGCTCGCTTATGAGCATGACGTGCCGATCTTCTGCCCGGCCTTCGTCGACTCGTCGGCGGGCTTCGGCCTGGTCAAGCATCAGGTCGACCGGATGAAGGCGAACCAGCCCTATATGGTGCTCGACGCCATCGCCGATTTCCGCGAGCTCACCGACATCAAGATCAAGGCCGGCACCACCGGTCTCTTGATGATCGGCGGCGGCGTGCCGAAAAACTTCACCCAGGACACCGTCGTCTGCGCCGAAATCCTCGGCCATGACGATGTCGAGGTCCACAAATATGCGGTTCAGATCACTGTCGCCGACGTCCGCGACGGCGCCTGCTCCTCCTCGACGCTTCAGGAAGCGGCAAGCTGGGGCAAGGTCTCCACCGCGATGGAACAAATGGTCTTCGCCGAGGCGACCAGCGTCTTGCCGCTGCTGGCCAGCGACGCCTACCACCGTGGCCACTGGCGGGACCGCGCCAAGCGCGCTTTCGGGAAGATGTTCGACTAAAGCTTGATCGCCGAAGCGGTCTGAAGCACCTTCCCCGGAACAGGGGGAATTCAGCCATGCACACCCAGATCCTCGCGCCCGTCGTCGCTCTCGTCGCCTGGTCGCTCGTCATGCAGATCTGGATGTACGCGACCCGCTTCCCCGCGATGAAGCGCGCCGGCATCTCGCTCAAGGGGCGGGTCGGCGGCCGGGGCGGTGCGCTGGACGGCGTGGTCGAGGACCAGGTCCAATGGAAGGCGCACAATTACAATCATTTGATGGAGCAGCCGACGCTCTTCTATGCGATCGCGCTCAGCCTCGCTTTGCTTGGCGGTGGTGGCGTCTGGATCAATGTCTGGCTGGCCTGGGGCTATGTGGCCTTCCGCATCCTGCACAGCCTCATCCAGGCGACGAGCAATGTCGTGAAGTGGCGTTTTCTCGCCTTTTCCGCCGGCTCACTCTGCCTGCTCGGGTTGACGGTTCACGCCGCCGCGCGCCTCCTGCACGGCTGAGTCGGCTCAGGCCGGCTCCACCTCGACCGCCAGCGGCCCCTTGCGGCCGACCGCGATCCGCGCGCGCAGCGGCTGATCGGGCAGCAGGTCGATCAACCCGCCCCGTCGCACCGTCTCCATATGGACGAAGATGTCCTGCGTCTCGTCTTCCTCGCGCACCACGAAACCATAGCCGCGCAGACGGTTGAACCATTTGACCCGCACCGGCTCGAACGGACCGGCATCGTCCAGCAAGGCGGCGGGATCGATGCGCTCCATCCCTCCCGCCGGGCCGCGTCCGGGCTCGGGCAGGATCGCGTTGGTCAGATCGATATTCAGCACCTTGCGCGCCTGCAGCCCCCGCTCCTGCATCGCGACCAGGCATTCCACCTCCGCGCCTTCCGGAAGGCTGCGCCGGTCGAGCTCCTTGAGCACGGAGAAGTGGATCAGGATGTCGCCCTCGGCCTCGTCCGAGATGATGAAGCCGAAGCCGCGCGTCGCGTCGAACCATTTGACGGTTCCGGTCAGCCGGGTCAGGCCTTCCTCATCGGGCGCAACCGCGCCGCCTTCGTCTTGCGACGGCCTGTGTTCGGGCACCATCTCCTGACGCGACATTTTGGCACAAATCTCACAGCGGCCCCGTTGGGCCCGGTCGCAAAGCTAACATGAATCGCACGATTGTGAACCGTTGCGTTCACGTATCGACCGGCTCGACTGTCTCACCGGGCCGCGCCAAGATGATTGTCCGTGCTAGATCAAGAGGATGGCCGGCACGAAGCATCGCCGCCAAGGCCTTTTCACGCCCTGCCCGCTCCGGCGCGACGGCGGCAAAAGGGCCGAACTTGCGACGCTCGGCGAAGCGTATGGCGGCCGTCCAGGCCTGCGTCCGCGACTCCGCGCGCGCTTCGGCCGAATCTTCCTCGGCGACCCCGGCGGCGCGAAGATCCTGCGTGACGCGACGTTCGCCGAGGCCGCGCCGCCCCAGCGACGCCGCGCGCGCGGTCGCGAAAGCGCGGTCATCGACATAATTGAGCGCCGTCATGCGGGCGACCACGCTTTCGATCGGCGGCGCGTCCTCGCCGCTCCAGCCGCGCTCGCGCAGCTTGCGGCGTAGATAGGCGGCGAGGCGGGCGCGGGTGGTCGCGTAGCGCTCGGCGTAGCGCAAGGCGAGCCGCTCCAGCGCGGACTTGTCCAATGGCGTCTCCCGCCGCGCCTTGGGGCCTCCCTTCACGCCACGTTTGTGCCATAAACGAGCCGGAATATGAACGCTCTCCGCTTCGAAGGCGGACGCTGGACGATGATGCGGGCCCCGATGAGCCCCGATTAAGGATAAAGCCCGACGTGCCTGACCCGAAGGGCCATGATGCCCCGCATAGGACGCAGAGCGTTTTGACGCCGACGCCGACCCATGCCGATTTGCCGCGCCGCCTCGCCGATTTCGGAACGATGGCGGAAGCGATGGACTATGCGGCGCGCTGCGACCGCGGCCTCAATTTCCATGATGCCCGAGGCCAGCTCGTGCGCGCTTATGCTTATCCGGAGTTGCACGCCGACGCCTTGGCCAACGCTTATCGGCTGATCGCGCGCGGCGTCCGGCCGCTCGACCGCGTCGCCCTGATCGCAGAAACCGCGCCCGAGTTCGTCGCGCTCTTTTTCGGCGCGCTCTACGCCGGCGCCTGGCCGGTGCCCCTGCCCTTGCCGACTAGCTTCGGCGGCCGTGATTCCTACATCGAGCAGCTCGCCGTCCAGCTGCGCAGCTCCGATCCCAGCATGCTGCTTTTCCCGCCGGAACTGGCCGGCATGGCCGAAGTCGCGGCCGAGGCGGTGGGTGTCGAAGGCATCGCCTGGGACGCCTTCGCCGCCGAGAGTGCGCCCGAGACGTCCCTCCCGGAGGCCAAGCCGGACGACGTCGCCTATCTGCAATATTCGAGCGGCTCGACCCGTTTCCCGCACGGCGTCGCGATCACCCATCGCGCGCTGCTCAGCAACCTCGCCGCGCACAGCCATGGCATGCACCTCGGCCCGGACGATCGCTGCATCTCCTGGCTGCCATTCTATCACGACATGGGCCTGGTCGGCTGCCTGCTCTCGATCGTCGCCAACCAGATGTCGGCGGACTATCTGAAGACCGAGGATTTCGCCCGCCGCCCGCTCGCCTGGCTCGATCTCGTCAGCCGCAACCGGGGCACGACGATGAGCTATTCGCCGACCTTCGGCTATGACATTTGCGCGCGCCGCGTCTCCAGCCAGATGAACGTCGCCGAGCGCTTCGATCTGTCGCGCTGGCGGGTCGCCGGCAATGGCGCCGACATGATCCGCCCGGATGTGATGCAGGCCTTTGTCGACGTCTTCGCGCCGGCCGGCTTCAAGGCCTCCGCCTTCCTGCCGAGCTACGGCCTTGCCGAAGCGACCTTGGCGGTCTCGATCATGCCGCCCGGCGAAGGCATCGTCGTCGAGATGGTGGAGGAGACCCTGCTCGCCGGGGGCGATGCGGGCGAGCGCGACCGGCCGCAGCGTTATCGCGCCGTCGTCAATTGCGGCAAGCCGGTGCGCGAGATGGAGGTCGCGATCCGCGGCGACGACGATAGCGTGCTGGGCGAGCGCGAAATCGGCAAGGTCTATTGCCGCGGCGGCTCGGTGATGGTCGGTTATTTCCGCGACGATGAGGCGACCGCCGCGTGTCTGGACGCGGACGGATGGCTGGACACCGGTGACATGGGCTACATGTCGGGCGGCTATCTCTACATCGTCGGCCGCGCCAAGGACATGATCATCATCAACGGCAAGAACCACTGGCCGCAGGATATCGAATGGGCGGTCGAGCAATTGCCGGGCTTCAAATCGGGTGACATCGCCGCCTTCGCCATCACCACGCCGGGGGGCGAGGAGACGCCGGCGGTGCTCGTCCAGTGCCGCACCTCCGATGACGCCGAGCGCGGCCGGCTGCGCGATGCGATCAAGGAGAGGGTCCGCGCGATCACCGGCATCAATTGCGTCGTCGAACTCGTCCCGCCGCGCTCCCTGCCGCGCACCAGCTCGGGAAAGCTCAGCCGCGCCAAGGCCCGCAACCTCTATTTGTCGGGCGAAATCCAGACCTACGACATCGCGGCCTGATCCCCGTGTCGCACGCAGGTTAGGATAACGCTTCCCTAACGCTTCCTCCCTATGGCGGGATCGTGGAAGCGCCATGACCGAACAGAGCTTGCCCAAACTCGACTGGCAGGTCGTTTTTAACCGGGCCGCGCCGCCGGGCAGCCGGGGCTGGGGCCGCGTGCGCGCGGCGCAGCTCCAGGCGATGACCGGCGCGCTGGTGATCGGCGGCTGGGGGCAGACCCTCAACGCCCTGCTCATCGTCTACATGCTGCAGGGGCAGATCCCGGCCACCCAGATCGTCGCGTGGCTGGTCAGCCTGGCGATTCTGCTCCACTATATCGCCCGCGCCAGGACCAAGCTCGCCAACCACGTCGTCCATTCGCTGCCGCGCAAGACGATCAACCGCGCCGCCTATCACAGCGTCTTCTTCGCTCTCGTCTGGGCGGTCCCGGCGCGCTACTTTTTCGAGGCTGCCAATCACGGCCAGCAACTTGCGTTGTGCGTGATCACCGCAACGATGATGGCGGGCGCCGCCTTCATCTTCTCGCCTATTCCGGCCGCCGCCGCCGCTTATGTGCTGATCATGGGCGTCGCCGCGACGCGTATGCTGATGACCACGAACAGCTGGGAGATTGCGGCGATCGGCCCGCTTTACACCGCCGCGATGCTGATGATGGTACTTATGAACGGCCGCGCCTTCATCCAGCGCAAGTGCCTCGACATCGCGCTCGAGGAGCGAAGCGAGACGGTCAGCCTGCTGCTGCGCGAGTTCGAAAGCTCCGACGCCGACTGGCTCTGGCAGACCAACGCCAGCCTGTGCTTCAACAATGTCTCAGCCCGCTTCGCGCGCGCGATTGGCCGCAGCATCGATGAGCTTGAGGGGATGACCATCTTCGAGCTGCTCAAGGAAGTGCCTCGCCCCGATCAGTCGCTGCGCCGGGCGCTGGCGGCGGCCGAGGCGGCGCTGGCAGGGCGCGAAGCGGTCAGCGATCTGGTCGTCCCGCTTCCGGTCGGCGAGGCGATCAAGAATATCGAATTGTCCGCGCGGCCGACCTTCAGCCGCCAGGGCCGGTTCACCGGCTATCACGGGGTTGGATCGGACGTCACCGAATCGCGCCGGTCGGCCGATCGGATCGCCCATATGGCCCGGCACGACGCGCTCACCGGCCTTCCCAACCGGCTCGAGCTGCTCGACAATCTCGCGGCGGGGATCGAGGCTGCCAAAGCGCCCGGCGAGCAATGCGCGATCCTGCTGATCGATCTCGACCGATTCAAGATGATCAACGATTCACTCGGCCATGTTGCAGGCGACCATCTCCTGCAGCAGGTTGCGCGCACCTTCGAAACAGTGATCTCCGACGAGATGACGGCCGGCCGGCTCGGCGGCGACGAATTCGCCATCGTCGTTCCCGGCGCCTCCGCGCGCGGCGAGATTGAGCAGCTTTGCCTTGCGTTGGTGAGCGCGCTGCAGGGGCCGTTCCTCTACCGCGACCAGCGCCTCTTCGTCGGCGCCAGTATCGGCGTCGCGATCGGCCCCGGCGATGGCGACAGCGTCGAGGAGCTGATGCGCAACGCCGACCTTGCCCTCTATCGCGCCAAGGCCGGCAGCGGCAACGACATCCGCTTCTACGAGCCTGCCTTCCACGCTTTGGCCGAGGAACGCCGCAAGATCGAGCTCGCGCTGCACGGCGCCATCGACGCCGGCGAGCTCAGTCTCAACTTCCAGCCGGTCGTCGATAGCGCGACTCTGGACATCCTCAGCTTCGAGGCGCTGCTGCGCTGGAACAATGCCGAGCTCGGCCAGGTCCCGCCGGCCAAGTTCATCCCCATCGCCGAGGAAACGGGGATGCTCGGGCGGATCGGCGAATGGGTATTGCGCGCGGCTTGCAAGGAAGCGGCGAGCTGGCCCGAACATATTTCGATCGCTGTCAATGTCAGCCCGCGTCAGCTCCATGATCCGGGCTTCATCGTCACGCTCGTCTCGGCGCTGACTCAGGCCGGGCTTCCGCCCGAACGGCTCGAGCTGGAAGTCACCGAGACCATCTTCCTCGAAGTCACCGGGACGACGCAGAAGATTCTCAAGCAAATCCAGAGCTTGGGCGTGCGCCTAGCGATGGACGATTTCGGCACCGGCTATTCCTCCTTGGGCTATCTGCGCAAAGCGGAATTCGACACGCTCAAGATCGACCAGAGCTTCGTCCGCTCGATCTCCAGCGCCGATCCGGAAAGCACCGCGATCATCCGCGCGGTCGTCGCCTTGGCCGGCAGCCTCGGCATGAAGACGGTCGCCGAGGGCGTCGCCACGGAAGAGCAACTGAAGCTCGTCCGCGAGCTTGGCTGCGACAAGATCCAGGGCTATATCTTCTCCCGCCCGGTCACCGGCAGCTCCGCCCGCGCCATGCTCGGCGAACCCCGCCGCCGCGCCGCCGCCTGACCCCCTCCCCTTGCGCACCGGAAAAGACGTGATAGGGGAGCGGCCGGCTTAGGAGTGTAGCTCAGTCTGGTTAGAGCATCGGTCTCCAAAACCGAGGGTCGTGGGTTCGAATCCCTCCACTCCTGCCAAGCCTGTCCCGAGCCTGTCGCAGGGCCGGAACCCGCAATGAAGCGGCGCCCTTGCCGGAACCGCTCCGCCTCGCTATCTCCCCTCATTCGCATGCATCGGCGAAACGGCGGTCCGGACCCTTCCGGGCGAGGGCGGCTGTCCGGAAAAGCATGAAAAGGACACACAAGACGTGGCGAGAGTGAACCCGGCGCAATTCCTGAGCCAAGTCCGCACCGAGGCGGCGAAGATCGTCTGGCCGACGCGGCGCGAGACGATGATGACCGGCCTGATGGTCGTCATCATGACCAGCCTGCTCGCGGTCTTTTTCTTCGGCGTCGACAGCGCCTTCAGCGCCCTCGTCCAGTGGCTTTTGAGTTTGCTCGGTTAGTCCTTCGAGACGGGCCTTCGACTTCGCTCAGTCCCTCCTCAGGATGAGCGGTGAATTAGAGAGCTAGGAAACAGGAAGATCAATGTCCCGCTGGTATATCATCCACGCTTATTCGGGCTTCGAGAACAAGGTCCGCGATTCGATCATGGCGGAGGCGACCCGCATGGGCCTCGACGCGCTCGTCGAGAATGTCGAGGTGCCGACCGAGAAGGTCACCGAGGTCCGCCGCGGCAAGAAGGTCACGAGCGACCGCAAATTCTTCCCCGGCTACGTCCTCGCCAAATTGAACATGACCGACGACGTCTACCACCTCGTCAAGAACACGCCCAAGGTGACCGGCTTCCTGGGCTCGATGGGCAAGCCGCAGTCGATTTCGGACGCCGAAGCCGCCCGCATCCTCAACACCAAGGACGAAGCCGCCAAGGCCGAGCCCAAGGCCCGGATCAGCGTCGATTATGAGATTGGCGACAATGTGAAGGTCCTCGACGGGCCGTTCGCCAGCTTCAACGGCCTGGTCGAGGAGCTCGATTTCGAAAAGGGGCGGGTCAAGGTGTCTGTTTCGATCTTCGGTCGTGCTACGCCGGTGGAGCTGGAGTTCGAGCAGGTTGAACGGGTCAAGTAGCATCCACCTTCGCCGAGGCTTCGGCGGACAAGGGTTGTGCGCGTTAAATAGTTTCCCTCGCGCCTTGACGCTGCACTATAAATAGTGCATCAATCACGGATGCCGGGCGCCCCGCAAAAGATCGAGGTGCGGTTCTACCGGTCGGCGGCGGGCAATGAGCCGGTTCGCGACTGGTTGACCGGATTGCCGATCGAGAACCGGCGGACGATCGGCCAGGATTTGCAGCGCGTGCAGTATCGCTGGCCGGTCGGGATGCCGCTGGTGCGCCCTCTGGGTGGTGGCCTGTTCGAGGTCCGCACCAATCTGGCGGACGGGACGACGGCGCGGGTGTTGTTTTGCTTTCACGCGGGCGAGCTGTTTGCCCTGCACGGCTTCATCAAGAAGACGCGCGAGACGCCGCCACCCGACCTGAAGCTGGCCAAAACGCGCAAGCAGGAGATTGAGAATGGCTGACATTTCCAACGCCGGGTCGAGCCTCGACTCCTTCCATGAGCAAGAAGGCGTGCTCGCGGAATTTCAGGCGCGGGCGATCAAGGAGGTGATCGCCTGGCAGCTCGCCGAGGCCATGCGCGAGCGCAAGCTGAGCAAAAGTGGTCTCGCGGCATTGATGCGCACCAGCCGCACCCAGATCGATCGTGTGCTCGATCCGGAAAATGGCAATGTCACCATCGAAACGCTGCAACGCGCCGCCGCGCTGGTCGGGAAGGAAGTGCGGTTGCAGCTGGTTTGAATGGGCCGGGTCAAGGTCTCGGTCTCGATCTTCGGCCGCGCGACGCCGGTGGAGCTGGAATTCGAGCAGGTTGAACGGGTGAAGTGATCGTCTGAAAGTGGTACTTTCAGCCGGGTAGGATCAGGAAGGGCCGGCGCCGCTCGTCGTTCAATCAGCCGGAAGCCGTCATCTCTGTGTCGGGGGAGAAGTCGAAGATGCTTTCCGACATTGGCGGAAGGAACCCAGTTTGACGTTGTGTCCCAGCGGGTTGTGCGGCTAAGCGAATGCGGGGGTCGCTTTTGACAGACGGAGTTCGGTTTGGACGAGCCTCCCACTGAGAACGGGCCGAACCAAAGCGCGACTGAAACCCTCGCAGGACGCGACACCAGCGGAAAAAGCGAGGCCTTGTTCCGTTTCCTGGACGAACTGGCCCAGGCGGCCGGCCGATCCGCGGACGCTGACGCGGTCCTGGCGATCACCACAAGTCTCACGGCGCAGCATCTCGGTTTGTCGAACTGCGCCTACGCCGACATGGACGCGGATCAGGACGGCTTCACGATCCGTGGGAACTGGCACAAACCCGGTTCGCCTTCGATCGTGGGCCATTATCGTTTGGCGGACTTCGGGGTCATGGCGGTGCGCGAGCTCAGTGCGGGCCGCCCCTTGATCATCAATGACAACCTAGCCGAAATTGCTCCGGAGGAAGCCAAGACTTTCCAGGACATCGGCATCGCCGCAACCATTTGCATGCCGCTCGTAAAGGATGGTCGCCTCGTCGCACTGATGGCTATTCACGACCGCATTCCTCATCGGTGGAGCGAGTATGAGCTGACCGTCATCCAGGCAGTCACGGAACGATCGTGGGCGCACGTCGAACGGGTGCGGTCGGAAACAGAGCTGCGTGCAAGCAATGAGCGATTTCGAGCGGCAATACGCGCCACCCGAGGCGTATTATGGACGAACGATCCCGAGGGGCGGATGCTCGGCGAGCAGCCCGGCTGGAACGCCCTGACAGGGCAAGGCTATGATGAATATCAGGGTTACGGCTGGGCGAAGGCCGTTCACCCTGACGATAGTCAACCGACGATCGAGGCATGGAACGAAGCGGTGGCAACACGGTCGCCGTTCGTTTTCGAGCATCGCGTAAGGCAGTCCGACGGCCAATGGGGACTATTTTCAATCCGCGCGGAGCCGATTCTTGATGATGCCGGACAAGTTATGGAGTGGGTCGGCGTTCATACCGATATAACGGCCGAGCGCGCCGCCGAGCATACCCTTCGCGAACAGCGCCAGACGCTCGAGATCCTCAACCGTACCGGCGCCACGATCGCGGCCGAGCTTGACCTGGAGCGGCTCGTGCAAAGCGTGACCGATGCCGGGGTGCAGCTTACGGGCGCGCACTTTGGCGCTTTCTTCTACAATGTGCTCAACGAGCAGGGCGCCAGCTACATGCTCTACACCCTGTCCGGAGTGGACCGCTCTGCCTTCGCCGGCTTTCCCATGCCCCGCGCAACGGCGGTGTTCGGCCCGACCTTCGCGGGGAAAGGCGTCATCAGGTCGCCGGACATCACCGCTGATTCTCGCTACGGGAAAAATGCCCCCTATTCAGGGTTGCCTAAGGGGCATCTGCCCGTGCGAAGCTACTTGGCTGTTCCGGTTATCTCGCGCTCGGGCGATGTGATTGGGGGTCTGTTCTTCGGACACTCCGCAGCCGACGTTTTCTCGGCCCAGTCGGAGGCAGTGATGGTCGGGCTTGCGGCTCAGGCCGCCATCGGCATCGATAATGCCCGGCTCTTTCAGGACGTGCAAAGGGCCCGGGAGACGCTTGAGCAGAAGATCGGTGAGAGGACAGCGGAGCTGGAGGAGGCGCATGATGCGCTCCGCCAATCGCAAAAAATGGAAGCGATTGGCCAGCTGACCGGCGGCATTGCACATGATTTCAACAATTTGCTGACGGTGATCAGAGGGTCGGCCGATGTCCTTCGGCGCAGGGATCTCACCGAAGAGAAACGCCGGCGCTATGTGGACGCGATCTCGGATACGGCCGACCGTGCCGCCACCCTCACGGGCCAGTTGCTCGCGTTCGCGCGGCGGCAGGCGCTCAAGCCTGAAGTGTTCGACGCATCCGCGCGCATCCGGATGATCGCCGATATGCTTCGAAGCGTGCTTGGCGCGCGGGTAAGCCTCCGTCTGAATGATGAGTGTAGTGACTGCCACATCGAGGCGGATGTGAGTCAATTCGAAACTGCGCTCGTCAACCTCGCCGTCAATGCTCGAGACGCGATGGATGACGAAGGCGAGCTGAATATCAGCATCGGCGCGGTTGAAGGCAGTGATGGCAGGAAGATGATAGCGGTATCAGCGAGGGACACAGGCCGCGGGATTTCGCCAACACAGGTCGAACGGATTTTCGAGCCGTTCTACACTACGAAGGAGCCGGGGAAGGGAACGGGCTTAGGCTTGAGCCAAGTGTATGGCTTTGTCGCGCAGTCCAACGGCGACATCAAAGTCGATAGCAATGTTGGCGAAGGCGCCACGTTCACCCTGCTCTTTCCGAGAGTCGATGCCGCACCGGCGCAGGAGCAAATCGCTTACGACGCTGGTAGCGGGGAGCAGGCGGCGAAGGGCACAATCCTTTTGGTCGAGGATAACCCTCAGATCGGTGAGTTCGTGGAGCAGCTGCTGGGCGATCTTGGCTACGAAACGAGGCTTGCGTTCCGGGCGGAAGAGGCCCTCGACATTCTCGAAGCCGAGTGCAGCTCAATCGACCTCGTTTTCAGCGATGTTGTCATGCCCGGTATGAGCGGGGTCGAGCTTGGCAAGGTTATTAGGCAACGTTGGCCCCAGCTGCCTGTGGTGTTGACGAGCGGATACAGTAGCGATCTCGCGGAAGATCACAGCCATGGCTTTCCGCTGCTGCATAAGCCTTACTCAGCGGAGGCGCTGACGCGTGCGATCCGGGAAGGGCTCTGGCAGGAACGGGGACAATCATACGAAACGGCGGCCAAGCGCGACCACTGAACTAAAGCCGGCAGCCGATGGGCCGGTCCCGCCTTCCGGCACTGCGCCGCCAACCGGACGAGAGGTGTGTGAAGATTAGCGGCGACCGCCACCTCCCAAACATCGCCTTGCCAGCATTGCGGACGCGGCCCGCCATGGGATCATTGTCGCGTGATGCTCTTTCGAGTTTAGGTCCCCGAGCAGGTCAACCGCTTCAATTGGAACCCCTTGATGTCCAGCAACCTTGCCGGCCAAGACCAAAGACAGCGCGTCGCGCTGCTGCTGGGGATCGCTTTTGCTTCGATCCTGCTGTGGCAGACCGCGCTCGGCAGCCTCCTGCTCTATCCTTTCACCATATTGGCGACCTGGTTTCATGAAATGGGCCATGGCATCGCTGCCATGCTCACAGGCCGGGGGGTCGAACGCCTGCTGATTTTCGCCGACGGTTCGGGCGTCGCCGAGTCATTGCGTCCCGGGGATGGGTACAGGGTGACCGACGCGCTGGTCGCGGCAAGCGGACCACTCGGGCCGGCGATTGCGGGCGCGCTGCTGATCATCTCCTCGCGCTCTCCCACCGCCACGCGCAGCGCCCTGGCGGTGCTGGGCGTCGCGCTCATTCTATCCACCCTGATCTGGGTCCGCTCGCTTACGGGTTGGCTGGTTCTCCCTGCACTGGGAAGTGCGGTCATTGTGCTCGCGCTGCGCGCATCTCCGCTTTGGCAAAGCTTCGTCATCCAGCTCCTCGGCGTACAGGCGTGCATCAGCGTGTGGAGTCAGTTCGACTATCTGTTCAGCGCAGGGGGAAGCGTCGGCGGCCAGCTGCATCGATCAGACACGGGCGCCATCGCGGATGTTCTGATCCTGCCTTACTGGTTCTGGGGCGCGGGCATCAGCGTGGCGATCCTGGCCTTGTTATGGGGGAGTTTCAGGCTCGCTTTCCGACGCTGACGCCGGGGGGCGACAGCGCCCCTAACGCTCACGGTCTTTCCAGTCCGTGATGCGCCAGCCGCCGAACATGGCCTTGTCCGGATCGTGCACCTTCTTCGCCGGGTCCGCCCCGCTCCACCCCGTCACCTGCTCAAGCGCCGGGAGCGCCGCGATGCCCTCCCCGTCTTCCTCCCGCCAGTCGGGTTCGGCGCGGCCGGTGCGGATCGCTTCGTCCTCTTCGCGGCGCAGGCGCGCCTCCAGCGTCTGCTCCGTCAAAGCGCGGCGATAGGCGTCCCACAGGCTCTCGTCGCGCGCCCCACGGCGCGCGGGGATTTGGCGGCACGCGCTCTTTTCGTGCAGGACCGCGAGCTGGATCGCCTGGCTCACCGTCATCGCCGGCATTTCCGGCGGCGCGTTGTGGCGCCAGGCATCGTCCTCGTGGCTGTCCGGCAGGAAGCCGGCGAGGAGCGCGCCGTCCAGCGCCTGCCAGCCGCGCTCTTCCGCCAGCCGCCATTCGCGGGCGAAGCCGGGGTCCTTCTTCGCGCGTTGATAGAAAGCGCTGTGGGTGAAGCCGGCGGCGGCGGCCGAGAGGCGGACGTTGCAGGTCGCCGACAAAGCGGCGAGGAAGGCCTGTTCGGCGGCCTTGGTCATGCGGCCCTTGGGGGCGCGGCGGAGCTGGACGCGGCCGTCCGGCAAGCGGACGAGGATGGGTTCGCCGCCGCGGGCGCGGGGGTTTGATGGCGCTTCGGCGGGGCTCGCGGCCCCCTCCACCATGCTTCGCCTGGTCCCCCATTGTGGGGTCGTCCGATCCCCCGGATCGGACTTGGATTGCCGGGGGCAATCCAACCCCGCAATCGTCCCGGGGAGGATTTTGGCGTGGGCGGCCGCCAGAGCGGCGTCCCCGAGGGTGGCGAAGCGGGAGTTTTGGGCGCGGCGGCGGGTGAAGGTGGCGCGGTTATAGCCGAGCTCGGCGGCGGCGCGGCGGGCATTGCCGTGGACCGCCAAGCGGCGGAGGAAGGCGGCGTTGCGCCGCGCCTGGGCGCGGGTGAAGGGCTTGGGCATGGGCTGGGCTCGGCATTTGCGGGCCATGTGTCACACGGGCCGGGCGCGCGTCTCCAACAAAAAGCGGATTTGCGGTTTTGCCGGCTTTGTTTTAGGAGGCGCGGCTTCCAAAGCATTTGCAATGGAATTGCGGGAGGCTGCCCTTCGGGACGGCCGTCTGGACCGCTAAACTTGAACCGGCCGGTGCATGCGCTTCGGCCCGCAACAGAGTGAGAGCCACATGGCGAAGAAAATTACGGGCTATATCAAGCTCCAGGTGCCGGCGGGCGCCGCCAATCCCTCCCCGCCGATCGGGCCGGCCCTTGGCCAGCGCGGCGTCAACATCATGGAATTCTGCAAGGCCTTCAACGCGGCCACGCAGGAGCTTGAAAAGTCGATGCCGATCCCGACGATCATCACCGTCTATGCGGATCGCAGCTTCTCCTTCGAGACCAAGACGCCGCCGGCGAGCTTCCTGATCAAGAAGGCGGCCGGGATCAAGTCCGGCTCGAAGGAGCCCGGCAAGGTCTCCGGCGGGCGGATCAAGCGCTCCGCGCTGACCCAGATCGCCGAGACCAAGATGAAGGATCTGAACGCCAACGACATCGAAGCGGCGACCCGCATCATCGAAGGCTCCGCCCGCGCGATGGGCCTCGAAGTGGTGGAGGGCTGAACCATGGCAAAGCTGACCAAGAGGCAGAAGGCGCTCGCCGGCCTCGACCGGCAGAAGCTCTATGGCGTCGATGAGGCGATCAACCTCGCCAAGACCCACGCCACCGCCAAGTTCGACGAGACGATCGAGATCGCGCTGAACCTCGGCGTCGATCCGCGCCATGCCGACCAGATGGTGCGCGGCGTCGTCACCCTCCCGGCCGGCACGGGCAAGACGGTGCGCGTCGCCGTCTTCGCCAAGGGCGACAAAGCGGAGGAGGCCCTGAAGGCCGGCGCCGATGTCGTCGGCGCCGAAGACCTGATGGAGAGCATCCAGGGCGGCACGATCAATTTCGACCGCGTCATCGCCACGCCCGACATGATGGGTGTGGTCGGGCGTCTCGGCAAGGTGCTCGGCCCCAAGGGGCTGATGCCGAACCCGAAGCTCGGCACGGTGACCCCGAACGTCGCCGACGCCGTCAAGGCCGCCAAAGGCGGCCAGGTCGAGTTCCGCGTCGAGAAGACCGGGATCATCCACTCCGGCATCGGCAAGGCGAGCTTCAGCGAGGGCGACCTCAAGAAGAATTTCGAAGCCTTTATCGACGCCATCGTGAAGGCCAAGCCGACCGGCGCGAAGGGCAAATATGTAAAGAAGGTCGCGCTCAGCTCCTCGATGGGGCCGGGCCTGATGATCGACGTGGCCGAGGTCGCCTCGGCCTAAGCCTGATCACAGGAAATCAAAAAGGGCCGGAGGCGCGAGTCTCCGGCCCTCTTCGTTTCAGGCCCCGCCGCAGCCGTGCGCAGAATCCGGCAGCGTCCAGGACTCCTGGGTGCGCAAATTGGTCGCCGTATAGACCTTGCCGCGCTCATCGCCGGGCGGGCAATCCTGCGGCAAGGCGATCAAGCAGACGAAAACGGGATCGCCGCGCCGCGACTGGTTGAGCGGCGCCACCTGATCATAAGAGACCTGGGACAGCCCATTGGCGAAGCGGATCGCGGAGCCGGATTCGGGAATGACCCGACCGGTCTCGCCATCCTGCAGGCGCTGCGTCACTTCGGCGATTGTCGTGCGCGCGCAGGTGCCGAGCCGGAGCACCGGCGGGCGCGGCCCGCGTTGCGCCTCGGCGAGCCCGCTCGCGGCGAGGGCGAGAATGAGGGCGGCGGCGGTGGGGACTTTCATTCTTCAGCCGCCGGTCTGGAAGCCGACCATGTCGCGCACCAGCAGGCCGCGGTGGCGGCGGGCCTCGCGATCGAGCGGCAGGCGGTAGAGCGCGCGCAGGAAGGCCATGTCCCAATCGGTCAGCGTTTCGACGCCGGCATTCTGCCCGAACATGCCGAGGACCGAGCCCGGCGGAGAGGCATCGGCGGCGCGCACCTCGGCGAAGGCGACGAAGGCGGCATAAGCCGCCACCGATTCGAGCGAGCGGCCCGACACGTCGTCGAAATCGACCACCACGGCCGCATCGAGCAGGACGCGGTTGACCTGGGTGCTGACAATGCTCGAATTATATTGCGACATGGCGTCGGCATCGAACGATCCGGACGCTGAGAAGCTGCCGCCGCCTTGGCCGCCGGTTTCGGTTTGCAGCGATTGCGGCGCGTTGCGCATCGCGTGGCGGCTGCGCGTCTCGGTGATGTACCACCAGCGCACCGGCGCGGCGCCGTTGAGCAAAGCCTGGCGATCATTGGCCTGGACCTCATTCAGGCGGGTCGGCGAGCGCCGCTGGACCTCTTGCATCAGGCCGGCGGCATCGCCGACGAAGCTGACCGAAATGTTCGGGTGGCAGCCTTCGCGCCCGGCCTCGATCCCCGCCGTCGCGGCGATGGCGCGCATCCTGGTCTGCACGATGCGGGCATAAGGTTCGGCGATGCCGCGCACGACCGGGCAGACCGGATCGGCCCAGCGCGCCACAGGCCGCTCGCCCGACGCCACCCCAAGCTCGCGAACGAAGGCGGCGGCGCGTTCCCGCGCTTCGGCGCGCGTCGGCCGCGTACCGGTGACGACGATGGGCGCGCCGGGATCGCTGCGCAGCCCGCTCGGCGTCTGGGCGGCGGTCAGCATCGTGGCGAGGACTGCCAGGCCGACGGCGAAACGGAGGCGGTTGGGCGTGTCCATGGCAAGGCTATTGCGCGATCTCCGGGGCTTGGCAATTGATTGCGCTTGCGCGGCGCGGTGCTCGTGACAGCGCGTGATCAGGCGCGCTACAAGCCGCGCGGCGCTGCGAAGGAGACGAACGATGAGCGACAGCCGGGACGAGTATCTGCGCGAGCGGCTGGCCGAGCGGGCGCGAAGGGAAGAGCGCCGGCGCGAGGAGCGAGCGCCCGAGACGGTGCGGGAGGGCGGGCTGCCCGAGCAGATCGACGCCGCCGTCCGCAAGATCGTCACCGCGATCGTCATCGCCGGCGCGCTGATCGGCGCCGGCGCGTGGGCCTCGGGCGACGAAGTGGAGGCGCCGCGCTACCAGGTGACGACGACCCCCGACGGGCGCATCATTCGCCTTAATACCGACAGCGGCACCGTGCTCGCCTGCGAAGGCAATCAATGCGGCATCGTTGTGCGCCGCGGCCAGGATCTGGAGGATGCGCCGCCGGCGCGCGCTTTGCCCGCCCCAGCGCCGGAGGCGCGCCCGGCGCTGCCCGCGCCCGCCGTGCCGAAAGCCGACAATGGAGCCGTGCCGGTGCCCGCCGCGCGCTAGCGCGCCGGGGAGAAGGGGCTTCGTTACAACCGCCAAAAACAGGTAACCCCGCCGGTTTGACCCGGCGGGGTTCCCTGAAGCTCGCTCCCGAAGGATTGAGCCTTCAACACCATTCGAGACTTTCGAACCGAATGGATAAAGACAAAACGCCGGTGGCCGCCCTCCGTTCCCGCGCGGGGCGGGAAAGCTGTGGATAACCCAAGTAATTTTCGCAGCTCCCGTGCGCCCCGTTCGCCCGCGGGCTGGCGCGGCCCGCCGAAAGTGCCGAACCAAAGCGGCGGCGCGTTCCATGCCAGTACCGCGCTGGATTTGACATATTCCGCCAAGCCGCTATCTGCGCGCCTTCGCATGACGGCTCCGGCCGCCGGCGTTCCGTCCGAGACAGCTGGCGCACCGGATTTGCCGGTCGCTTAATCTCCAGCCGAGACGGGGACAGTGCTTTGGAAACGGCCGCGGCTCATGCCCGGCGTTTCGGCGCGATTCCCTTTCTCATCTTCGGACACATGACGCGCGACGGATGGTCCGCCGCGCGAAGTTGAGGAAGTTTTATGGATCGCGCCCAGAAGAGCGATGCCGTCGCGGAGATGAAACAGGTGTTCGAGACGACCAATGTCGTCGTCGTTACCCGCAATCTCGGCCTCAGCGTCGCCCAATCCTCCGCGCTGCGCACCCGCATGCGCGACGCCGGCGCCCGCTTCAAGGTCGCCAAGAACACGCTTACCCTGATCGCGCTGGAAGGGACGACCTACGCCCCGATCAGCGAGATGATGACCGGCCCGACCGCGCTCGCCACCTCGACCGATCCGGTTGCGGCGGCCAAGGCGGCGGTCGAATTCGCCAAGACCAACGACCGGCTCGAGATCGTCGGCGGCGCGATGGGCAAGACCCTGCTCGACGCCAATGGCATCAAGGCGCTGGCCGAACTGCCCTCGCTCGACGCGCTTCGCGCCAAGGTCATCGGCCTCATCCAGGCGCCGGCGAGCAAGATCGCGCGGACGATCAACGAGCCGGGCGCGAGCCTCGCGCGCGTCATCGGCGCCTTCGCCGCGAAGGAAGCGGCATAGTTTTTTCATCAAACTGGACCCCGGCCTTTGCCGGGGAACGCAATTGAAGGAGATAGGAAAATGGCAGACATCAACACCCTCGTCGATCAGCTCAGCGAACTGACCGTCCTCGAAGCCGCCGACCTCGCCAAGGCCCTGGAAGAGAAGTGGGGCGTTTCGGCCGCCGCTGCTGTCGCCGCCGGCCCCGCCGCCGCCGGCCCGGCCGCCGAGGCCGCCGAGGAGCAGACCGAGTTCGACGTGATCCTCACCAGCGACGGTGGCAAGAAGATCAACGTCATCAAGGAAGTCCGCGCCATCACCCAGCTCGGGCTCGGCGAAGCCAAGGCGCTGGTCGAGAGCGCCCCGAAGGCGATCAAGGAAGGCGTGAACAAGGCCGAGGCCGAAGAGATCAAGAAGAAGATCGAGGAAGCCGGCGGCACGGTTGAACTCAAGTAGTCTTCTCAACGGTTTGCGGATGTCTTGAAGCATCCGTGGAAGGAAGGGCGGCGCCGCGAGGCGTCGCCCTTTTTCGTGGGACCAGGTGCTCCCGGCGGGACGCCGAGCCCATTGCGCCGCCGTGGCTTCGCCCTAGAGTATGGCGCAGGAAAATCACGGGGGCGGGATGCGTACGATTAGGCTGCTGGCCTGGCTGACTTTTTATTATCTCGGCCTGATCGGCATATTGGCGATCGCCTGGCTGATCTGGCCGCGGATCATGGATTTCCTGCCGATCGGCGGGGTCGAGGCGCTCATTTCGACGCCCAATACCAATGTCCTCGGCGCGGTGCCGACGGCGGGCAGCGGCGTACGCAATTTCGGCGAGAGCCTGATGTGGCTGGCGATCGCCATCATCGGCGCTTTGGTCGCGGCGCTGCCGGTGAGCTGGACCTATATGAACATCCGCCACCGCGACGAATATGATCAGTCGCTGGTCCAGACCATCGTCCTCCTGCCGCTGGTCGTCACCTCGATCGTCATCGTCGTGCACAATTCGCTGGCGCTCGCCTTCAGCCTCGCCGGCATCGCCGCCGGGGTGCAATTCCGGAATGCGCTGAAGAGCCCCGGCGACGTGCTCTTCATCCTGCTGTCGATCGGCATCGGCCTGGCCGCGGGGATCGGCGCGGTCGAGCTGGCGATCGTGATGTCGATCGCCTTCAACTATGTTTTCTTGGGCCTGTGGGTCACCGATTACGGCCACCGCCGCGGCGGCGAGCGCTTCATGCGCAAGAGCGTTTCCGACCGCGACGAGGACGAGCGCCGCGAGGCGGAAGAACGCGAGGAAGAGGAACGGGAAGAGCGCAAGCGGCGGCGCAAGCGCGGGCAGGACGAGAAATGAAGATGACCGGCCTTGCCGCCGTCGCGCTGCTCCTCGCCGCCTGTTCGCAGCCCGCGACGAACGAGAGCGCCAACGCGATCGTGCAGCCCGGCGCGCCGCGCGTCGTCGATCTGCCCCTCGGCCTGCGCGAGGTCTCGGGACTTGCAGTCGCATCGGCAAACAGCGTCTTCGCCCATGATGATGAGCACGCGCGGGTGAGCGAGATCGACCTCGCATATGGCCGGGCGATCCGTACTTTCTCCTTCGGCGCGACCGGCGATTTCGAGGGGATCGCCGCTTCGGGCAGCCGCATCCATGTGATCACCAGCGACGGCCGGCTGAGCAGCTTCGACGCCGGCGTGGACGGGGCCGTGGTCCCGGCCGAAGTCCATGACACCGGCGTCGGCGCGCGTTGCGAGATCGAGGGGCTTTCGCTGTCGCCCCGGCCGGGCGAATTGCTGATCCTGTGCAAGGATATCCCCGGGCGCGGTAATGGCGGGCGCTTGCTCGTCTTCAGCTGGAATATCGCGGCGAACCGGCTGGAGGCGCAGCCCTGGCTCGATGCCGATTTGAGCGCCGAACTGGGCATCGACCGGCGCGGCTTCGCACCGTCATCGATCGATTGGGACGCGCGCACACAGCGCGTGGCGATCATCTCCGCGCGCAACCGGGTGATAATGTTCCTCGATGCCAATGGCGCCCGCGTCGAACGGCTGCAGCTAGACGCCGGGCGTCACTCGCAGGCGGAGGGCGTCGCGATCATGCCCTCGGGCGATATCGTCGTCGCGGACGAAGGCGGCGACGGCCGGCCCGGCCGGCTCACCATCTATCCGCGCTAGAGGCAGGTCCTCAGCAAATTTTCGCTCACCGCTTCCGGTGTGGCGACGTCGCGGAAGAAGGCTTCGAGATAGGTCGCGGCGCTGGCGCGGGGGCGGGCTTCGAGACCCGGCACCTCGGCCAGTGCGGCCAAGAGAGCGGGCCGCGCCGCGCGGAACTCGGCGGCGGCGGCCTGCGCCGCTTCATTATGGACGCAGAAGCCGCGATAGCGGCGGACGCGGACATTGCTGACCGGAACCTGCTCCGGCACCACCGCATAAGGCGCGTTGACGAAGCCCGAATAATCGAAATCGTAGGGCACGGCGATGAAGTTGCCGGTCGCGCCCGCCGGGCCGAAGAGGCGCGAATTGTGGCAGCAGGCCGAGCCTTCCGGGCCGGCGTTCATCGCCCAATCGAGATTGCCGAGCATATATTGCAGGACGGCGGCTCGCCCCGCTTCGCGCGGGCTGAGCTGCGCGACGCGAATGCGCGCAGGACCCTCGATCTCGGTGAGGCCGTTGCGCCGGGCGGCGTCGTCGCCATCCTCGATCAGGAAGCCGTAGCGCGAGGCGAAGGGGCGTTCTTCTCCCTGCTCGACATAATCGACCATGACGAGACGGACGCGAATGCTCTGAGGGGTCAGGACGTTGAAGAGGCGGTAGGCGGCATATTCGAGCAGGGTGAAATTGCTGAACGATTCCGCTGCCCGGCAATGCGTGACCAGGCGCATGCGGCGCTGGCCGCGGAAGAGCGACGTGGCGGCCGGCGGCTGGCTGAAGGTGACCCGGATCGGCGGGAAGGTGCAGACCTCGCGGCGGCGGCGGCTGATCCCGCGCGGGGCGAGCGTGATGACGTGGGTCTCCGGCGCGGCGCCGGCGAGGGCGAGGGAGCCCGGAGTGGCATCTTCGGAGCGCGGCGCGTTGCGAATCAACTCGCGAAAGTTTCCACGCAATGTGAGCCGCAGCATGGAGCTGTCGGTGAATAATGGCTTTTCCGCGGGTTGAGCGCTCGCCGGATCGGGCGCGGCGAACAGCGCGCAAGCGAGAAGCAGGATCGCCGCCAGCGCTGGCTTCATATCGTATTCCCCCCGTAAGCCTTATGGAACGAGATGCGCGGTCGCCTCGCCTCTCATAATCTCCAAATAGCTCCACCGCCCGGAATAATGAGCGGAAATGCCGGTGTCGATGCGGACCAGCCGCCCCTCATGTGCGATGACGATACCCGCGAGGCTCGGCGTATGGCCGATGACGAGGCGGCGCGCGCCATAGGCGGCGAGCACGGTGGCGAGCTCCTCCTCGATCGAGGGCGGCGCGGGCCGCTCGTCGCCTTCGCGCGTAATCAGGCCGCGATACCAGAGCGGTCCGAGCGGATCGTTGATGATCGATTCGCGCGCCGTCTCACGCGCGAGAAGCGCGGCGGCGACGGCGCGGTTGATGTCCTCGATCGGGCGCGTGGCGTAGCCGGCGCTGATCCCGCCGTGGACGAAAAGCGTGCCGTCGATCAGGGCGAGGGCGGGATTGGCCATGACCCAGCGGCCGATCGCCCCGGTCGGGTGCCAGGCCGCCTGATGCTCGATCTTGCCGAGCGGCGTCTCGGCGAACCAGGCGCGGCGGGCGGCGCTCTCGGTGATGCTCGGGTCGCGCGCGCGGTAGAAAAGCTCGATCGCGGCGCGATTGGCGCCGAAGATGCGGTTTCGGCGGCGCGACGACTCGCGGTTGACGAAGGCGGCATATTCGCCGGGATGGACGTAGCGCAGATCGTCGGTGACGTTCATCGCCTCATGATTGCCGACCAGAGCGACGACGCGGCCGCCGGCCCGCGCCGCCTCGGTCTGGAGCCGCATGAGATCGCGAATGATGCGCAGCGAATCGGGGCCGCGATCAGGCACGTCGCCGGTCTGCACGAAGATCGCGTCCCCGCCCGTCCAGCGCCCCTGCCCGTCGATCAGGCGGGCGGCGGTCAGGATCGCGCGAAAGGCGGCATGATCGCCATGGAGATCGCCCACGGCGACGATGCGGGGCGTCGCGGCGGCGGGCGCGGCGACGAGCAGCAACGCCGCGAGGTACAGTCCGAACCAGTGCTTCATCGCCCGACGATAGGCGGTTCTTCTTGACCTGTTAACCGCGCACCGCTTAAGCGTCGTCCATCGGGCGCAAGTCCGTGCATCAAGAGTGGGCCTCAGGGCCCACGCCAACCTGCCCTCCCGGGCAAGGTGGCGGTCCCAGAAACGGGACGATGCGGCCGGACCGGCAAATATACGGGGTCCTTCAGCCGCATCGCCCTTCGAACGAAGAAGGACGATGACATGTATCTCTCCCCCAATTTCCTGGAAGCGCCGGCCGTTTCGCCGCCGCCGCGCCGATTCGCGCTGGCGGGCGAAGACAAAGGCGCGGTGGCGCGACTGGCCGGACGCATCTATCGCGCCGGCCGGCAGGGTGAGCGGGTGGTCGCCGAGGTTGCTTGCGCGGACCAGGCGGCGCGGCTGCGACTCGCCTGCGACCGGATCGGGATAAGGCCGGATCCGGAACTGGCGATCGTCGCGGCGTCCTGGGCGGACGCGGCCTGCGAAACAGTGCGACCGCTCAGGATCGCGCTGGCGGGCTATGGAGTGGTCGGCCAGGCGCTCGCCACGCGGCTGAACGCCGAGCCGGGCTTCGAGATCGTCGCCATTTTGGTGCGCGACACCAAAAGGCGGCGGGCCGTCGCACCGCCCTGCCCGCTCGGCAGTGATCGTGCCGCGTTCCTCGCCACGGAGGCGGATATCCTGATCGACGTCCTCTCCTGTGAGATCGCAGGAGCGGACCTGACCGCGGCCGCATTGGCGCACGGCCGGTCTGTCGCGAGCGCAAGCAAGAGGGTCATCGCGGCGCACGGCTCAGCCCTGAGCGCCGCGGCAACGCAGAGCGGCGCGAGTCTGCTCTATTCGGCCGCGGTCGGTGGCGCGGCACCCGTGCTGGAGACGGTGGCGGCGGCGCGGGCGCATGGCGGCGTGATCGCGGTCGATGCGGTGCTCAACGGCACGGTCAATTACATCCTCGACCGGCTGCACAAGGGCTTCGGCTTTGACGAAGCGCTGGCTTTGGCGCGCGCGGCGGGATTTGCCGAGGAGGATCCGTCGAGCGACCTTACGGGGGGTGACGCGGCGGCCAAGCTCAAGCTGATCGCTGGTGCAGCGTTCGGGGTGGATCCGGCCTCGGTCGCGGTCGAGACCGAGACGCTCGACGCGACGCGCGCCGAGGCGATCCGGGCGAGCCGGCGGCGTTGGGTGCAACTGGCCCGGCTGACGCGCGAGGGCGCAAGCGTGTCGCTGATTCCGGCCGACGACGCCGAGGGGCTCCCTGCCCTTCCCGATGAGTGGAATTGCGCGCTCGTGACTTGCGCGGACGGTGCGGCGCTGCGCTGCGTCGGGCGCGGCGCGGGCGGCGCGGCGACGGCCGAGGCGATCGTTGCGGACCTCTTCCAAATCCGCGACAGCGAGGCGTGAACGAAGCACGGGATTTCGAAGTCGCCTTGCCGGATGGGCTGAACCGCTTCGGCGGGCGTGTGAAGGCGCGGCTCGTCGGCGCGGCGGACGCGCCTGTGATCGTCGCATTGGGTGGCATTTCCGCGAACCGCTTCGTCGCCGACGACGGGGCGGAGGGGCCGGGCTGGTGGAGCGGACTGATAGGACCGGGCCGGGCGCTCGATCCGACGCGCTGGCGCATCCTCGGTCTGGATTTCGCCGCCGATGAGAGCGGCAGCGCGGCTCCGTCGAGCGCGGACCAGGCCGAGGTGCTCGCGGCGGCGCTTGATGCGGCCGGGGTGAATAGCGTCCACGCCGTGATCGGCGCATCTTATGGCGGGATGATCGCGCTCGCCTTCGCCGCGCGATATCCGGAGCGGGTGGCGAAGCTGGTCGTGATCTCTGCCGCAGCGACGCCGCATTCCTATTCCACCGCGCAGCGCGAATTGCAGCGGCGGGTTGTGGCGCTCGGCGTCGAGGCCGGGCGTGGCGAGGAAGGGCTCGCCATTGCACGTGGCATGGCGATGCTGACCTATCGCACCTCCGCTGAATTCGGTGTGCGGTTCGAGGGCGGTATCGTCGAGGAGAGCCCGCTCGCGCCTTCCGCGCCCGGCGCCTATTTGCGCGCGCGTGGCGCGGCCTATCCGGGGGTGATGTCGCCCGGTCGCTTCCTCAGCCTCTCCGCCTCGATCGACCGGCATGCGGTGGACCCGGCGGCGGTGCGCTGTCCGGTGCTGGCGATCGGCGCGACGAGCGACACGAACGTGCCGGCGGCGCAGATGGAGGCGCTTGCTGCCGCCTTGCCCGACGCGCGACTGCATTTGCGCGATTGCCTGCAGGGCCATGACATGTTTCTGGTCGAGGCCGAGGCGATCGGCGCGACGATCGGGCCATTCCTGGAGGACGCATGAGCCGCCGCGACCCCGCCACCATCCTCGCCGCCGCCTGCACTGACGGCGATCCCGCTTATGCCGGCGTCGCGCCGCCTTTGTGGACGTCGGACAGCTATGCCTGGCCCGACGCGGACGCCAAGCCGGCTTATGACTACGCGCGCACCGTCAATCCGAACCGCGACATGCTGGTCGCCTTGCTCGCCGAGCTGGAGGGCGCGGCGGGCGGCGCGGTGACGGCGAGCGGCCAGGCGGCGGCCCTGCTGGCGCTGCTTCTCGTGCCGGGCGAGGCGCGTGTTGTCGCGCCGCACGATTGCTATGGCGGCACCTATCGGTTGCTCTGCGGGCTTCAGGAGCAGGGCAGGTTGCGTGCGGATTTCGTGGACATGACCGATCTGACTGCGGTGGAGGCGGCGCTGGCGGAACCCACCGCGCTGGTCTGGATCGAGACGCCGAGCAATCCCTTGCTGCGGGTCACCGACATCGCGGCGGTGGCGCGGCTGGCGCGCGCGGCGGGCGCGCTCAGCATCGCCGACAACACGCTGCCGACGCCGCTTCGGCAGCGTCCGCTGGAGCACGGCTGCGACCTCGTCATGCATTCGACGACCAAGGCGATCAACGGCCATGGCGATTGCTTCGGCGGCGCGCTGCTGGCGACGGACACGGCTCTGGTCGAGCGCATCCAGTGGTGGGCCAATGCGGCGGGGCTGAACGCGGCGCCATGGTCCGCGTGGCAGACGCTGAAGGGCGCGCGAACGATGGCGCTGCGCGTCGATCGGCAGGAAGCGAGCGCGCGCGTGATCGCGGCGTGGCTGGCGGGACAGGCGAATGTCTCGGCGGTCCATTATCCGGGCTTGGCGGAGCATCCCGATCACGCCCTCGCGGCGCATCAGCAGGACGGGCCGGGCTTCATGATTTCCTTCGAGATCGCCGGGGGCGAGACGACGACGGCCGGCTTCCTTGAGCGCCTGAAACTGATCACGCTCGCCTCCTCACTCGGCGGCATTTCGTCCCTGATCTGCCAGCCCGCGACGATGACCCATCGCGGCATGCCGCCCGAGGCGCAGGCGGCGGCTGGGCTCGGCCCGAACCTGCTGCGGATCAGCGTGGGGCTGGAAGCGGCGGGAGATCTGATCGCAGACTTGGAACAGGGATTTAATTCCCCTCCCTGAAAGGGAGGAAGTCGGCCATCACGCCGCTAGCTTCCCGTCAGACGAAGCCCTGGTTCCAGGAGCTCGGATTGTAATTGTTGATGTTGGGCAGGACGGTGGACATGCTGCCATTGGCGACGCCGAACCAGCTCGCCATTGTCGCGGCATATTGATCGACCGAGAGTGAAGGCAGCAGCCTGCCCTGCCCGACATCGTCCGGGCCGTTATTGGCGATGACCGGCGGGGTGCCGTAGAACGCGCGGCCGTTCACCGCGCCGCCCATCACCATATGCATTGAGCCCCAGCCATGGTCCGAACCGTTGGCGTTGGAGGTCAGGGTGCGGCCGAAATCGGAGCCGGTGAAAGACGTGACGCGATCGGCGACGCCGAGCTCCACCGTCGCATCGTGGAAGTAGCGCATCGCCGCGCCGACCCGGGTCATCAGCACCGGATGGGTGGTGAGGATCGAATCGTGATTGTCGAAGCCGCCGAGGCTGACGAAGAAGACCTGCCGCTTCGCGCCCAACTCCTGCGACACCGAGATCAGCCGCGCGACGATGCGCAATTGATCGGCCAGCGAGTTGTTGGCGGGGAATGGCGTGGTGAGGGTCGGAGCCGCGGCGAGCGACGCGGTCACCTGCGCCTGCAAATCGAGCGAGCGCTTGGTTACGGTCGCATGCTCATTTTCGAAGAGATTGGTGCGCGGGCTGGTCGCCAGGCCGCGCAAGGCCGACATGCCGGCGGCGGAGCCGAACAGGGTCGTCGCATTGTTGAGCAGTGGAATCGGGCCGGTCGTCGTCACCGCATATTGGATCGCACTGCGGCCGGAGAGATAGACGCTGTTGCCCGAGGCGCTGATGCAGGTCAGCGCCGCGCTGCCATTGCCGGATTGCAGGAGATCGCCGATGCGGCCGCCCCAGCCCGAGGTCGCGCCTTCCGGATTAGAGGCCTGCCAATAGCTTTGCTGATCATTGTGGCTGAACAATTTGGGCGGCAGCGGCACCGAACGATTGGTATAATTCGTCTTGCTCGTCGGCTGCACGAGAGAGCCGACATTGAGGATCACCGCCAGCCGGTTCGCGTCGTAGAGCGGAATCAGGGGCGCGAGATTGGGGTGAAGCGCATATTGCCGGCCGCCGGCGAGCGGCGCGGCGGGGTTGAGCCCGGTCGCGGTCAACGTGTCGCGGGCGAGCGCGATCGAGCCGCGCTGCGTCGCATAGAGATTATAGGATGCCTGATCATAGGGGATCACGGTGTTGGCGTAATCATTGCCGCCGAACAGGAAGATGCAGACGAGCGCCTTATAGTCACTGGCGGTGGCTGCCGCGGCCTCGCCGATCGCGGCGAGGTTCATCACGAACGGCCCGGCGCCGCCGACGATGCCGAGAGCGGCGGCGCGCTTCAGAAAGGCGCGGCGGGATTGGTCAATCATCGCGGCCTCCTCATTTCTGGACAAGATATTCAGGGCTGGCGAGAGTCAGCAGCGCGGCCGTGTAGACACGGTTGGCCGGGCCGTTGGTCGCCGTGAAGGAAATGGCGTCGATCGCGGCGCGGATCGTCGTCTTGGTGGCCGCCGAGAGCCGCGCGCCGAGTAGGATATCGACCTCGTTCAGCAGATTGTTGCTGTCGCTGGCGAGCGCGACCATGTCGGCATAATTGGCGCGGAAATCGGCGGTCGAGGGGACCAGACCGGCCATATAGTTGATGTAGGCGATCACCGACGGCTCATTGGCGATCTGAAATTCGGGGGCGACCAGCCCGGCGCTGGAGATCGGCGTGTTGGGCGGCGTGTAGCCGGGGCGGAAGAAGTTGAAGACGCTGGGGCTGCGCCCGGGGCTCTGGCCGAGCCGGTTGGAGGTGGAGCTGGTGTCACCAATTCCCCATGCACCCGACGCCGAGACGGCCCCGAAGGCCCGCGCCCAGCCGACGAGGCGGTTGATCGGCTCGCGCAGCTTGCCGAAGCTTGTTGCCCCCGCGATCGCTTCGTTGCGCGCCTCAACATCGAGCAGGATGGCGCGGACGACGGCGCGCAGATCACCCTTCACGCCGCTGCCATTATTTTCGAACACCGCCGAGACGCGCGCGACATAAGCCGGTGCCGGGTTTGAGGTGACGAGGTGCTGGATCAGCTGCTTCGAGACAAAGGGCGCGACATTTGGATGGGCGAAGATCGCATCGAGCGCGAGGCGCAGGCTGTCCGCCCCATTCGTGCCGGCCGGGATGGTCGTGCCGAGGAAGGTTTTGACGCCGCTCTCATGATTGGCGGCGACATTGATCATCGGCCGGCGCATCCGATCGGGCGTCGCATTGTCGGCTGAATCGAGCGTCCAGCCGGTGAAAACGCGGGCGAGGCCGGTAATGTCGTCCTGGGTATAGGTTTCGACCGGCGCGCCGCCGGCGCCGGTCTGCACCGTTCCGTCTGGGTTGAGGCGGACCAGGCCGATGGTGAAGAGCTGCATCAGCTCGCGGGCGTAATTCTCGTCCGGCACCGCCCCGGTCGCGGCGTTGGCGCGGCGGTTGCCGAGAAAGGTCAAATAATAACCCATTGCGGGGCTGGTGGAGATGTTGGTCAGCAGGGTGCGGAAGTTTCCGAAGGCGCCGTCCATCAGCAGATCGACATAAGCGGTGGTGACGAATTGCCGCCACGACGCGGCGACTCCGCCGATGCCGACGACGAGCATGTTGAGCAGCGCCATGCCGACGCGGACGCGGAGCTGATCGGGGCTGGCGATCAGCTGCCGCCACATCACCGGATCGAAGCCCGCCTCATTGTCGCGGTTGGCGACATCGTTGAAGCCAGCCTGGACCAGCCAATCCCAGTGACCGATCGTCCGGGCCAGGGCGAATTGCTGATCGAGCCAGGCGGTATAACCGACCGCCGCGACCTGCTCGACATCGGCCCTGGATGAACCCATCGCCGCCTGCGAGAGGAAGCGCGCACTTTCGGTGCGGGTCGGCAGGACGATCACCGGCGGCGCGGGCGGCGGCGGCGCGACGACGACCGGCGCAGGCGCGGCCCCTCCACCGCCGCCACCGCAGGAGGCGAGCGCCAGCGACGCGGCAGTGATCGTGATTTCGGGCGGAAGCGCGAGCACGGCGCTCCGCCGCTCCTCGCCTTTCAGCTCTTCGGCGACATCCGGGCCTCGCTCGGTATTCCGGATCAGTTCCCCATCCGCCATTGCAGCCTCCCCCAGCGCTCGGCGCGAGCAGGAAGGTTGGGCCCCCTGCCCTTGCCGGCCAGTGTAGAGGCAGGGTGAAGGCGCCGGTAGGCCTATTTACATCTTGCGACACTTTTAGGCCGAAATGCGGAAAGGGGCGGCCCGAAAGGACCGCCCCGCCTGCTCCCCTTCAAAGCGCGTCGTTGCGCCTAGACGTGCTCGACCTGGCCATGGACGCGCGCTTCGACGCCCTCGTTGAGGCCGCTCGCGGCATTGGCCGGGAAGGGCACGAGCTCGTCGCCAATCGGAAGGCCAATTGCGAAGGAGGCACTGGTGCGTCCCTCACCGCCATTGGGCAGGCGATAGCGGGCGTCGGTGACGACGACCGGCAGCATGGCCCGATCGAAGGCCTCGCGCGGCAACGTCACGGTGGCCTCCACGGTGGCGCCGTCGCCGGCCTCGATCCGCGTTTCCGACAGGGTCGCGCCGGCCGGCGGCTCGATCAGCAGGCTTTCCATCTCGGAGCCTTCCGAAGGCAGCATCCAGGCGGAGATGCGCACGTCTTCGGCCGGGATGCCGCCGGTATTGCCGACGGTGAGCGAGAATTCGACCACCGTATCCTCGCCATTGGCGCCCGCACGGATCGGCCGCATCAGCATTTCGAGCCACGGCCGGTCGCCATGCGTCGTCGTGTCGGCGCCGAGCGCCGCGATATCGGCGGTATTGGTCTCGACTTCATTGACCTCCTCGACGTCGGACTCGACCTCGATGTCCGCAGCCTGGGCGGCGACCACGGGTTCGTCGCGGCGGAAGGAGGGCAAAGGCGCGACGATCGGCGGCTGATAGGCCGGCTCCGCCGTCGCGACCGGCGCTTCGGCAAAGGCGGGCTGCTCTTCATAATGATCTTCATAAACCGCGTCGGGCGACTGGCGGCGACGCAACAGCGCGAAGGCGGCGAGGCCGATCAGCACGGCCAGCCCGGCAAGCAGCCAGGGCAAGTTCGAGCCGCGCGGCGTGGCTGTCCCGATGGCCGAAGCCGGCGCTTCGGTGAGGGCCGGAGGGGGAGCCGCGAGCGGCGCGGTCTCGATCGGCGGCGGCGCTTCCGCGACGGGAGCAGTAGTAGGGGCTGCCGCAGGCGCGGGCGCCGGAACGCGGGCGCGCGGGGCCGGGCGGGCCGTGCGTGTGGCGCTACGGGTTTCCCGTGCCGCCGGCGTGGCGGGTGTAGCGCGGGCGACCGGCGGGGGCGCCGGACGCGCGGCCGGCGGCGGCGTCACCGCGGCCGGTGGGCGCGGCGTCACCGTCACGGGGGGCGGCGGCGCGACGACAACCGGCGAAGGCGGCGCGACGACGGGCACAGGTTGCGCTTCTTGCCCGAACACAGGGGCGATGGGGAGGACGAGCGACGCGGAAAGCGCGACGATCGCGATGCGGTGGGTTTTGGGGGTTCTGGTCATAACAGGAGGGGAACAAATTAAGCCGGCAAAAGGCTCCGCTCGCCGCGCATTTGGCGACGAAACGAACGGCCCTTTGCGGTGAAACGTGGTGCCTGAATCAAGCCCGCACGCGCTCGATCAATGCCTTGGCGGCGAGCGGGTTGCGCGCCTTTTCACCGGCAATGACGAAGGCGAAGACGTCGCGCGGCTGGAGCGGCGCGGGCGCTTCGCTGATATAGGAAAGACCGGTCGGCCCCTCCCCTTTCGCCCAGCCTTTGGCGACGCCCGCCCAGCGATCGAGGTCGGCATCGGCATAGCCCAGTGGCTCCTCCGCGCGGGTGCGTTGCAGGCGGGAATAGACGAAATCGGCGGTGAGATCGGCGATCTGGGGATAGGTCTCATGATCGGCCATGACGATGGCAACATTGGCGGCACGCGCCTGAGCGATGAAGGCGCGATCGCGGAAGCTCTCATGACGCGGCTCGATAGCATGATGCAGCTTCACGCCGTCCTGCGCCGCCGGCAGCAGCATGAGGAAATCGCGTATCTCCTCCGCATTGAACTTCTTTGTGTTGGCGAGCTGCCACAGGATCGGGCCGAGCTTGTCGCCCAGTTCGGTAAAGCCCTGCCCGCAGAAGCGGCCGATCGATTCCGCCGCATCGCCGAGATTCTTGCGATTGGTGCAGAAGCGCGACGCCTTGACCGCGAACTTGAAGCCGTCCGGGACAGCCGCCGCCCATTTGGCGAAGGTTTCGGGCTTTTGCAGCTTGTAGAAAGTGGCGTTGATCTCGGTCGCGCCGAGCTGCTGGCCGGAATATTCGAGCTGTTTCGTCTTGGCGAGACCGGGCGGATAGAATGTCCCCCGCCAGGGATCGAAATCCCAGCCGCCGACACCGATGTGGATCATCCCCTCACTCCCGATCCCGTGCAGCGACTGGCTGGGGCGGCAGGATTCGAACCTGCGAATGGCGGCATCAAAAGCCGCTGCCTTACCACTTGGCGACGCCCCAGCAGGCGGAGGCGGCTCTATAACCGGCCGGGCGGCGAACGGAAGCCTTAGCTGTTGCTCAAGCGCCGGTTGACGAGGTCGAGATAGTCCTTGCGCAGCTGCAGGGTCATCTCGCCAATCTCGAAATTCCAGGGGCCGACGCTGGCGACGGGCGTGACCTCGGCTGCCGTTCCGGTGAGGAAGAGCTGCTCGAAGCTCTCCATCTCCTCCGGCCAGATCGCACGCTCGTGGACCGGGATGCCGCGGCGCTGCGCGAGCGCGATGATGGTCTGGCGGGTAATGCCGTTGAGGAAGCAATCCGGGATCGGCGTGTGCAGCGCGCCATCCTTGACGAAGAAGGCGTTGGCCCCCGTCCCCTCCGCCACCCGGCCGCGCCAATCGAACATGAAGGCATCGTCATAGCCCTTCGCCTGCGCCTCGTGGCGGGCGAGCGTGCAGATCATGTAGAGGCCCGAGGCCTTGCTCTCGGTCGGCGCGGTGTAGGGCGCGGGGCGGCGCCAGGGCGAGATGATCATGCGGATGCCCTTGCGGGCGGCCTCATCGCCGAAATAGGCATCCCATTCCCACATCGCGATGGCGAGGTGGATCCTGGTGCGCTGGCTCGACACGCCCATCTGCTCCGAACCGCGCCAGGCGAGCGGGCGCATATAACCATCGGTGAGGCCGCTATCGGCGAGCACTTCGTTGCAGGCCCGGTCGATCTCGGCGGCACTGTACGGAATGTCGAAGCCGAGCAATTTGCCGCTCTTGATCAGCCGCTCGCTATGCTCGGTCAGCTTGAAAATCTCTCCCGAATAAGCGCGCTGCCCTTCGAACACCGAGGAGGCGTAATGCATCGCATGGGTGAGGACGTGGACGTTGGCCTCGCGCCACGGCACCAGCGCCCCGTCGAACCAGATCTTGCCGTCGCGATCGTCATAGGGGCGCTGGTCAGCCATGGCCGGGCGGGATAAGGCCGACCGATCGGTCGGTCAATCGGGCGTGGCCCTCGCCGCCGCCGCCATTTCGAGGCCGCGGGCGCGCGACGCGGCGAGCGTCTCCTCGACCAAAGCGAGCAAGGCGCGATCGCCGTCGAGCACCTTGAGCCCGGCCTCCGTGGTGCCGCCCGGACTGGCGACACGGCGGGCGAGCGCCTTGGGATCATCGTCCGAAGCAGCGGCGAGCGCGGCGGCCCCCTCGACCATGCGGAGCGCCAGCCGTGCCGCCTGATCGGAGGAGAGGCCGAGGTTCTGCGCCGCCGCGGCCAGCGCATCGATGAAGCGGAAGAGGAAGGCCGGGCCGGCGCCGGTGAGATGGCCGGCGAGCTGGAAGGCGGCTTCCTCCTCAAACCATTCGGCATGGCCCAGGGTGGCCATCAGGCCGCTGACCAATGCGAGGGCCGCCAGATCCCCCCCATCGGCGTGGAGCGGGATGACGCCCCTGCCGAGCCGGACCGGCAGATTGGGCATCGCCTTGACGATGTTGCGCGGCGCCGGAAAGCGGTCGCGCAGACTGGCCTGCTCGACGCCGGCGAGGATCGAGATGAGGATCGTTTCGGGATCGAGGATCGGCGCCAGCAGCGGCGCGACCGCATCGAGCTGGTAGGGCTTCATGCCGAGCAAAACGAGCGCCGGCACTTCGTCATCGGGATAAGCGGCGCTCACCCTTATGCCATGCCCGACCGGGCGGCCGCTCGGGCGGATCACGCTGACATGGGACGGATCGACACCCTCCTCCAGCCAGCGCGCCAGCATTGCGCCCGCCATATTGCCGCAGCCGACGAGCCACAGCGGGCCGGGGAGGAGAGAGTCGGTCATTGCGCCAGCCGGTTCATCCACAAGCAATACCGTTCGGGCTGAGCTTGTCGAAGCCCTCCCTTTCTATCCCACCGCAAGAAAGTGCAGTCCTTCGACAAGCTCAGGATGAACGGGTGGGGCGGGTCCGTTGAGGCTACGCCTCGCCCTGCGTCTCGATCAGGGCGGCGGCGATCGCTTCGGCCGGGGTTTTGTCGGCCCACAGGACGAACTGAAAGACCGGGTAGAAGCGCTCGCATTCCTCGATCGCCGCTTCGACCAAAGTCTCGGCCTGCTGCAGCGAGAGCGTCGCATTGTCCTCGGCGTCCAGCAAAGCGGCGTGGCGGAAGAGGACGAGGCCGGAGGCCGACCAGAGCTCGAAATGGCCGAGCCAGAGCTGTTCGTTGATCAGGCCGATCGTCTCATAGACCGCGTCGCGCTTTTCCGCGCTGACGCGGATGTCGGGCAAAGCGAGGAATTGCAGCACCTGATCGTCGGCGCGCCAGATGCCGCGCAGCTCATATTGCGTCCAGCTGCCCTGAAAGGACGAGACGATCTCGTCATCGCCCGTGCGCTCGCAGGTCCAGCCGAGCGCGGTGAAATAGGTTTCGAGCATGTCGATCGGCGCGCTCGCCTCCCGCTCCAGCTCATATTGGTCAACGTTCATCAGCGCCCAGGCCCGCTTTTGTTCCACACAAATCTGCGCCTCCCGGTGCCAAAGCGCAAGGAAATGGCCGCCCAGTGCTGACAAAACTGTGGATAGTCAGGCCTTCGCCTTGGCGCCGCGGGGCTTGGCGCCGCCGCCTTCGAGCGCCGCGATGCGCGCTTCCAGCGCCTCATTGGCCTCGCGCGCGGCCACCGCCATCGCCTTCACCGCCTCGAATTCCTCGCGGGAAACCATGTCGAGGCCGCCGATCCAGTCGCGCGCGCGCTCCTGCATCGCCGTCTGGGCCTCGCGCGTCATGCCGGCGATGGTGCCGGCGGCGCCGTTCATCACCTTGACGAAATCATCGAAGAGCTTGTTTTGCGACTGCATGGCCCTGGTTCCTCAGATCGTGTTGAGATCGATATTGATCGTCCGCGGCCCGGGTTCAAGCGTCGCCGCGTTCGGATTACGGCTCAAAATCTCATAATTGAGCAGCCCGGCGAACATCAGCCACGCGAGATAGGGGTAGAGCAACAGCCCGGCGACGACCCGGATCCGCCACGCGACGAGGATCAGCGCGAAGGTGAGGCCAATCATCGCGGCGATGATCGAAAGCGCCGGCCCGATTTGGTGCCAGGCGAAGAAGACCGGCGACCAGGCCAGGTTCAACGCGAGCTGCACGCCGAAGAGGATGAGCGCGCGCGTCCGGTTGTGCGCACCCTTGGCATGCAGCACCATCGCCAGCGACAGGCCGAGCAGGGCGTAGAGGATCGGCCAGACCACGCCGAAGACCCAGCCCGGCGGCATGAAGGCGGGCTTGGCGAGCGCGAGGTACCACGGATTGCCCGTGCCCGAATTGGAGAGCAGACCGGAGAGCGAGCCGAGCAGAACCACCGCCGGCACGGTGACCAGGGCATAGCGCAGGAAGCTCATGCGGAGCTGCGATTGGGAGGCGATGCCGGCCATCTGCGCTTATTCCGCCGGCAACGGCCGCGCCGCCGCCAATTGCCCCTCGAGCTTGCGCGTCACGGACAGCGGCGAACCGGTGAAGCGCGCCAGCCGCGAGTAGAGCAGGGGAATCAGGAACAAGGTGATCGCGGTCGCGATCGATACGCCGAAGACGATGACGACGCCTATCGCGGCACGCGCGCCCGCGCCCGCCCCGCTGGCCAGCATCAAGGGCACGGCGCCGGCGACGGTGGCGATCGAGGTCATCAGGATCGGCCGCAGCCGCCGCGCCGAGGCCTCACGGATCGCCTCTCCGATCTCGCGGCCGGAATCGCGGAGCTGATTGGCGAATTCGACGATGAGAATGCCGTTCTTGGCGGCGAGGCCGACGAGCATGACGAGGCCGACCTGGCTGAACAGGTTCATCGTCTGGCCCATCACGACCAGCCCGATCAGGCCCCCGGCGACGGCGAGCGGGACGGTGGCGATGATCACGCCGGGATGGACGAAGCTTTCGAACTGCGCGGCGAGCAGGAGATAGACGACGAGGATGGTGAGCGCGAAGACGAAGTAGATCGAGCCACCCGCCTCGCGGAAGGCTTGGCTCTCGCCGCGATAGCCGACCTCCGCGACCTCGGGCGAGGCGGCGGCCTGCGCCTCGAAAAAGCTGAGCGCCTCGCCGAGCGAGTAGCCCGGGGCAAGGCCGGCATTGAGGGTGATCGCGCGCAATTTGTTGTAGCGGCCGAGATCGCGCGCACCGGCGGAATCGCGGGCGCGGACAAGATTGGAGAGCGGCACCAGGGTTCCGGTGCGGCCCCGCACATAGATTTGCGAGAGATTGGCCTCGTTGGCGCGGGCGCTCTCTTCGGCCTGGACGACGACGCGATATTCCTCGCCGCGATCGACATAGGTCGAGACCCGGCGCGAGCCGAGCAGGGTCTGCAATGCGTTGGAGACATCGGCGACCGAGACGCCGAGATCGCCGGCGCGGGCGGTGTCGACCTCGACCCGCATCTGCGGCTTGTTTTCCTTATAGTCGCTGTCGACATTGACGAGGCCGGGATTGTCGCGCGCGGCGGCGAGGATGCGATCGCGCGCCGCGACCAGCTCGGGATAGGTCGCGCCGGCGATGACGAAATTGACCGGATTGCCGCGTCCGCGGCTCAGCGAATTGCGCACCGAAGCGTTGCCGCGCACCGCCGCGACCTGGCCTATGGCGCGATTGACCTCGCCGACGACATCCTGCGTCGTTTGCTCGCGCTCTTCCCAGGGGCGGAGGAAAATGGTCGACGCGCCGCTGTTGAAATCGTCGCTGGCGCCGAAGCCGCCGGGCACGCGCGTGACGATAGAGCGTACCGCGCCACCCTCGGTCATTGGCAGCAATCGCGCCTGCACCTCCCCCATATAGCGGCTCATCTCGGCGAAGCCGGTGCCCTCGGGCGCGCTGATATTGACCTGGACGATGCCGGTATCCTCGGTCGGCACGAGCTCCGACTGTAAGGTAAAGAAGAGGCCGCTGGCCGCGCCGACGAAGATCAACACCGCGATGATCGGGATCAGCGGCTTCTTCAGCATCCCGTCGAGGCGGCGAGCGTAGAAGCGCTCGACACTCTGGAAGCGGCGATCGATCCAGCCGGCGAGCCGCCCGCGCTCCTGGTGACGGAGCAGCTTCGAGCAGAGCATCGGCGCGAGGCTGAGGGCGAAGAAGCCCGAAAAGGCGACCGCGCCGATCATCGCCGCGGCAAGCTCACGGAAGAGCAATCCCGTCTGGCCGGCGATGAACATGATCGGCACGAACACCGCGCAGACGACGAGCGTCGTCGACAGCACCGCGAAGGCGACCTGGCGTGAGCCTTCATAGGACGCGACGAGCGGCGGCTCGCCCTCCTCGATGCGGTGATAGACGTTTTCGAGCACGACGATGGCATCGTCGACGACGATGCCGATCGACAGAACCAAGGCGAGCAGGGTGAGGAGGTTGATCGAGAAGCCGAGCGCCCAGAGGACAGCAAAGCTCGCCAACATGCACAAGGGAACGGTGATCGCCGGAATGAGCGTCGCGCGCCAGCTACCCAGAAAGAGGTAAATGACGAGGACGACGAGCACGGCGGCTTCCGCGAGCGTCACCCAGACCTCGCCGATCGCGCGTTCGATGAACAGGCTCTCGTCCGAGCCGACGGTCATCGTCATGCCTTCAGGCAGCGAGCCGCGCACCTGCTCCACCGTCGCCTTGGCGGCGGCGGCGACGGCGAGCGTATTGGCGCCCGATTGCCGCACGACGCCGAGCCCGACCGCCGGATTGCCGTTCAGGCGGAACAGCGAATAGGGATTTTCCGGGCCCTGCTCGACGCGGGCGATATCGCCCAGGCGGACCTGATAACCGTCGGTCCCGCGGCCGACGACCAGAGCGCGGAATTGCTCGGCCGTCGCGAAGGGGCGCTCTACGCGGAGGGTGACATTCTGCTGCGCGGATTCGAGGCGGCCGGCGGGCAATTCGACATTCTGCGTGCGCAACGCATTTTCGACATCGGCGGGCGTAAGCGCGAAAGCAGCGAGCCGCTCCGGGCGGATCCACACCCGCATCGCCGGCCGCGCCTCGCCGCCGACGAAGACGCGGGCGACGCCATCGATCGAGGAGAAGCGGTCGACCAGATTGCGATCGACCCAATCGGACAATTGCAGCGACGACCAGCCCGGCTTCGAGATGACGATGAAGAGGATCGGGGAGGAATCGGCGTCGACCTTGCGCACTTGCGGCGGCTCGACCTCGCTCGGCAAATTGGGCGCGGCGGCGCCGACCCGGTCGCGCACGTCATTGGCGGCGCTGTCGATATTGCGGCCGGGCGCGAACTCGATGCTGATCTGCGACTGACCATCCTGCGAGCGCGAGGTGATCGTCTGCAGCCCCTCAACGCCGGCGAGTTGCTCCTCCAGCACCTGAGTGACGCGGGTTTCGACGACGTTGGCGGAGGCGCCGATATAGCGCGTCTCGACCGAGACGATCGGCGGATCCACGTCCGGATATTCGCGCACCGAGAGGCTGAAAAAACCGATCACGCCGATCACCGCGACCAGCATCGCCACCACCGCGGCGAAGACCGGACGTTTGATCGAAAGATCGGACAGGCGCATCGGCTTTACCCGCCCTGCCGGCCGCGCGGCCGTGCCTCGCCCCCGGCCTGCCGCGGCGCGTCTTGCCCGGTGCGCACGGTCATGCCGTCGGCGACCTTGACCACGCCTTCGGTCACGACGCGCACGCCCGGGCGGAGGCCGGCGACGATCTCGATGCGGCCGCCCGCGCGCACGCCGGTGCGGACCTGGACGCGATGGGCGCGGCTTTCATTGTCGAGGACGTAGACGAAGCGCTGCTCGCCCTCGCCGATCACGGCGAGCTCCGGAAGCGACAGCGACTGGCGCGGGGCATTTTCAACGGCGACGGTGAGCAGCATGCCGGGGCGCAGGCGGCGATCGGGGTTGGGCAGGCGCGCCCGCACGGTGACGGCGCGGGTATTGGGGTCGATCACCGGATCGATCGTGTCGATGACGCCGCGAAAGGGCTGCCCCGGATAGGCTTCGGACAGAGCCTCGATCGGCTGGCCTTCGCGAAGCGCGGTGAGCAACGTCTCGGGAACGGTGAAATCGAGCTTGATCGTCGAGACATCGCTGATCGTCGCGATTTCGGTGCCCTGGCTGACAATCGCGCCGACCGAGATGTTGCGCAAGGAGACCCAGCCCGAGAAAGGCGCGCGGATCACGCGGTCGCCAATATCGGCATTGGCGGATTGGGCGCGGGCGCGGGCGCCCGCGGCGGCGGCGACGCGGGCGTCATAATCGGCGCGGGTGGCAAAGCCGCGATCCTTGAGCGCTTCGACGCGGCGCAATTGTTGCTCCGCCTCACGCTGCTGCGCCTGCACCTCGCGGAGCTGCGCGTTCTGCTGACCCTGCTGGAGCACGGCGACGATCTGGCCGCGCTGGACATAGCCGCCATCGTCGAAATTGAGGCGAATGATGCGCTCGGTAACCGGCGCGGCGAGCGTCACCTGTTCATTGGCGCGCGCGGTGCCGACCGCGTCGATGCGATCGGCGAAGCGCATCGGCGTTGCCGCCTCGGCCTTGACCAGGGGCGCGGGCCGCTCGCGCTGCTTGTCCGCGGCGCTGCTGCCACAGGCGGCCAGCGCCGCGGCGAGAGCCAAAATGAAAAGCCGGCCAATCACGGGGTGTATCATCCTCATAAGGCCCAATGCGCAATTTTAGGCGGCTGTCGAGAGGCGGAGCCCACGAACTTTGTATCAAAACGTCGGCGCGATCAGCCGTTCCGCGCGCCGATCAGGAATTCGACATTCCCCTCCGGCCCGGTAATCGGGCTCTGCGTCAACCCTGCGACGCTCCAGCCGCGCAACGCCAGCCACTTCGCCGCCCCCCGGCAAACGCGATCGTGCACGGCCGGGTCGCGCACCACCCCGCCTTTGCCGATTTCGCCACGCCCGGCTTCGAATTGCGGCTTGATGAGCGCAATCAGCAGTCCGCTTTTCTTGGCGAACTCAAGCGCTTTATCGAGTACTTTCGCAAGGGAGATGAAGCTGGCGTCGCAGACGACGAGGTCGACCTGCTCGGTCACGATTGCGTCGGTGAGATAGCGCGCATTGGTCTTTTCATGGACGACGACGCGCGGATCCTCGCGCAGCTTCCAGGCGAGCTGATTGGTGCCGACATCGACCGCGAAGACCTTCGCCGCTCCGCGCTGAAGCAGCACATCGGTGAAGCCGCCGGTCGAGCTCCCCACATCGAGCGCCACAGCGCCCGCGACGTGCCAGCCGAAGTGGTCGAGGCCATGGGCGAGCTTGATCCCGCCGCGCGATACCCAGGGATGATCCTTGCCGCGCACTTCAAGTGGCGCATCCGGCGCGAGAGGCTGGCCAGCTTTCTCGATTTTCCGCTCGCCGGAAAAGACAAGACCCGCGAGGATCAACGCCTGCGCCTTCGCCCGACTCTCGACGAGGCCGCGATCGACAAGAAGCTGATCGGCGCGGGGCTTAGGCACGGCTTGAGATCAGACCGGCCCGAACCGCTGCATCGCATCGACCAGTTCGGCGAAGCTGCGATCAGTGCCGGTGACGTTGAGCTGAACGTCCGCAAACCCCATGCCACGATTGGCCCCGCCGAGAAGCGCCGCCATGCCGGAACGCCGAAAGTTCCCCGGCTCCACCAGCTGCAGGCAGACGAATTGCTGTGTCGCGACGCTATTCACCGACCAGCCGTGAATCTGCGACCATGCGATTGTCTCGTCTGAAAAGTCGCGCGCCAGGACGCCTTGCGTGTTGACGGCGATCCGTGGCTTGCGATCCAGCAGCCGCACGCCACCGACCAAGGTCGTTAGCCCGAAGAATAGGATCCCCACCCATCCGAGGAACTGGGCCGTTTCCGCCGATAAGCGTCGTGACGTCGGCGGTTCTCCGAACCAGCCGACGAACCAAAAGCCCGCAACCACAAACAGGAGCGAACCCAGCAGGAGCAGCCCCGTCCTCGCCGCGGACGTGTGCGCGACGAAGGCCCCGGACTCGTTCAGGCCCTCGCGCCCTCGATCACGCCGGCGCTGTTGTGCCGGAGCGCCTTCAGCACCGTTTCCACGATCGCGTCGGCGTCCAGCCCAGCCTCGGCATATTGCTTCTCGGGCTTGTCATGCTCCTGGAAGGCATCAGGGAGCCGCATCGTGCGCAGCTTGAGACCGGCGTCGATCAGGCCGGTGTCGCTGGCGAGGGTGAGGACGTGGGCGCCGAAGCCGCCGATCGCCGCTTCTTCGACCGTTACCGCGACCTCATGGGTCGAGAGCAAGCGGCGGATCAGTTCCTCGTCGAGCGGCTTGGCAAAGCGCAGATCGGCGACGGTGGTGGACAGGCCCTTCCCTTCCAGCGCCTCGGCCGCCTTGAGCGCTTCGGCCAAACGCGTGCCGAGCGAGAGGATGGCGACCTTCTTGCCCTCGCGCACGACGCGGCCCTTGCCGATCTCGAGCCGCTCGGGTGTTTCCGGCATCTCAACGCCCACCCCGTTGCCGCGTGGGTAACGCAAGGCGATCGGGCCGTCGTCGTGGAGCTGCATGGTGTGAACCATGTGCACCATCTCCGCCTCGTCGGCGGCGGCCATCACGGTGAAATTGGGCAAGGTGCAGAGATAAGCGAGATCGAAGCTGCCGGCATGGGTCTGGCCGTCGGCGCCAACCAGCCCGGCCCGGTCCATCGCGAAACGCACCGGCAGATTCTGGATCGCCACGTCGTGGACGACCTGATCGTAGGCGCGCTGCAGGAAGGTCGAATATATGGCGACGAAGGGCCGCATGCCCTGCGCGGCCAGGCCGGCGGCAAAGGTCACCGCATGTTGCTCGGCGATGCCAACATCGAAAGCGCGATCGGGATGCGCCTTGGCGAATCTGTCGACGCCGGTGCCCGACGGCATCGCCGCAGTGATCGCGCAGATGCGGGGATCGTCGTTGGCGAGCTTCGCCAAAGTCTCGCCGAAGACGTTCTGATAGGCGGGCGGGCCGCCGCCCGGGCCCTTGTCCTGCTGGCCGGTGACGATGTCGAACTTGACGACGCCATGATATTTGTCGGCCGCCGCCTCGGCCGGACCATAGCCCTTGCCCTTCTGGGTGACGGCGTGGATCAGGATCGGGCCTTCTTCCGCGTCGCGGACATTTTCGAGGATCTTGACGAGCAGATCGACGTCGTGGCCGTCCACCGGGCCCACATAGTAAAAGCCCAGTTCCTCGAAGAGCGTGCCGCCGGTCGCCATGCCGCGGGCATATTCCTCGGCCTTTTCGGCGGCATTGTAGATGCGGCGTGAGATGCGGCGGGTGATGCGCTTGGCGAAGCTGCGCAGCGACAGATATTTGTCCGAGGAAACCAGCCGGGCGAGATAGTTGGAGAGTCCGCCCACCGGCGGCGCGATCGACATGTCGTTGTCGTTGAGGATGACGATCAGGCGGTTGCCGGCCTGCTCGGCATTGTTCATCGCCTCATAGGCCATGCCGGCCGACATCGCGCCGTCGCCGATCACCGCGATCGCCTTGCCGGGCACGTTCTTCAATTTGTTGGCGACCGCGAAGCCCAGAGCGGCCGAGATCGAGGTCGAGCTGTGCGCCGCCCCGAACGGGTCATATTCGCTCTCGGTCCGCTTGGTGAAGCCGGACAGGCCACCGCCCATTCGCAGAGTGCGAATGCGGTCGCGCCGGCCCGTGATGATCTTGTGCGGGTAACATTGGTGGCCGACGTCCCAGACCAGCCGGTCGCGCGGCGTATCGAAAACATAATGGATGGCGGTGGTCAGCTCGACGACGCCAAGCCCCGCGCCGAGATGGCCGCCGGTAACCGAAACGGCCGAGATCGTCTCGGCGCGCAGCTCGTCGGCGAACTGGCGAAGCTGGTCGCGCTTCAGCTTGCGCAGGTCGGCGGGTGTCTCGACGGTGTCGAGCAACGGCGTAGTGGGGCGTTCGGTCATTCCACCGCTCTAGCGGAGCGGGTTATCGCTGTCGATTGCGGCGCTTAGACCCGCGCCGTCTCGAACATCAGCATTTCGGCGCCGCCGGTAGCGAAAGTCTGGACATCGGCGGCGGCGGCCTGCCCTTCCGGGCTCGCGAAGGCGGCCTGGATGGCGGCCATGTCGTCAAATTCGAGGGTCGCAATGAGGTGATGCTCGGCCGGGCCGGCCGGCGTCGCGACCGGACCCTTGCTCACCGTGTAGGAGCGCACGCCGGGGATCGTCTTGGCGAGCGGGACGTGGTGGCCAAAATAATAAGCGTCGAAAGCCTCCTCATCGGCCGGCTTTCCATAGATCACCACCAGATTCGCCATGCCCTCTCCCCCGACTGTTTTCCGGTCAGCCGCAATCCGCGCATTTGCCGCGCACCTCGATCACCGGGCGGGAGGCGGCGAAGCCGGCGGCCTTGGCGGCGGCGCGGACCCCGCCGGTAACCGCATCATTGTCGAGATGGGTGGTCTGGCCGCAATTGTCGCAGATCAGGAAGATGCAATCATGCAGACAATCCGGGTGATCATTGGCGACATACGCATTGGCGCTCTCGACCTTGCGGGCGAGATTGGCGCCGACGAAGAGATCGAGGATGCGATAGACGCTGTTGGCGGCGACGCGGCGCTCCTGATCGCGCGAAACCTTTTCGGCAATGTCATAGGCGGAGGCCGGCTTGTCGAAGCTCGCCAGAGCATCGAAGACGGCGGCGCGCATCGTCGTCCACTGCTCGCCCGCTTTCTCCATCACCGTCTGCGCGGCATCGGCGAGGTCGGAGCCTTTGTGGCTGTGGTGGACGTGGGTGGCCATGAGAGGAATGTAGGCTTTTCGCCGGGGCGGAACAAGGCGGTCGCGCCGCCTCGCGCCGGTCAGATCACCGCGCGGCGGTTCAGATCGTGGCCCAGAGCGAGGATGAGGACGCCGGCGACCGAATAGACGAATTCGGCGCCGCCATGGCCCAAGGTAAGCGCGCCGGCCATCATGCCCAGGCCGAGGCTGCCGATCGCGGACGGAAGCATGAAGCCATGTTGGGTGATGCCGCGGCCGAGCCCGATCACGCCCAGAACCAGGGCGAGGACCATGCCCGCCTCATGGAAGAAGGGATGGACGAGCATACCGCCGGCCGAGGCGAGCAGAGTGATCAAAACCGCGCTCGCCACGCAATGGACGAGGCACAGCCCACTGACGCCGATCGCCAGCCGGTCGATGCGCTCGTTCCTGAAAGCAGCCTGCAGCAAGCTCGTGAATCCCTCTCTCGCCGCCATATAGGCCCAAGGGAGAGAGGTTACAACATATCATTCGCGCTTCCGCGCCGCGAGTTGGCAAGCGCGCATAGCTTGTCCATAGGGCCGCCATGTTCGCCCGCCCCGCCGAGCCCAGCCCCCGCCCCGCCGCGCTCGCCAATTGGCTGACCTTCGTCGCGGTGCTGGTGTTCCTGATGATCGTCGTTGGCGGCATCACGCGGCTCACCGAATCCGGTCTGTCGATGGTGCGCTGGGAGCCGATTTCGGGCGCGATCCCGCCCTGGAGCGAGGCCGATTGGCAGGCCGAGTTCGATCATTACCGGCAGACGCCGCAATATCAGCTCACCAATAGCGGCATGACGCTGAGCGACTTCAAGACGATCTTCTTCTGGGAATATGTCCATCGCCTGCTCGGCCGGCTGATCGGGCTCGCCTTTGCTTTTCCGCTCCTCTGGTTCTGGTGGAACCGCTCTATTCCATCGGGTTACGGCCTGAAGCTCACAGGACTTCTTGCGCTTGGCGGGCTGCAGGGCGCGATCGGCTGGTGGATGGTCGCCTCGGGCCTCGTCGACGTGCCGGAGGTCAGCCATATCCGTCTCGCCGTCCATCTCCTCACCGCCTTCCTGATTTTCGGCGCATTGATCTGGGTGGCGCTCGATCTCGGCATACTGGCCGACGAGCGCGAAGCGCGTCCGGCGCGTATGCCCTTGCTGGCGATCTGGGCCCTGTGCCTAACCTTCCTGCAATTCCTGTTCGGCGCTTATGTGGCGGGGCTGGACGCCGGCTATGCGTTCAACACCTGGCCATTGATGGGCGACGAATTCTTCCCTTCGGCCACGCCGATCGACGAGGGTTTCCCGCGCATGTTCGCCGACAATCCGATCGTCGTGCAGTTCGTCCACCGCTGGCTGGCCTTCGTGGTGGCGGGTGTCGCGGTCTGGCTTGGCGTGCGCGGGCTGAGGCAAAAACTGGGGCTCGACGCCTGGCTGCTGCTCGGCGCGGTGGCGGCGCAAATCCTGCTCGGCATCCTCACCATCCTTTCGGGCGTGCAGATCGACATCGCCGTCGCGCATCAGGGCATGGCGGCTTTGCTGCTCGCGGCGATGGTCAATCTGTCGCATCGGCTGGGGCGGGCGGGTCATGGCGGCTGAGGCGATCGCCGCCGTCTATGCCGTCTTCGGTTCGGACGAGGAGGCGCGGCGCATCGGCCGGGCAATGGTCGAGCAGCGCCTCGCCGCCTGCGTCAACGTGCTTGGCCCCTGCCATTCGATCTACAGATGGCAAGGCGCGATCGAGGACGCCGAAGAGGTCGCCGCCCTCTTCAAGACCCGCACCGACGCGGCCGAGGCCCTGATGGCCGCGATCCGCGCCGCGCACAGCTATGAGATTCCGGCGATTGTCACGTTGCCCATCGGTCGCGCGGATTCGGCTTATCGCGACTGGATCATTGCGCAAACTTAAGGCTAGGTTCAGCCGTTCTTCCGCAACATGGCTCAAAGAGCCAGATTGGAGGCAAGCATGCGCAAAGTCCTTTCCCTTATCCTCGCCGGCGCGGCACTCACCGCCGCGCCCTTGCAAGCCGCCGCGCCGGACCGCGAGGCGGAGCTTGAGCGGGCCTTGGCCGGGCGGGTCGCGGGCGAGCCGGTCGATTGCATCAACCTGCGCAGCGCGACGCAGACGACGGTGATCGACAACACCGCCATCCTCTATCGCGTCGGCTCGACGATCTACGTCAACCGGCCGCGCAACGGCGCCGAGTCGCTCGATCGCAGCGATACGATGGTGAACCGGCTCTATGGCGGCTCGCGGCTGTGCAGGATCGATACGGTGCGGATGGTCGATCTGCACTCGGGCTTCCTGACGGGGATCGTCTTTCTCGGTGAGTTCGTCCCCTATCGGCGCGTGCGCGACAGCGATTAGGGCTGGCGATCAGGGCCGGGCGGCGACCCGCTCGGCCTCGCGCGCTTCGTAACGGCAGAGGATCGCCCCCGCGGCGGCATTGCCCTGCGTGAAGCCCGCATCGCCCAAGACGAGATTGCCGTCCGGCGTTTCGAGCTCGATCCCGTCGAAATAGACGCTGTTGCGCGGGGCGCGCGTGATGATCCGGGCGACCGCAAGCGGATCATAGCCATAGGTTCGCGTGCCCGCCGAGTCGCTGACGGTGACGCCGCTTTCGGCCACTTCGACGGTGGTGCCCGGATCCTGATAGGACCAGTTTTTTCGCAGCGAGAGCCAGGCTGCGACCGCCACGGCCAGCGCCGCTCCGGCAAAGCCGAGCGGCAGCCAGCGCACCGCCAGCGGCCGCGTCTCGGCGAGGAGCAATACGGCGATGGTGGCGACGGCGATAAGGACATAGCCGATCACCAGCCACATGATCGTCCGGCCGTCGCGGGCGCGGATTTCCTGCCGGGTCAGGCTGCGCGCGGTAACGGGGAGCGGCACATCGCCAGCCTCCAGGCCGAGCGCGCGGCCCAATTCGGCGCGGGTGAGATGCTCGGTCGCCATCAGGTGTAGGGCGGCGCATCGAGCCCGGCGGGGCTCTTGGTGAAGATCTCGCAGCCATCCTCGGTGATGCCGATCGAATGTTCGAACTGGGCCGAGAGCGAACGATCGCGGGTTACCGCCGTCCAGCCGTCGTCGAGCACCTTGGAATCGGCGCGGCCGGCGTTGATCATCGGTTCGATCGTGAAGAACATGCCGGGGCGGAGCTCGGGCCCGGTGCCCGGCTTGCCGGCATGGACGACCTCCGGCGCGTCATGGAAGACGCGGCCGAGGCCATGGCCGCAGAAATCGCGAACGACGCTGTAGCGCTGTGCCTCGGCATGAACCTGGATGGCGTTGGCGACGTCGCCGAGCCGGTTGCCCGGGCGCGCCTGCTCTATGCCCAGCATCAGGCACTCATAGGTGATCTGGACAAGCTTGGCCGGCTTGATGCCGACATCGCCGACCAGATACATCCGGCTGGTGTCGCCGTGCCAGCCGTCGAGGATCGGGGTCACATCCACATTGACGATGTCGCCGTCCTTCAGCACCCGATCGGACGGGATGCCGTGACAGACGACATGGTTGATCGAGGTGCAGCAGCTCTTCGCATAGCCTCTATAGCCCAAAGTAGCTGGGATCGCGCCGCGCGCCCGCATTTCGGCGAAAACGATATCGTCCAGCGCCTGTGTGGTGACACCGGGAACGACGTGCGGAACGAGCATGTCGAGGATCTCGGCGGCGCAGCGCCCGGCGGCGCGCATCCCGGCAAAGCCTTCGGGCCCGTGCAGGCGAATATTGCCGTGGCGGCCGATGATGGCGTCGTCATTGACGAGAGTGGTCGAGGTCATAAGCGGAATATAGCGCGGTGGCGGCGGATTTGCACCCATTGTCGCCGGGCGCTAGGCGCGGGGCATGGCCGCCGCGCGCATCTGGACCGCCGCCCTCCTCGTCATCGGCGACGAGATCCTCTCGGGCCGCACTCAGGACCGCAACATCGCCCAGCTCGCCACCTGGCTGAACGCGCAGGGAATCAGGCTCGCCGAGGCGCGGGTGGTGGCGGACGATATCGGCCAGATCGGCGCGGCGGTGAACACGTTGCGCGACACACACGATTATCTCTTTACCACCGGCGGCATCGGCCCGACCCATGACGACATCACCGTCGATGCGATCGCCGCGGCGCTTGGCGTCAGCGTGATCATCCACCCCCGCGCGCGGGCGATGCTGGAAAAGCATTATGAGACGCGCGGCGGCACGACGGAGGCGCGGCTGCGCATGGCACGCGTGCCGGAAGGCGCCGAGCTGATCGAGAACCCGCTCTCCGGCGCGCCCGGCATCCGCCTTGGCAACATCTTCATTCTCGCCGGCATTCCCGGCGTCGCCGCGCAAATGCTCGAGGCGCTGTCGGGGACGCTCGAAGGCGGCCAGCCCATGCTGTCGGGGACGATCGGCTGCTGGGTGCCGGAAAGCGAGGTCGCCGATCTGCTGGGCGCCGTCGAGCGCGACCATGCGGGCTGCCAGATCGGCTCCTATCCATTCTATAAGGACGGCCGCGCCGGTGCGAACTTCGTTGTGCGGGCCACCGATCAGGCGGCGCTGGACGCCTGCCTCGCCGATCTGGCGGCGCGGCTCACAGCCGCCGGCAGGGAGTCCTTTCCGGGCGGCATCTGAGCTGGCGGCGGAGTCGTTAAGCCAATCGGCGCGGACCTGCTGGCGCCGATCTTCGATCGCGGCCGTCTGCGGGGTAATCTGGAGGTGGCGGCCGGGGTTCAGGCCGAGAGCGTCGCGCTCTATCGCCAGACCCTGCTGACCGGCCTCGCGGATGCCGAGAACGCCTTGTCGGCGATCGAGCGCTCGGCGCTCCGCGAAGCCCTGCTCGTCGGCATCGTGGCCGAAGCGCAACGCACCGCGGAACTGGCGCGGCTGCAATATCGGGAGGGCGAAGCGGATCTGTTGCGTCTGTTCGACGCCGAGCAACGGCTGGTCGAGGCGGAGGACGCCCATGCCGTCGCGGTCCAGGAGCGCCTCGAGGCGTTCATCGACCTGTACAAGGCGACAGGCGGCGGCGTGCTTGTCGGGACTCCCACACTGATCAGTGCAGGATGAAGCCTCGTCGCGCGGGAGACCGCAAGCTCTCTGGGCTGACGACCGTCATGACGCGCCAAAAGGAGGCAGAAAGAGCCAGATCCAAACGGGCGTGTTATCTAACGCGTTGAAAATATGGAGCGGGTGAAGGGAATCGAACCCTCGTCGTAAGCTTGGGAAGCTTCTGCTCT
>Ga0136633_1000170_pt1 | contig 49100 bp, 44 predicted proteins | sample AntDrymeUQ832206_2_FD_105494 | JGI IMG/M metagenome (GOLD analysis project Ga0136633, IMG submission 105494) | Polar desert sand microbial communities from Dry Valleys, Antarctica - metaG UQ83 (22.06) | ecosystem: Environmental > Terrestrial > Soil > Desert | place: Antarctica: Dry Valley... | reverse complement strand
GCGCGCACCTGGGCCAGCGTCTTAGTCTCCCGCGAGAGCACCTTGATGATGTGGAACCCAGCCTCGGTCTGCACCGGTCCGACTAGCTCGCCGAGCTTGGCGGCGAAGACGGCATTCTCGAAGGGCACGAAGAATGTCCCGCGCGGGTTGGCCCCGAGATTGCCACCTTGGTCTTTGCTGCCCGGGTCGATGCTGAAGGTCTTGGCGAGCGTGGCGAAATCCTCCCCGCCGCGCAGTCGTGCCAGCACCCCGGCTGCGCGCGGCTGGGTCGCGACCAGGATGTGCTGCACCTCGGCGAGCTCGTACCGGCCGCGGTTGGCGTCGTACGCCGCCTGCAGGTCGGCATCAGTGATGACGCGGTCGGCTACCAGCTTGGTGCCGACCGCTTCGTTGATGAGTCCACTGCGAACGAACGGCGCGATGTCGGACTCGACCAGACCCATCCCGGCTGCCGCCTGCAGCAGCTGCTCCCGCCCGCCGAGCCGCTCGGTGATCTGGGCGATGTTGTCCGTCACCTCCTGGTCCGTGACGGAGATGTCGAGATCGCGGGCGGCTTCGTCGTACACCTCGGCCAGCACTATGCGACCCAGGACGCTGCGCTGAAATGCCGCATTGTCCGACGCGGCCTGCGCGGCGATCGCCGGATCCCCGAGCGAGCGCTTGACCGCGGTGGTCAGCTCGGCAACGGTGACGATCTCGTCGCCGACCCGGGCGGCGACACCGGCGCCGGAGCCCGATGCCACTCCTGCAACACCCGCGCCGCAGGCGCTGAGCATCGCCGCGAGCAGCAGGCCGGGGACGAAAGCGGTGGTGCGGTTCACGACACGGTCCCTTCGATGACGTCGAGCAGAGAGGAGCACCAGGCGAGCAGCTCGGTGTCGCGCAGGTCAGGCTTGGGCACCAGCACGGTACGCACCGGCGCCTTCACGATCGAGCCGGGGTAGAGCCGGGCCAGTCGCAGCTGACCGCTTTCAGGCAGCTCCACTGGAGCCATCTTGATGTACTTGCCCTGTACGCCGACGTCACGCAGACCGCTGCGCCGCGCCCGCTCCCGGAAGCAAGCTACGGCCACCAGGTTCGCCACCACCTCGGGCAGCGCCCCATAACGGTCCTCGAGCTCCTCACGGACCGCGGCCAGCTCGTCCTCGCTCGTAGCACCGGCCAGTCGGCGGTAGGCCTGGATACGCAGCCGCTCCTCCTGGATGTAGGAGTGCGGCAGATGTGCAGTGACCGGTACGTCGATCTTGACGTCGACCACGTCCTCGGTGACCTCGCCCTTGAACTCTGCGACCGCCTCACCGACGAGCCGCACGTAGAGGTCGAAGCCCACCGCGGCGATATGGCCCGACTGCTCGCCGCCGAGCAGGTTGCCGGCGCCGCGGATCTCCAGGTCCTTCATCGCCACGGCCATGCCGCCCCCAAGCTCAGAGTGCTGCGCGATGGTGGCCAGGCGATCCAGTGCCACCTCGCTCAGCGGCTTCTCCGGCGGGAAGAGGAAGTACGCGTACGCGCGCTCGCGGCCGCGACCGACCCGACCGCGGAGCTGGTGCAGCTGGCTCAGGCCGAGCGCGTCGGCGCGCTCGACGATGAGAGTGTTGGCGTTGGACACGTCGAGGCCGGACTCCACGATCGTCGTGCAGACGAGCACGTCGAAGGCCTTCTCCCAGAAGTCGACCATGACTCGCTCGAGCGAGTCCTCGGGCATCTGACCGTGCGCCGTGGCGATCCGCGCCTCTGGCACCAGGTCGCGGAGCCGGGCAGCGGCCCGCTCGATCGAGTCGACCCGGTTGTGGATGTAGAAGACCTGCCCCTCGCGCAGCAGCTCACGGCGAATGGCGGCGGAGATCTGCTTCTCGTCGTACGCCCCGACAAAGGTCAGCACCGGATGACGCTCTTCCGGCGGCGTGTCGATCGTGGACAGCTCGCGAATGCCGGTGATCGACATCTCGAGCGTCCGGGGGATCGGCGTGGCGCTCATCGTCAGCACGTCCACCGCGACGCGCAGACCCTTCAGGTGCTCCTTGTGCTCGACGCCGAAGCGCTGCTCCTCATCGACGACGACAAGACCGAGGTCCTTGAACCGGATGGTGTCCGACAGCAGCCGGTGGGTGCCGATCACCACGTCGACAGTGCCGTCGGCAAGCCCCTCGATAACCGTCTGCTGCTCCTTCGCGGAGTTGAACCGGCTCACGGCGCGGACGACGACGGGGAACTGCGCGAAGCGCTCGGAGAACGTGCCGAAGTGCTGCTGGACGAGCAGCGTCGTCGGCACCAGGATCGCCACCTGCTTGCCGTCCTGCACTGCCTTGAACGCCGCGCGGACAGCGATCTCGGTCTTGCCGTAGCCGACGTCGCCGCAGATAACGCGGTCCATCGGCACACTGGCTTCCATGTCGGCCTTGACCTCGTTGATGGCCGCGAGCTGGTCCGGGGTCTCGACGTACGGGAATGCGTCTTCGAGCTCGCCCTGCCACGGAGTGTCCGGGCTGAACGCGTGCCCCGGCGAGGCCATCCGAGCGGAGTAGAGCCGGATCAGTCCCGCGGCGATCTCCTTGACCGCCTTGCGGGCGCGCCCCTTCGCCTTGGCCCAGTCGCTGCCGCCGAGGCGATGCAGCGACGGGGCTTCCCCGCCGACGTACCGGGTGATCTGGTCAAGCGCATCGGTCGGCACGCGTAGCTGGTCGCCGCGGGCGTAGGTGAGCACGAGGAACTCTCGCTCGCCGCCGTGGATCGTGCGGCGCTCCATGCCGACGTAGCGGCCCACACCGTGCTGCTCGTGGACGACGAAGTCCCCAGGCGCCAACGTCATGAGATCGACGGCGTTCTTGCGCCGGCTCGGCATCTTGCGCATGTCTTTGGTGGCGCTGCGCTGACCGGAGAGATCGGTCTCGGTGAGCACGGCAAGCTTGAGGTGCTCCGCGATGAAGCCACCGTCGATCGACGCCGTCGCGACGTAGGCCACGCCGCCGTCGGGCTCGTCATCGAGGTCGAACTGCACGCGTACGCCGACATCCTCGCCAGCAAGCACCTCACCAAGGCGTTCGGCGGGCCCGTGGCCTTCCGTGACGAAGACCACCCGCCAGCCGTCGCGCAGCCACGTCGTCGTATCAGCGACCACCCGGTCCATCTCGCCGCGGTAGGCGTCGTGCGGCCGAGCGCGCACCACCAATGACTCCTCGTCGGCCGCTTCGTCGGCTTCGAAGGGCGAGATCGTCCACCACGGCACGCCGACCTCGAGGGCCCGCTCGCGGACCTCCACCACGTCGCGGTACGCCGCCGCGCCGAGGTCGACCGGGGCCTTCCCGCCGCCGGCCGCGACAGCCCAGGACGCCTCGAGGAACTCCGCGCTGGTGCGGACCAGCTCGTGCGCCCGGGTGCGCACCCGTTCCGGGTCGCAGATGACGACGTGCGCCCCAGCGGGCAGCTCCTCGACGAGCAGGCTCAGCCGGTCGACGAGCACCGGGGCGAGCGCCTCCATCCCCTCGACCGGGGTGCCGTCAGCGACCCGGTCGAGGATCTCGCCGAGCTCGGGATGCGCCTCGACCAGCTCCTTGGCGCGTTGCCGTACCTCCGGGGTCAGCAGCATCTCGCGGCACGGCGGCGCCCAGAGTCCGCGCTCGACCAAGCCAAGCGAGCGCTGCGACGCCGCGGCAAAAGCCCGCACCTCTTCGACGTCGTCGCCCCAGAGCTCCACCCGGACCGGGTGCTCCTCAGTGGGTGGGAAGACGTCGAGGATGCCGCCGCGTACGGCGAACTCCCCCCGCTTCTCGACGAGGTCGACGCGGACATAGGCGTAGTCGACGAGCTGCTCGACAAGCCGGTCGAGCTCGACGGTGTCACCGGCGCATACGACCAGCGGGGTGAGGTCGCCGAGGTCGGCCACCTGAGGCTGCAGGATCGATCGAACCGGGGCGACGACGACGGCGACCCGACCGTGCTCCCCGGGGTGGGAGAGTCGGCGCAGTACGGCGATGCGCTTGCCGACGGTGTCGGCGCGCGGCGAGAGCCGCTCGTGCGGCAGCGTCTCCCACGCCGGGAACTCGACCACCGAGTCGGGCGGCAGCAGGCACTTCAGCGCGGCGACCAGGTCTTCGGACTCACGGCCGGTCGCGGTCACCGCAAGCAGCGTCCGACCGGTGTTACGGGCCAGCGTAGCGAGGGCGAAGGGACGGGCGGCAGTGGGGGCCGTGATGTCCAGCGTCGGCGTACCGACGTCGGAGACAGCCCGCCGGAGCGCAGGGTCGCCCGCGAGGACGTCGACCAGCCCGGCCAGCGACAACGGGGGCTACCTCACTTGACGGGTCTGCTCACGCACGGCTACCCCCAGCCGACGCACCGGCGGGGGGTTGAACCTTCAGACTACCTGCCGCACCACTGGCGACCACCCTCGAACAATGTCCGGTTCTTCCCGCACTCAGGCGGCACCGCGGTCACAGTTGCGGGGGCGGGACCGCGAACCTTTCCGGCGGTCGCGGAGTAGACAAGGCGGGAGGCGCAATGACGGACCCGGCGATGCAGGACATGAGCGGCTGGCTGGCGACCAGCTACGGTCCGGCGTACCGCACCGCGTGCCTCATCCTGCGCAACCCGGCGGACGCCGAAGAGGCCGTGCAGGACGCCTTCCTGCGCGCCTGGCGCTTCCGCGACGCGCTGCCTCCCGACGAGGCCGGCGTGCGGCCGTGGCTGTACCGGGTGGTCGTCAACGCCTGCTGCTCCAAGCTGCGCGCGGAGTCGCCACACCGGTCCCGGCGCGAGTCCCTCGGCGACATCGACGTGGCCGACCCGGACCCGACCCCCGACCTGCTCAGCCTTCGGTCGGAGTCGTCGCGGCTGGTCGTCGACGCGCTCGCGGACCTGCCCGAGCACCTGCGTATCACCGTGGTCCTGCGCTACTACGCCGGGCTGTCGGAGAAAGAGATCGCCGTCGCGATCAGCCGCCGAGCCGGCACGGTGAAGTCCCGGCTGCATGAAGCACGCCAGCGCCTGGCGACCGACCCGCGGCTGCGCGCCCTGCACGCAACCGACAGCGAGGAAGCCCGATGATCGACGAGACGCTGCTGACCCGCGCGCTGAACGAGGCCGGGTCGGCGTACGACGAGCCAGCCGGGGCCCGCGAGGCGATCCTCGCCGCGACGGCGGCCCCCCGCCGGACGGCCGAGCGGGAAGCGCCGGGCCGCCCGCTGTGGCGCCGGCCGCTGCCCATTGCCGCCTCGGTCGTGGTGCTGGTCGCGCTGGCCGGTGGCGCGCTCACAGTGCGGTCGACCGACGACCCGGTCACCAGGACGGCGCCGACCAGCTCAGCGACAGCGGGTGACGACTCCGTGGAGCTGACTGCCGACGATGCCCAGCCTAGCTTCGCCCCCTTCGCCCCCCAGGGGCGGCCGGTGCCCGCCCCAGCGGGAGTCCCGCTCGCGGCCACCGACGGCCGCGCGTCGGGCAGGGCCGCCGGCGGTAGCGGCAGCGTCGCCGGCACCACGACCGGATCGGGCACGTCGGGTAGCACCGCAGGGTCGGTCGCGGGTGGGTCCAGTCCGAGAGTCGCCCCGGCCGCACCGGCGGCACAGCCGGACTCACTGGCCAAGGTCGTCAAGACCGGGACGGTCGAGATCCTGGTCGCCGACGGGAAGGTGTCCGACACCCTGACCCGGCTGAGCACCCTCGCGGCCGGCGCGCGGGGCTTCGTCGCGGACAGCAAGACACAGGAATCCGGCGACACCCCGTCGGGCGTCGTGACCATGCGGGTGCCCGGCGCGTCGTACGAGCAGATGGTCACCCGGGTGCGTGCTCTCGGCGACGTCCGCTCCGCGACGTCGACCGGTGACGACGTCACCGCGGCCTTCGTCGACACCGAGGCCCGGCTGCGGACGCTGCGGCAGACCAGAGCCGTCTACGAGACCCTGCTCGCCCGGGCTCGCAGCATCGGCGAGGTGCTCGCCGTGCAGCAGCAGATCAACGGCGCGCAGACCCAGATCGAGCAGCTCGAGGGCAAGCTGAAGGTGCTCACCGACCAGGTGACCTACGCGACTCTGACCGTGTCGGTCGGCGAGAAGTCGGCCGAGGCCGAGCTCGCCGTGAAGGAGGAGCCGTCCCGGCTGGAGTCTGCTGTCGACCGGGCCAAGGACAACTTCGGCGACGGCTTGGAGTGGGTCATCGCCGCGTCCGGCACCGTCGCGCTGCTAACTCTGTGCCTCGGCGTACTGCTCGGCCTGGGCCTCGGCGTCCGCCGGGTCGTGCGCCGCCGCCTTGTCTGACGCGCCCTCCGGCCCGGAGCGGTCGTTCAACTCCGCGCTGTGGCACGACACGCTCGGCGTGGCGCGACCGAAGTGCGGAGGTGAACGACCCCCGACCGGTCCACGCACCTAGCCCGGTACGTCGGGGGGGTGGAAGCGGTTCTGGGCGGCGGGCAGGCCCTCGGTGAGCAGGCACTCGATCGCGTCGGCGGCTCGGTCGACGAGGAAGGGCAGCTCGCGCCGTTCGACGGTGGAGAAGTCGGACAAGACGTAGTCGGCCGGATCCTGCTGACCACGGGGCCGGTCGACCCCGACCCGCAGCCGGTGGTAATCCGGAGTGCCAATCGAGCGGGTTATCGACTTCAGGCCGTTATGGCCGTTGTCGCCACCTCCGAGCTTGAGGCGCAGGGTGGCGAACGGCAGGTCGATCTCGTCGGTGACCGTGATGATCTGCTCGCTGGGGAGCTTGAAGAAGTCGCGCAATGACGCGACCGGGCCGCCGGAGAGGTTCATGTAGCACTTCGGCTTGGCGAGCACGACCCGCTGCCCGGCGAGCCGGCCTTCGATGACGTCGGCCCGGCCGCGGTGGGCCTTGAAGCTGCCGCCCACGCGGGAGCCGAGCTCGTCGAGCACACCGAACCCGATGTTGTGCCGGTGCCCGGCGTACTTCGGTCCGGGGTTGCCTAGGCCGACGACAAGCCAGACCTCGTCGGTCATCCCTCGGCGGGAGCGTCCCCGGCCGGAGCGTCGTCGTCGGCTGCAGCAGCGGTCTCTTCGACCGCGACATCGCCGGCGACGGCGTCGGTGTCGGCGGCCAGCTCGGCCTCGAACTCCGCCTCGGTCGGCGCGCCGACGATGTGGACCACGATGGCATCCGGGTCACCGACCAGGGTGACTCCGGCCGGCAGCTTGACGTCGCGAGCGTGCAGGACGGCGCCGACATCCTTGAGCAGGGTGCCGTCGATCTCCAGGGACGACGGGATGTGCGTCGCCTCGGCCTCGACGTGCAGGACGGTCGACTGCTGGTCGAGCATGCCGCCGATCTTGACGGCCGGGATGTCGCCCACGATGACGATCGGGATGTCGACGACGACCTTCTCGCCCATCCGGACGAGCAGCAGGTCGACGTGGGTGACGTCGCCGCGCAGCGGGTCGCGCTGGATCTGGCGCGGCAGAGCCAGCTCGTCGCTGCTGCCGAGCTCAAGGCGGAGCAGGACGTTGGAGCCGGATGCGCCCTTGAAGGCGTGGCCGAGCTCGCGCGCGGGCAGCGCCAGGTGGCGGGGAGCCTCACCGTGGCCGTAAAGGACGGCGGGCACCTTGCCGGCGCGGCGGGAACGCCGCGCGAAGCCCTTGCCGAACTCGGTGCGCTGCTCGGCGGGGATGCGGACCTCAGAAGACACGACTGCTCCAACGAACGACCATGAGAAGGGGACAGGGCATCCTACGTCGAAGCCACCCCTATGACGCGAATCAGCCGGACGGCGACCTTCGCTGCGCTGGCCGCCGCCGGCCTGCTCGCCCTGCCAGCCGGGGCCGCTGGCCCGCCCATGCCGACCAAGTCTGGGTACGGCGCGACCAAGGGCTTCCGGCTGCTGGGGTCGACCAACCTGGGTGAGCGCGGGGTCAACTCCCCGCTCGCCGTCGCCGGCCGCTGTGCCTACGTCGGTGACCGCTACGACAAGAACGGCATCGCTGTCGTCGACGTCGCCAACCCACGCAGGCCCCGGCAGGTCGGAGTCATCCCACCCGTGGCGGCCGCCACCCAGCGCGAGCTGCGGGCCGACGCCGGCCTCGGGCTGCTCGTCGTGATGAACTACGCCTTGTCCACCGGCGGCGCCGGCAACAACATCAAGCTCTACGACATCGCGTCCGACTGCACGAAGCCGACGCTGCTCTCGACGTACGACATGGGTCGCCGGTCGCCGCACGAGTTCTTCCTCTGGAAGGACGCCAAGCGCCCCGGCCGGGCACTGGTCTACCTGGCCAACACGCTGTTCTCCCCCGACCTCGAGGTCGTGGACATCACCGACCCGAAGGCACCCCGGCTGGCCGCGGCGTACGACCTCGGGATCGACGCGTCCGACCAGACAGCGGACGTGCTCGAGAGCGGCAGCGGCTACCTGCACTCGCTGTCGGTCAGCGACGACGGCACCCGGGCCTACATGGGCACCTGGGACTACGGCTTCTACGTCGCCGACACCTCGGCGCTCGCCAACCCCGCGCTGGGTGGCGCCGCGCTGCCGGTGATCCGTCCGCTGTCGGCGGGCCGGGCGGACTACGGCGGCAACGTGCACGGCGCAGTGCGGGTCCCCGGCCGGCCGTACGCGGTCATGGTCGAGGAGGCCTACGCCAACGCCGGTAAGGGCTGCCCCTTCGGCTGGCTGCGGATGGCCGACGTGAGCGACGAGGCCAACCCGAAGACGATCGGTGAGTTCAAGCTCCGGGAGAACGACTGTGACACGGCCAAGGCCGTCAACGGCACGTTCTCCTCGCACAACCAGACGGTCTTCCCGAACGTCGTGCTGATGGGCTGGTACGCCGGGGGCCTGCGCGCCGTCGACATCAGCGACCCGACGAAGCCGGTCGAGGCTGGCGCCTTCGTGCCAAAGCCGACCTTCGAGCCGGGACGCCGCGACACCCGGCTGTTCTTCGCCCGCTCCGAGGTGCCGCAGTGGGTCGGCGCGATGTGGTCCTACCCGGTCGTGCAGGACGGCTTGGTCTACGTCGTCGACATCGACCTGGGGCTCTACATCCTCACCTACACCGGGAAGCACGCGAAGGAAGTGCGCCAGGCCGCCTTCGTCGAGGGCAACTCCAGCCCCTCGCGCTACACCAAGGCTGCCCCGCGCATCACCCGGCCGACGGCTCTCCCTGGCACCCCTGCGGCTGTGGTGCGGTCGCCGTACGCCGACCTGCCGCTGCCGCCTCGGGCCTTGCAGGCGCCGTACGGGTTCTTCTGCGTCGGCGCCTGACCCGGGCCCGATCAGCCGTCGCGCGGGCAGTCCGCTGAGCGTCGTACTGGCCGCTGGCCCTTCGGTAGCTCCGGCTCCGCGCCGAGGGGGATGAGCACCTTGCAGCGATCCCACGGATCGGTACCCCGGCCGCTCTCCAGCAGCCGCACCGTCGTACCCGTGACCGCTACATAGGTGTAGGCCACGTTGTCGCGGTCGTTGGTCTCGACGATGCCCTCGACCGGGTCGGCCCTGAGCCGCAGCACGTAACGCCCGTCGCCGTTGACACCGAAGTCGACGTAGTTCCCGGGACGGTCCCACTCGTAGAAGTCGCCCCAGCCGGGAAGCAGTCCGAAGCCGTCCTTGGCGAACACTGGATAGAACCGCCGCCACTCACGCAGCAGCTCGTCGCGGTGCGCGAAGCCCTTGCGGTGCGCCGCACCGGCCGGGGTGAGCCCGCCGCGCGGCGAGTCCGTCACACGCAGCAGGCTCAGCTCGATGGCGTTGGCATGGTGGTGGTGCGCGTGCGTCCGGTGGAAGACCGCGCGCCCGGCGGGGCGGTCCTCGGTCGTCCCATCGGACCGGTAAAGCCGCTGGATCAGCTCACGCTCTGCGGTCTCGGCACCGGGACCGAGGTGGAGCGACATCGGGCCGGCGCCGGTGTTGCTGACGCCGAATGCCATGCGCAGGCACCGGACGGCACGCTCCTCGACCACTTCCTCCGGATGGCACGACGCGCGTCCCCCGGGGCTCATGACGCCCTCCGGCGCGCCGTCGGTAGAACCGTTCGTCAACGGCGTCAGGAAGCTGATGTCATGCGGCGGGAGTGCCTGCAGGTTGGGCGCGAGCAGGGTACGACGGCGTGGCGCGGCCGGCTCCCGCTCGACCGTCGCGCGCATCCTGAAGCGCCGGTCGACGACACCGCGCGCGACGACGTGCAGCCGCCAGATCCCGGGCGCCGGGTCGTCGATGACCAGCTCCTGGGAGTAGAGCCCGGCGCCGGGCGAGAAGGTCCCCGCCGACTCGCCGCCCGGCGCGAGCACGTCGACCTCGAACACGTCACCAACGACGACGTGGTCGATGCCGACCCGCAACGTCGTATCGGAGGCAGCGCGGACCCGCAGGTCGAAGTCCCAGCACGGGTCGTCGTCGTCGTCACACGTCGCCGCACCGGCTGTCCAGAACGCCGGTCGGCCCACCGAGGCGGCGAGGCCAGGGGCGGCACCGACCGGCCCCTCGCCGGACAGGACGAGGGCGCCCGCGACCGCGAGGAGCGCGAGACGCCGGAGCCTGGTCATGACGTCAGGCGGTCGTGCCGTCGAAGAGGCCGGACACCGTGGTGTCGTCGAAGACCGCCCGGATGGCCGCCGCGATGATCGGCGCGACGCTGAGGACGGTGAGCTTGTCGAAGCGCTTGTCGTCCGGGATCGGCAGCGTGTTGGTCACGATGATCTCACTGATCTGACTGTTCTTCAGCCGGTCGATCGCCGGACCGCTGAACACCCCGTGCGTCGCCGCGCAGAGCACTTCCAGGGCGCCTCGGGCGAGCAGTGCGTCGGCCGCCTTGGTGATCGTCCCGGCGGTGTCGATCATGTCGTCGACGATGACGCAGGTACGGCCTTCAACGTCACCGACGACCTCGAAGACCTTCACGTCACTGGGTACACGCGCATCGCGGCGCTTGTGCACGAAGGCGAGGTTGACCTCCTTGCCGAGCCGATCGGTGTACTTCTCGGCCGTGCGCACCCGACCGGTGTCCGGCGAGACGATCGTCGTCAGGCTCAAGTCGAGCTTGTCCTGGAGGTAGTCACTGAGCAGCGGCAGCGCTGTGAGGTGGTCGAGGGCCGCGTCGAAGTAGCCCTGGATCTGGGGTGTGTGCAGGTCGATCGAGATGATCCGGTTGGCCCCGGCGGTCCGGAACAGATCCGCGACGAGCTTGGCGGTGATCGGCTCGCGAGCGAGCGTCTTCTTGTCCTGGCGGGAGTAGGGATAGAAGGGCGCGACAACGGTGATGCGCTTGGCGCTCGCGCGCTTGAGCGCGTCCACCATGATCAGCTGCTCCATCAGCCAGGTGTTGACCGGAGCGGAGTAGCTCTGCACGACGAACGCGTCACAGCCGCGCACCGACTCCTCGAACTTGCAGTAGATCTCCGAGTTCGGGAAGTCGTAGAGCGTCACCGGACTCGTTGTGCAGTCGAGGTGCTGCGCGATCTCGTCGGTCAGCTCCGGGTAGCCCCGCCCGCTGAAGAGCTGGAGGGTCTTGTGTCCGGTGATCTCCAGGCCGCTCACTACTCGTCGTCTCCCCGTGTGTCACCGTCGGCCGTCGACTCACGACGCCGTTGCACCCAACCCTCGATGTTGCGCTGCCGTGCCCGCCCGACGCCGAGAGCACCCGGCGGCACGTCGGTGGTGATGACGGAGCCGGCGGCGGTGTAGGCGGTGTCGCCGATTGTGACAGGTGCGACGAGCATCGTGTCGCTGCCCACGCGGACGTCGTCGCCGACCGTCGTGTGATGCTTGTTCTCGCCGTCGTAGTTGACGAACACGGTCGCGGCGCCGATGTTGCTGCGCCGGCCGATGGTCGCGTCCCCGACGTAGGACAGGTGCGGCACCTTGCTGCCGTCGCCGACGTCGGCGTTCTTCATCTCCACGAAGCCGCCGGCCTTGGCTCCGCGGCCGAGCCGAGTCCCGGGGCGCAGGTAGGTGTAAGGGCCGACTGACGCTTCAGGTCCGACGTCAGCTCCGACGCAGGTCGCAGCGACCACGCTCGCCGCTTCCCCGATGGTCGAGTCGGTGAGCGTGGAGTAGGGCCCAACGACAGCCCCGCTGCCGACGCGGGTCTGGCCCTTGAGAATCGTGAAGGGCTCGATCACCGAGTCAGGCGCACACACCACAGTGCTGTCGACCCACGTGGTTCGGGGATCGGTCACCGTCGTGCCGCCGCGCTGGAGCGCGCGGATCGCGCGGTCGTTGAGCGCGGCGCCGGCTTCAGCGAGCTGCGCCCGGTCGTTGACCCCGAGCATCTCCCGGTGATCAGCCGCGAGGCTGGCTCGGACCACCTCTCCATCGGAGACGAGCAGGGCGATGACGTCAGTGAGGTACTCCTCGCCCTGCGCGTTATCGGTACTGATGCGGGTGAGAGCGTTGCGCAGCGCGCCCGCGTCGAAGGCGTATACCCCGACGTTGATCTCGTCGATCACCCGCTGGGTGTCGTCGGCGTCGGCTTCCTCGACGATGGCCCGGACGTTGCCGAGGTCGTCGCGGATGATCCGGCCGTAACCGGTCGGGTCGGGCATCCGAGCCGTGAGGAGCGTGGCCGCTCCGCGGTGTCCCTCACAGAGACCCCGCACGGTGTCGGCCCGCAGCAGGGGCATGTCGCCGTACAGCACAAGAACTGTGCCCACCGCATCGGGCGCGGACTCCAGCGCGACGCGCACCGCGTGCCCCGTGCCTCGCTGCTCCGCCTGGATGACGGCCGAGGCTGTGTCCGGCAGCGACGCCGTGACGGCGTCCCGTCCGTGGCCCACGACGACGAGAGTGCGCGCCGGTTGCAGGCTCGCGGCCGCGAGGAGCACGTGGCCGAGCATCGTCCGACCGCCGACCTCGTGCAGCACCTTGGGCGTGGTGGAGCGCATCCGAGTGCCTTCGCCGGCGGCCAGGACGATCACGAAAACCGGGCTCACTCTGCGCTCCCTGATCGTCGTTGATCGCGCTCCGCCGCCTGGACTCGAACCAAGACCTCGGACTCCAAAGGACCGCGTGCTTACCGAATTACACTACGGCGGATTGATGTGGCTTGTGACGCCCGCGAACTATCCCATGACGGTCCAGTCGCCCCAACCCCGCCCCTCAGGCGCGTAGGGTCGGCCCTTGTGACGATCCGCCGTGCCTGAGCCGAAGAGCGAGCCACCCATCCGGGTTCGGATGACTGGGCAGCAGCGGCGGGTGCAGCTTCTCGACGTCGGGCGCGCGCTCTTCGCCGAGCGGGGGTTCGAGGCCACCAGCATCGAGGAGATCGCGCACCGGGCCGGTGTCTCCAAGCCTGTGGTCTACGAACACTTCGGCGGCAAGGAGGGCCTTTATGCCGTCGTCGTCGACCGGGAGATGCAGCGCCTCATCGACCGGGTCACCGGGGCGCTCGACGGCGGGCACCCGCGCGTGCTGCTCGAGCAGGCGGCCGGCGCACTGCTCGGTTACATCGAGGACGAGACGGACGGGTTTCGCATCCTCGTCCGGGACTCGCCTGTCGCGTCGACGAGCGGGACCTTCGCCTCGCTGATCGGCGACATCGCGAGTCAGGTCGAGTACATCCTCGTCGCAGAGTTCAAGGCGCGCGGGTTCGACCCGAAGAATGCGCCGATGTACTCCCAAGCGCTGGTCGGCATGGTGGCCCTGGTTGGTCAGTGGTGGCTCGAGGCCCGCAAACCCGCGCGGGCGGAGGTCGTCGCTCACCTGGTCAACCTCGCCTGGAACGGTCTCGGACATCTCGAGCCGAAGCCCACTCTGCGCAGCCTGCGGAATGCGCAGCGCAAGGGGTAGACCCTCACTCGCTGAGTGACAGCCAGGCATCCTCGGCGGCGGCCCGTTCAGCGCGGAGCGCCCGCAGCGTCTGGTCGAGTGCCTGGACGGCGAGGTAGTCGCTGGCTTGGTCACCCATCACGACCAGCAGCTCGGCTTCCTTCTCGTCCAGCCTGCTGATGACCCGCTCGAGGCGAGTCAGCTCCTTCTTCGCCGCACGGCTGTCTCCGGCCGACTTTGCCGACGCCGACGCCGACGCCGACGCAGCCGACGCAGCTGCCGGGGACGCCCGTCGTCGCTCGAGGTACTCGTCGATCCCGTTGGGCAGATGACGCAGCGCACCGTCTCCGAGCAGCGCCCACACGTGGTCGCAGGTGCGCTCCAAGAAGTACCGGTCGTGACTGACGACCACCAGTGACCCGGGCCAGCCGTCGAGCAGGTCCTCGACCGCAGTCAGCGTCTCGATGTCGAGGTCGTTGGTCGGCTCGTCGAGCAGCAGGACATTGGGCTCGATCAGGAAGAGCCGGAGCATCTGCAGCCGACGACGCTCGCCACCGGAGAGCTCTGCGACCGGAGTCCACTGTCGGCCGCCGTCGAAGAGGAACCGCTCGAGCAGCTGGCTCGCGCTCATCGACTTGCCGCCGCCGAGGTCGATGCTCGGCGCGATCTCTTCGACCGCCTCAAGCACCCGCAGATGTCCAGGAAGCTCGGCCACTTCTTGGTCGAGGTACGCCGGGCGCACCGTCAGGCCCGTCCGCACGTGGCCCGAGGTCGGCGCGACGGCACCGGTGAGCAACCGCAGCAACGTCGTCTTACCGCTGCCGTTGGCTCCGGCGATGCCGACGCGGTCACCCGGTCCGAGATGCCAGGTGAGCCGGTCGAGGAGCACCCGCCCGCCCAGCGACACCGTGACGTCCTCGACGTCGTACACCGACTTGCCGAGTCTCGCCGTGCCCAGCCGGATCAGCTCCGCGGTGTTGCGCGCGGGCGGCTCGTCGGCGATCAGCGCATTGGCAGCGTCGATGCGAAAGCGGGGCTTGGACGTGCGGGCGGGCGGACCGCGGCGCAGCCAAGCCAGCTCCTTGCGCAGCAGGTTCTGTCGCCGCGACTCGGTGACGGCGGCCACCCGCTCTCGCTCAGCTCGGGCGAGCACGAAGGCGCTGTAGCCGCCGTCGTACTGATGCACCCGGCCGTCAGCCACCTCCCAGGTGGCCGTGCACACCGTGTCGAGGAACCAGCGGTCGTGAGTCACCACCAGGAGCGCCTCGCGTCGGCCCGCCAGGTGCTCGGCCAACCACGCGATGGCCTCGACATCGAGGTGGTTGGTGGGCTCGTCCAGCACCAGCAGGTCGTGCCGCTCAAGCAGCACCCGCGCGAGAGCGACTCGGCGACGCTCACCACCGGACATCGGCCCGACGACGGCATCGAGCGGCGGCAGGGAAAGGCCCTCGAGCACCGCCCGAGCGTGCCCGTCGCCGGCCCACTCGTGCTCGGGACGGTCACCGACGACCAGCTGGCGCACCGTCGCCGCCGGGTCGAGGTCGAAGTGCTGGGCGAGACACCCGACCGACAGTCCGGTGGTGTGAGTGACCCGCCCGGAGTCCGGCTCGGCTAGCCGAGCGATCAGCCGGGTCAGCGTCGTCTTGCCGCCGCCGTTGCGCCCCACGACGCCGATCCGCTCGCCCTCGCCGACACCGAGCGACACCGCGTCGAGGATCGAGGCAGTGCCGTAGACGACCGAGACGTCTTCGAGGTTGACCAGGTTCACCGAGTGCCTACGCCCGACCGCTCCACAACACGCGCACCCGGTACGGGGCCGTGCGCCAGCCGCACCGCGCGGCAGACACCCGCCCCGGACAGGGCGGCCGACAGGGCGACTGCGTCAGCGTGCGACCGGGCGATGAAAGCGCAGGTCGGCCCGCTGCCCGAGACGATCGCGCCCAGCGCGCCGCAGTCGACGCCAGCCTCGAGCGTGCGGCGCAGCGCAGGCCGTAAGCGCAGCGCGGCGGCCTGGAGGTCGTTGTGCAGCACCTTGCCAAGCGCCGCCGGGTCGCCGGCGCGCAGCGCAGCGAGCACGCCATCCGGAGAGGTCTCCACCAGCGGCGCGCGGCGGTCGTGCTCCGCGTAGACCTCCGCGGTCGAGAGCCCGCCCTCGGCCAACGCGAAGACCCAGTGGAACTGCCCGCGACCGAGCACTGGAGTGACCAGCTCGCCGCGCCCCGTGGCCAGCGCGGTGCCGCCCACGAGAGTGAAAGGCACGTCGCTGCCCAGCATGGAGGCGAGCTCACCGATCTCGGTGCGGTCCAGGCCGGTCTGCCACAGCGCGTCGCAGGCGACGAGCGCCGCGGCAGCATCCGCGGAGCCGCCCGCCATTCCGCCGGCGACCGGGATCCCTTTGACGATCTCGAGCTGAACGCCGGCCGCTGCTCCGGTGCGCACAGCCAACCGGAGCGCGGCGGCGACGGCCAAGTTGCCGGCGTCGCGCGGCAGGTCCGCAGCGCCTTCCCCGCTCACCCGGCACGTCACCTCGTCGGCCGAGGGGTGCGCGGTCACTTCGTCGTACAGGGACACGGCCTGCATCACGCTGACGACATCGTGGTAGCCGTTGGGTCGCAGCGGGCCCACGGCGAGGTGCAGGTTGACCTTGCCGGGCGCCCGCACCGTCACCGGGTCGGGTCCACCGGCCGGGCCTCGACGGTCGACCAGGACGAGCTCCGGGGAGACAGGCTGACGACCTGGGCAGGACGGGTCAGCGAGCGGCAGCGATCGACGCGAAGTCTGCCACGGTCAGCGTCTCGCCCCGAGCCGACGGGTCAATCCCCGCCCGGCGCAGCACCGCTTCGGCCGTCGCGGCATCCCCCGCCCAACCGGCCAGGGCCGCCCGCAGCGTCTTGCGGCGCTGGGCGAACGCCGCGTCGACTACGGCGAAGACGCCGGCCCGATCCGCATCCGGCGGCGCAGCGCAGCGGGTGAAGGCGACCAACCCGGAGGAGACGTTCGGCACGGGCCAGAACACGGTGCGCGACACCGACCCGGCTTGGCGAGCTGCGGCATGCCAGGCGAGCTTGACGGTCGGAACGCCGTAGACCCGCGACCCAGGCGCTGCGGTCAACCGGTCGGCGACCTCCTGCTGGACCATCACGAGGCCCCGCTCCAGCGATGGGAACCGCTCCAGCATTGTCAGGACGACCGGTACGGCGACGTTGTAAGGCAGGTTGGCGACCAGTGCCGTCGGCGCGGGCCCGGGTAGCCCCGTCACCCGGAGGGCGTCGGCGGTCACCACCTCGAGGTCGCCGCCAGCGCGCGCGGCCGTGCGGGGCAGCAGGTCGGCCAGCCGTGGGTCGATCTCGACGGCGACCACCCGTCGTACAGCGGGCAGCAGGCCCAGGGTGAGCGACCCGAGGCCCGGGCCCACCTCGACGACGACGTCGTGCGCAGTGACGCCGGAGACGGCCACGATGCGACGCACAGTGTTGGCATCGAGGAGGAAGTTCTGACCGAGTGTCTTGGTGGGGCGCAGGTCAAGCTCAGCGGCGAGCCGCCGGATCTCGACCGCGCCGAGCAGGTGGTCGGTCAGCTGAAGAGGCGGCGACCGCAGTGCGGCCACTGGCCGGCGCCCGACCGCAGGTAGAGCCGCTTGGCCCGGTAGGTCTGCTCCTCGCGGGAAGCGTCGATCGGGTCCCCCTGACCGCCGACGCCACGCCAGGTCGACCTGTGGAACTGATAAAGCCCGCGGTAGAGGCCGTTGGAGGACACCGCGCGCAGCCGGTTGCCCGACTCGCACTGGGCCAACGCATACCAGTTGAGGTGATCGGCGCCGGTCCGTCGGGCTGGCACCGGCTTGGTGCCGACCAGGACGACCTTGGTACGCGGCTTGCGCAGCGTGCGCTCGCGTGCCAGCTTCTTCTGGGTGACCTTGCCGTCGGTGTAGGTCATCGCGTAGGTCCGCTCGCGGATGCCGATCACGCCGTCGACCGCAACCTTGCTCCGGCCCTTGAACATCGTCGGGTCGTTTCGCCGCTCCACCGCGAACGGGATGGCGGTCTTCTCGACGACCTGACGGCCGCGGATCCGAGTGATCTTCACGACCATCCCCGGCCGCGGGAACGTCGGCGCCGGCACCGACAGCACGTCGGTGCTTGCCAGGGTGACCCCGGCCTCGAGCAGCACGTCGCCCACCGTGGCGGCGGTCGAGGTGACCGGGCGGGTCTTGCCGTCAGCGACGACCCGCAGGCTCGCCGGCGTCCGCACCTCGACGGCAAGACCGTCGAGAGGAATGCGTCGCGATCGCGAGGCAGAGACGAAGGCAAGCGCAGAGTCACGAACCGCCAGCTGGGCCAGCGCGTCCTCGACGGTCAGCGCGGTGACCCACACGGTGCGCGGCTGACCGTTGAGCATCAGGTCGAGCCGCCGGCCCCGCCGTACGACGACTCGCGACTGCTCCCGGACGCGTACCTCCGGCGACGGTGCGAGCACGTCGTGCTCGCCGATCGCGACGTCGGCCGCGGCGAGCACCGCGGAGACGGTCCGCCCGAAGGTGCGCACCTGGCGCTCTTCGCCGTCGACGACGAGCGTGACGGTCTTATCAGCCTGGACGTAGGCCGCTCCGCCCCCGACGAGGACAGCAAGAACGAGAGCGCGGACGACGGTTTGAGTGAGACGACGCGACACTGGTCTCCGATGCCGATGGGTCCGGGCACGGGGAAAGCCACAGCCGAAACGGACGACAACCTGTCCGGCTGTGACACTGGGGCTTCCCCGACCCCGGCCTTCTGTCACAGGACAGTAACGAACCGGGGCTGCCGAAGTCCACTCGCAGTCAGACAAAACGGACAGGGATGACCCCCTTACTCCGCGGGTAGGGAGCAGCCATGACACCGATAGACCTGACCGATCCGACGATCGAGACTGAGCCGAAGCAGGAGCGCAGCCTCGGCGAGCTGGTGGCGAGCGCCGCCGCAGAGATGTCCACGCTGGTCCGCCAGGAGATCGCTCTGGCGAAGGCGGAGCTCGGCGAGAGCGTGAAAAACGCCGGGATAGGCGCCGGAGCTTTCGGCGGAGCGGGCGTCACGGCACTGGTTGCGCTCGTGTTCGGCTCTCTCGCCGCGATGTTCGGCCTCGAAGCAGCGGGCCTGCCGATCGGCATCGCCGCACTAGCCGTGGCAGCTTTCTGGCTGGTCGTCACCGTCGCGCTCGCGCTGGTCGGCAAGAACAAGCTCAGCCGAGTCGGCGGAGTGCCGCGCACCACCAAGACGATCAAGGAGGACGTGGAGTGGGCGCGACACCCGACCAGCTAGAGGCGCAGATCACCCAAACCCGCGAGGAGCTCTCAGCGACAGTCGAAGAGATCAGTGAGAGGGTCGCGCAGATGCGCGAGTCGGTGCGACCGGCCAACGTCGTACGGCGACCGAAGGTGCAGCGCGGACTCGTCGGGCTCGTCGGTGCGCTCGCCCTGCTGATCGCGGTCAAGTCCTGGCGCAGCCACCGCGCTAGTTAGCCCAGGGGCCGAAGACGCGATCGGCGTTGGCGGACAGGGCGTGGCAGAGCTCGTCCACCGGGACCCGCTTGATCTCGGCCATTGCCCGCACCGTCAGCGGGATCAGGTACGGCGCATTCGGTGCGCCCCGGTGCGGCATCGGCGTGAGGAACGGCGCATCCGTCTCCACGAGAAGCAGGTCCAACGGAGCCACGGCGACGGCGGCGCGCAACCCCTGCGCGTTCTTGAACGTGATGTTGCCGGCGAAGCTCATGACGTACCCGCGGTCGGCGCACACGCGGGCCATCGCGGCATCCCCGGAGAAGCAGTGGAACACGGTCTGCTCCGGCGCACCTTCCTCCGCGATCGCGGCGAGCACCGCGTCATGGGCTTCACGATCGTGGATGACGAGCGCCTTGCCTGAGTCCTTCGCGATCTGGATGTGCGCCCGAAAGGATCGCTGCTGGTCGATCACCTCGGCGGTGTCCCGGTAGAAGTCCAGCCCGGTCTCCCCGACTGCCCGCACGTGTGGCAGCGCGGCGAGGCGGGCGATCTCGGTCAGGGCAGCATCCGTCGCCTCGTAGGCCTGGTTGGGGTGCAGAGCCGCCGCCGCGTGGATCGCCGGGTGAGACTGCGCCTGGGCCGCAGCAAGCTGGGACGACGCGACGTCCACGCCAATCGTCACGAGCCGGTCTACCCCAACCGATGTGGCGAGCGCGACCGCCTCGTCGAGGTCGGTGCCCATCAGGTCGAGGTGACAGTGCGCGTCTGCCACGGGCACGGCGAGTGGCTCCGGAGTCGGCGGCGGCACCCCCGCGCGCTCGACCGTAGCCCGGCTCACGTCGATGCCGCGGACGGGTCCTCGACGCGCGGGAAGAGCTGCTCGCTCTTGGTCAGCCGCACACCGGCCGGCAGACGGGTCGCGGCGACCGCGTCGATCCGCTGGTCGGCCAGCCGGCCGAGAGCCGACTCTGCACCGAGCGACGACCACAGGATCGCGCACGCCTTCGGCAGCACGGCGTTCAGCAGTACGGCGATGGCCCGCAACCCGTCAGCCGCGGAGTAGAGCACCCGGTCGAGTGCCACGTCGTCGCCGGCCTTGGCCAACGTCCAGGGCTGCGTGTCGGAGATGAAGCCGTTGACGGCACGCACCAGGTCGAAGATGCGGGCCAGGCCTGTGGCGAAGTCCAGCGCGGCGATCGCCCGGTCTGCGTCGGCAACCACCTCGGCCAGACCGAAGTCGACGGGGTCGTCGCACGCCGGCAGCACCCCGTCGCGGTAACGCTCGACCATCGACGTCACTCGCGACGCGAGATTGCCGAAGTCGTTGGCCAGCTCGCTGGTGTAGCGCTGCTGCATCGACTCCCACGAGAAGGACCCGTCCTGGCCGTAGGACAGCTCACGTAGGAAGTAGTAGCGGTAGGCGTCGGATCCGAAAACGTCGGTGATCTGCTGCGGCGCGATGCCGGTCAGCTTGGTCTTGCTCATCTTCTCGCCGCCGACCAGCAGCCATCCGTTGGCAAAGACCTTGCGGGGCAGCGGCAGCTCGGCGGCCATCAGCATCGCTGGCCAGATCACGGCGTGGAAACGCAGGATGTCCTTGCCGACAAGGTGCACGTCGGCCGGCCACCGCTCCTCCCAGCCGGGCTCCGGCCAGCCGGTCGCGTTGAGGTAGTTCTGCAGCGCGTCGATCCAGACGTAGATGACGTGCGAGTCGTCCCACGGCACCTTGACGCCCCAGTCGAAGCTCGACCGGCTCATCGAGATGTCCTGCAGCCCGCCGCGGACGAACGACACCACCTCGTTGCGCGCGCTCTCCGGCTCGATGAACCCGGGGTGCGCCTCGTAGTGGTCGAGCAGTCGGTCGGCGTACTTCGACAGCGGGAAGAAGTAGTTGTCCTCGCTGATCTCCTTGACCGGCAGGCCATGTACGGGGCAGTTGCCGTCGACCACGTCGGCCGGCAGCTTGAACTCCTCGCAGGCAACGCAGTAGGGACCGGTGTAACTGCCCTGGTGAACCTCCCCTTTGGCGTGCAGGGCTATCCAGAAGTCGCGGACCCGGTCCTCGTGCCGGGGCTCCGTCGTACGGATGAAATCGTCGTAGGCGATGTCCAGGGCCGCCCACGCCGGCTTCCACGCGGTGGTGACCATGTGGTCGGTCCACTCCTGCGGGCTCATGCCGTTGGCCTCGGCGGCGGCGAGGATCTTCTCGCCGTGCTCGTCGGTGCCGGTGAGGAAGTGCACCCGCTCGCCGCGCTGCCGGTGCCAGCGGGTGAGCACATCGCCCGCGACGGTGGTGTAGCCATGCCCGATGTGCGGCTTGTCGTTGACGTAGTAGATCGGCGTCGTCACGAAGAACACCCTGTCGTCGGGAGCAGGGTCGTCGGGGGCTGGCATGCCGGTCATCCTAGGCGTGAGCGCCGCCCGACTCCCCGGCGTTTCCGGCGGCGGTCGGCGGCCGGCCCCACCCTCCGTCTGTTCGGCGTTTCATCGACGCCAGCGTCGAACAAAGCCGCCTTCACTTCACGAACCGCCGAACGGTCCACCGCCGTGGCCGTCCGACCGTAGCCGCTTGGCCGCCACCACAGCATCGAAGACGACACGTTTGGGCACGCCGGTGACAGCGGCGACAGCAGCGGTGGCCTCCTGACGCGTCTCCCCGGCCGCCTCGCGCTCGGCGACAGCCGCGGCCAGCTCGGCCGGCGCGCGACCCGGCCCCTCGGTTGCGCCGGCCGCGGCGCCGGCGACGACGAGAGTGATCTCGCCCCGCACCCCCGGCGCGGCCCACTGGGCAAGCTCGGCGAGGCTGCCGCGGCGTACCTCCTCCCAGGTCTTGGTCAGCTCCCGGCAGACCACCGCGGGGCGGTCGGCGCCCAGCACGCTGGCCATGTCGCCGAGGGCGGCCGCGAGCCGGTGCGGTGCCTCGAAGAGCACGATGGTGCGCGGCTCGGCCGCCAGCTCGGCGAGGCGAGCCCGACGTGGTCCACCCTGTCGCGGCAGAAAGCCCTCCATGCACCAGCGGTCGGTCGGCAACCCGGAGACAGCCAGCGCCGCGGTGACGGCAGAGGGCCCGGGTACGACGCTGACCCGCACCCCCGCCGCCACCGCGGCCGCGACGAGACGAAAGCCCGGGTCCGACACGCTGGGCATCCCGGCGTCAGTCACCAAGGCGACACACTTCCCGGCTCGCAGCGCATCAATGAGCTCGACGGTCCGGCCGGCCTCATTGGCCTCGAAGAAGCTGACCATCGGCCCGGTCCGGATGCCGAGGTGCCGGGCCAGCCGGACCAGCCGGCGGGTGTCCTCGGCAGCCACCAGGTCAGCGCTCGCGAGAACCTCAGCGAGGCGGGGCGTCGCGTCCGCCGGATTGCCGATCGGGGCGCCGCAGAGGAGAAGGAGCCCGGCAGTCTCAGCGTCGTCGGCAGTCACCGCCGCATCCTCCCAGGCCGTGGAGTCTCCTACGATGGGGCGACGACGACGGCGAGAGGGGCCACGTGGCGACGACCACTGCTGACGAGGACACCGGTTACCTGCCGGCGACGGCGACGGAGCCGTCGGTGCGCAGACGGATCGCCGAGCGGCTCGTCCGGCCGATGCCAACCGACGACGTCGCCGGGTGGCTCGCGCCGATGGGCGTCTTCCTGGTCGCGCTGCTCATGCGGCTGCACCGCCTCGGCGTACCGAAGGCGGATGCCTTCGACGAGGTCTACTACGCCTGCGACGCGCAGTCGATGCTGCGCAACGGCATCGAGGTTGCCCACAAGGCGCGGGAGAACGGCTTCTGCGTGGAGGACCCGGCTGCTACGCCCTTCGCCGGCTTCGTCGTACACCCCCCGCTGGGCAAGTGGGCCATCGCCGCGGGAGAGAAGATGTTCGGCTTCAACAGCTTCGGCTGGCGCTTCAGCGCAGCGATCTTCGGTGCCCTGTCGGTGTTGCTGCTCGCGCGCATCGGACGGCGGATGTTCCGCTCGACGCTGCTCGGCTGTGTCGCCGCCGGGATCATGGCCTTCGACGGGCTGCATTTCGTGCAGAGCCGGATGGCCATGCTCGACATCTTCCTGCTGTTCTGGGTGGTGGCCGCGTTCGGCTGCCTGGTTGTCGACCGTGACGACATGCGCGCGCGACTGGCGGCGCGACTCGACGCAGATCTTTCGTTGCCGGGACCCAAGCTCGGGCTGCGATGGTGGCGTGTCGGGGCCGGCGTGTGTCTCGGCGCCGCGGTCGCGACGAAGTGGAGCGGGCTCTACTTCGTCGCCGGCTTCGGCCTGCTCACGTTCGCGTGGGACGTCGGCGCCCGTCGTACGGCGGGCATCCGGCTGCCCTTTGTCGCCACGCTCTGGCGCGAGGCCCTGTCACTGGTGAGCTGCATCCTCCTGGTCGGCAGCCTGGTCTACGTCGCCTCGTGGGGTGGCTGGTTCGCCAGCGACAACGGGTGGCGTCGCAACCCCGGCACCTTCGGCACCAACCTCGCGCACCAGAACGACTTCGGGCCGGTGCAGGGCTTCGCGCGATATCACCAGGAGATCTGGGGCTTCCACCAGAACCTCAAGAGCGACCACGGCTACGAGTCCAAGCCGGCCAGCTGGTTCCTGCTGATCCGGCCGGTCGCCTACTACTACCAGACCCCAGAAGAGGGCTCCTCCCAGGCCACCCTCGGAGTCGGCTCCCCGGCCGTCTGGTGGGCTTCCCTGCCCGCGATGGTCGCGCTCGCCTGGTGCTGGGTGTCCCGTCGTGACTGGCGGGCGGCGGCCATCCTGTCGACCATCGGCGTGGGGTATCTACCCTGGTTCCTCGAGGGCGGACGGACGATGTTCCTGTTCTATGCGCTGCCACTCGTGCCGTTCATGGCGCTGGCGCTGGCCTACTGCGCCGGGCTGACCGTCGGGCGACCCGAGCACTCGCTGCGCCGTCGTCGCATCGGCGCCGCCGCGCTCGGCGGCTACCTCGCCCTGGTGGTCTGGAACTTCCTCTACCTCTACCCGGTGCTCGCATCGAAGATCATCCCCTACAGCGAATGGCAGGACCGGATGCTCTTCAAGACCTGGATCTAGCCCAGCGGCCTCTCAGCCGCCCACTCATGCGAGAGGGCCGCGACCCCGACTGGGGTGCGGCCCTCTCGGACGTGGAAGGTGCTACTAGAGAGCGGTGCGGAAGCGACGTACGCCGACCGCTGCGGCGATGAGGAGGCCACCGAGCAGCAGCGCCACACCGCGGTCCGCGCCGGTGCGCGGCAGCGAGTTGAGCTCGCTGTCGTCCTGCGGGCTGTCACAGCCGGGGTCGGCCGGGAAGTCGATCTTGCCGTCGCCGTCGTTGTCGAGACCGTCGGAGCAGATGAACACCCGCGGCGCCGGCGGGCGAGCGCCCGGGATCTCCACCGGTGCGTCGATGCCGATGAAGTTGCCCAGGTTGCCGCAGAGCAGCTCGGTGTTGTTGAAGTAGACACCTGGTGCTGCATCAGCCTTCACCTTCACGGTGAAGGTCTGCGTAGCACTTGCGTTGGGGGCGATCGTGAACGCCTTCGGCTTGAGGATCACGTCGGTACCGCCGCCCGGTCGGGTGGCCGTTGTCGCCACCGCGCCGAGCTGGCCTGCCGTGCTCACGAACTCGAACGGCGTCGCCAGGTGGTCGATGAACTGGTTGACCAGGCAACCCTGGGTGCTCTTGTTGCGGATCGTCGCGGTGTAGGTGACCGTCTCGCCCGGCCGCGCGAGCGGGATGCTGGCGACCTTGTCGATGAACACCGCCGTGTCCGCGCCGGTGGTGCCGCGGCCGTTGGGGCAGTTCACGGCGGACACGGCGTGGCTGATGATGAGGTCACCGTTGAAGAGCGTACCCAGCGAGCTGGGGTCGATGTCGAACAGGTGCAGGCCGTTGACCACGAGGCCGCGGCCGTCGGACGCCTTCTTCTGCTCGTTGATGATCGCCCGGATGCCGAGGAGCGCGAGCGCCTCCTTGATCGGCGTCGGCGGCTCGCTGTTGGGGGCGAACCCACCCTGCGGCACCGGGACGGTCGTACCGGCCAGCTTCAGGCCCAGGATGATGGTGCCTTCTGCGTTGGGGTCGTTGACACAGTCGCTGTTGGACTGGGCCCGGATCACGTCGGCCTGGACCACCGGGACCTGGCCGTTCATCAGGGCCTCGAGCCCTTCGGTCTCCGCCGAGGCCGTGGCCTGGGGTCCGGCGCTGGCCCCGGCCAGCGCACCGACCGTGCGCGCCTTCCTGATGACGGGCGGAGCCGTCGGGTTGATCAAAGTGTCGTCCGCCGGAGCCTGCGCGCCGGGCGGGAACGACTGCGAGGCCCGAGAGATCTCCTCTTTCACGGGGATGCTTCCCGAGACCAGCGTCAGGTCGATCTTGATGCCGATCGCATCGGCGAAGGACGCTGCAGCGCGCGACGGCGTGGCGGTCTGCGCCTGCGCGGGGGCGATCCCCGGGATCAGCACCGAGGACACGACGACTGAGCCAGCGATGAGCTGGCGCACCAGGTGGGACTTCACGATCCATACCCCCGACGGGATGAGTAGTGCACAGTTACGGAAGGACAACAGCCTGTGATGACAAGGACGTGCCGCAATTCTCGACCATTTAACCGTCAGGGTGAAGTTTTCGTCGCGCCATTTCATCACTTTTCACACGCCCGAGCACGATTTGTCCGAAAATTGACGCCATACGATCAGCGTAGAAGGCCCGCCGATCGGCGAGTCCGCGCCACCGCACCGGCGGCCACGAGCGAGGCGAGAGCGACGAGACTCACGCCCAGACCGCCGGTTGCCGGCAGCGGGGCGGGCCGGGGAGCCGGTCGAGGCGTCGGCCGGGGGGCCGGAGCCGGAGCCGGGTTGACCGGCGCACCCGCGACAGCAGCACCCGGGACGAGTACGTCCATCGCCGGGGCGTTGTCGACCGGGTAGAGGTAGGTCTGGGCCTCAGGGGGCGCTGCACTCGTGAAGGCGTACCCGACGGCGTCGTAGAGCCGGGAACCGGCTACCGCCGGGACCTGGGCCGGGCGACCGCCCGCGCCGAGGGCGCCGAGCGCCCGCAGCTTGTCGAGGGGGACGCTCAGCCGAATGACGCCGGTGTCCTCGTTGACGTCACCCTGGATCGTCTGGGCGCCGGGCCACACCACGATCTTCTCCGCAGTCGGGTCAGCCTGGCCGGCCGTCGTGCTTGCCGTGGTGTAGTCGTCGAAACGGAAGGTGAAGCCTTGCTCCGGATTCCACCGCGCGGTCGCGCCGACCGGCTGGTATCCGTTGACCCAGCGGAAGAGCCACAGGAGCGACTGGGTGGGGTTGCCGGCCGCGGTGTTGGCTGTCAATGCGGACTGCAACGCGGCCGGGCTCAGGTCCTTGAGGTCAAGAGACACCGTGAACCCGCCGTCGGCCACGGCCTCGCCGCTCGCCAGGTCGATCTCGGGCCCGACGGTGACCTTCTCGTAGTCCAGCGCGGGCACGTTGGCCGTCCGGGGGTCCGGGCAGGGCACGACGGGCGCGCACAGCGTGCCGTACGGCGAGAGAGCGTCATCGATCCGGTCGATCGACGTGGTGCGCAGCACCTGACGGGGCACGCCATTGTCCGCGCGCCGAGTCAGCGTGCCGCCCTTGAGGCTCGGCCCGGTCTCCTGGACGAACACGATCGGGTGACCGACGTTGCCCTCGGCCGCGTCCGGCACCTTGGCGGTGTTGTTGTAGACCACGACGAGCCGGCCGGTCACCGGGTCGAGGTCCATGGCGAAGTAGTCGACCAGCGACCGGTCACCCATGGCGACAGAGCAACCGAGGCCGTTGAGGCAGATCGAGTCGTAGTGCGTCGGGTGGCTCACGGCACGGGTCTGCGACCAGGTCGGGTTGGCGCCCAGCGCATTGAGGCTGACGTTGACGTAGGGGTACCACGCGGCGTCGAGCTCTCCGTCGTCCGGGTTGCCGATCGCGTTGGTGCCGTAGAAGGTGACGGCGATCCGGCCCGGAGCGCCGCCAGCGACCAGCCACGGCATGACCGTCGTCTCGACCAGGTCGCGGTTGACCCGGAGGATCTTGCCGGTGCCGATCGGGTCGGCGCCCTCCTCGCAGCCGGCGACCTTCGCGGCCGGGACCACGACGACGTAGGTGTCGTTGCCGACGCCGGCTTCGGGCGCGCCCTTCTGGGTGAAAGCGATGTAGATGTTGCCCGCGTCGTCGTGGTCGGCGATGACGAAGCCCGCGCTCGGGTTGAGCTCGACATCCTGGACGATGCACTCGCCCCAGGTGTCACCGCCGTCCAGGGAGCGGATCAGCGTGATCTCGCTGCCGGCGAACGACGGGAAGTAGACGACGGCTTTCGACGCGTCCTTGTCCGGGCGCAGGATCGCCCGCATCGGCCCAATGCGACCGCCGCCGCGGGAGACGACCTCGCCCGGGCCGTAGGTCACTCCGCCGTCCGTCGACTTCTGGACCGTGTAGCCCTGGACCAGTTGGTTGTAGTTGAAGAAGACGGTATTGACGTCGGTGAAGACGACCCACTGGCGGTCGACACCCGGGATCGACTCGCTGACCGGTGCGACCCGCAGCGACTGCCCGGTGTTGTCCGAGCTGCCCGTGGAGAAGTTGGTCAGCGGCCCGAGGCCGGTGTAGGCCCAGGTGTACTGGTCCTTACTGTTCTTGTACGGCGCGCTGGCCAGACCGCAGTCGCCGCCGCCCTCACCGCCGGAGATCTGGCCGCGCGGGGGCTGGCCGATCGAGTGGAACTGGTCGCCGCCGTCGCGCGACACCTGCGCATAGTCGGCGATGTTGGAGAAGCCGGACGGTCCGCAGGTGTAGATGTTGCCAGCCGGGTCGATGGACACCTCGGGCTCGCCCTCGTCCTTCTGGACGTCGGAGGGCACGCTGGCGCTGAAGGTGACGCCATTCTCCCCCAAGGACGGGAAGGCGGGCGCGCCGGCCGCTTGGGGTAGAGCGAACCAGGCGACGGGCAGGAGGCCCGCAGCGACGGCAGCGGCAAGCAGACGGCGGGTGCGCATGAAAGTCCTCGGGGGTTATTGAAATGGGGTGTCTTCTACCCGTTCTACCCCGAACCGTTCTACCCCGAACTCAGGGTTCCTGCCCGTGGCAGGCGGGGTCACCGCACTGTTGCCACTGTGGCGGAAGCGTCCGTCACTGAGGCGAAATCTGCCTGGGTGGAGGTGAGGGGATTCGAACCCCTGGCCTCTTCCGTGCGAGGGAAGCGCTCTACCGGACTGAGCCACACCCCCAGGACGGCGAAGGCTACCACCGACGAGCGGGTGTTCAGTCGCCCACCGCGCGCCGGTGCGGCAGCTCGATGTACGTCGACCGGTCAGCTCGGGAGCGGTACGCCGCCAGCTCTGCTGCCTCGCGTCGAGCGCGCTCGGCCCGCATCGTCTGTCTCAGCCGACGCGCCTGCTCTGCCTCGACGATCGTCGTACGACGCAGCCACACCACCACTCCGACGAGTCCGGCGTCGACCGCGAGGTGCAGCAACCACCACAGACTTCCGCCGAGTCCGATCGCCAGCACCAGCGTCGCCGCCGCGGCCGCAAGGAGTCGCAGGAAGACGGCCCGGCGGCGGGCCAACGACGGAGGTGATGGGGGCGCTCCGGTCATCTGCGGAGACGGCAGGAGGATGCGGCGCGAGTCGGTTGACGCCGCAGGGGAACGGCGAGAGAGAGTGCGCATCGCGGTGTGGAATCCATCCATCGTTCGGCCGTCGTGGGCGTGGTCGCGGGAACGTACGGTCGCCGGGATGAGCACGGCGGCCCAGAGGCCGGCGAGCACGATCAGGAGCACTGGGCTCACCGTCGGTCTCCCACGTCACCGAAGGTAACGAGCAGACGGCGTTAAATCGAACACCTCGGGTCGACAAATAGTCGTGTCGCGGTCGCCGGACTAGCAATCACCGCGACTCGCCACGCCAGCGCGCGACGAGACCGCCGGGTACGTCTTCGGTCGTCAGGGCGTAGCAGAGGTGATCGCGATAGGCGCCGTCGATGATGAGGTAGCGCAGTCGCAGGCCCTCCTCACGGAACCCGAGCTTGTCGAGGGCGCGTCGGCTCGCCGTGTTCTCGGGTCGCACGTTGGCCTCGACCCGGTGCAGCCCGACTGGACCGAAGCAGTGATCCACCACGACCGCCACTGCGGTCGGGCAGATGCCGCGCCCGGCGTACCGACCGTCGACCCAATAGCCGAGGTGGGCACCGTGAAGCGCTCCCCGGACGATGTTCCCGACCGTGATCTGGCCGACCAGCTGCTCGCGCCACCAGATCGCAAAAGACAGCTGCGACCCATCCCGAGCTCGGCGTCGCAGCACGCGCACCATCGCCGGAAAAGCCGCTACGCCGTTGCGCTCGGGATAGCTGCCTGGCCCTGGCGGCTCCCACGGCCGCAGCCACTCCTCGTTGACCAGTCGAGACTCGCTCCACTGGGCGGCGTCTCGCAGCCGGAACGGACGCAACGTCACATCGCCCTCGGTGAGCACTACGGGCCAGCCGGGCGCGCGGCTCACGGAGTGGGGTGGTCGCCGCCGCGCAGCTGTGCCACCGCATGGCCGAGGACCGGAGCGAGCACCTCCATGCCGTCACGCACGCCGCCCGTCGACCCAGGCAAGTTGACGACGAGGGTGCGGCCCACCGTCCCTGCGACCGCCCGCGACAGGATCGTCGTCGGTACGACGTCGCGGTGATGCTGTCGGATCGCCTCGACCAGACCCGGTGCTTCTCGTTCGAGCACCCGCCGGGTCGCCTCGGGCGTGACATCGCGCGGCCCGAACCCGGTGCCACCGGTGGTGAGTACGACGTCAGCACCCGCTGCAGCCGCTGCCCGTAGCGCCGCCTCGATCTCGTCCAGGTCATCGGGCACCACGATCACCGGCCCGACGTCGAAGCCGAGATCGGCGAGCAGCTGTGCGCACAAGGGGCCGGACGAGTCATGGCGCTCTCCGCCGTGACTGCGATCCGAGACGGTGACGACTGTCGCGCTGGCCCCGGCTACCGCGCTAGCCCCGGCGACTGGGTCACTCATGATCCCTGGCCAGGATCGCGGTGCCAGTCGCCGGACGTGCCGCCGATCTTGGACAACACGCGGACCTCCGTGATCGTCACCATCGGGTCGACGGCTTTGACCATGTCCACCAGGGCGAGGCCCGCGACAGCGACCGCCGTCATGGCTTCCATCTCCACGCCCGTGCGATCCGCCGTACGACACGTCGCCACGATCTCGACGGCGTCGTCGGCGACGGTGAGCTCGACCACCACCCCATGCAGCGCGATGGGGTGGCACAGCGGGATGAGGTCAGGCACCTTCTTCGCCCCCATGATCCCGGCGATGCGCGCGACGGCCAGCGCATCGCCCTTGGCCACGCCAGCGCCGCGGAGCAGCGTCACGACCTGCGCGGATACGAGCACCCGACCGGCGGCCCGCGCCTCACGCACGCTCACGTCCTTGCTGGCGACGTCGACCATCCGAGCCGCCCCGGCGGCGTCGACATGCGTCAGCTCGGCCATACCTCAACCCTAGTGCCGACGGGCGGGTCGATACCTCTAGCGGGAGCGGCGCTCCAGCAGCCAGGTCGTCACGGTCGACCCGGCCGGCAAGTCTGTGACGTCCTCCGGGACGACGGCGAGCGCGTTGGACGACGCCAGCGACGCGAGCAGGTGCGAGCCGCCGCCGCCCACAGGAGTGGCGACCCATCGAGTGCCGTCATGCTCACATCGCACCCGCGCGAACCCACGCTTCCCCGCGGGCGAGGCGAGCGGTGACGCGAGGACGGCCTGCACCTGGGGTCGACCGAGCTGCGGAGCGCCAAGCATGCGTCGCAGGGCCGGCCGGACAAAGACCTCGAAGGACACCAGGGCGCTCACCGGGTTGCCTGGCAGCCCGAACACAGGGGTGCTGTCCGGGCCGATGGTGCCGAACGCCTGGGGCATGCCGGGCTGCATCGCCACCCGGTCGAAGGCGACGTCACCCAGGCGCCCCAGCACGTCTTTGACCACGTCGTACGCGCCAACACTCACCCCACCCGAGGTCACGACGACATCGGCCTGGATGAGGTGGTCCTCGATCACCTCGGTCAGCGCGCGCGGGTCATCGGCAACTATGCCGACCCGGTAGGCCACCGCACCCGCCTCGCGCGCCGCCGCCGAGAGCGCGTACCCGTTGGCGTCGACGATCTGACCGTGCCGCGGGGTTTCGCCGGGCTCGACGAGCTCGGAGCCGGTCGAGATCACGACGACGCGCGGCGGTGGATGCACGAGCACCCGCTGTCGGCCAAGGGCCGCGAGCAATCCGATCTGCGCTGCCGAGAGAGAGTCCCCGGCCGACAGGACCTGCTGACCGGCTTGCACGTCCTCACCGAGGCGGCGGATGTAGGCGCCGAGCGCCGGTACGTGGCTGACTCGCACCTGCGCGACCCCACCGTCGGTCCACTCCACGGGTACGACGGTGTCGGCACCCGGTGGCATCGGCGCACCGGTCATGATCCGCGCGCACAGGCCAGGCTGGACGCTGATGCCGGTCGACGCGCCGGCCGCGATGTCACCGACGACATGCAACGAGACCGGCGCATCAGCGGTCGCCCCGGCGACGTCGGTGAGACGCACGGCGTAGCCGTCCATCGACGAGTTGTCGAAGGGCGGCAGGGCACCCCCCGCGACGACGTCTTCACCCAGGACACAGCCGTGCGCATCGAGCAGTGGCATCTCGAGCAGACCCAGCGGTAAGACGGTGGTCAACACCCGCTGAAGGTGCTCGTCGACCGACTTCACGGGTGGTCGGCCACGAAGGTCCGCAGCCACGCCAGGAATTCCGGGCCGAGGTCCGGGCGCTCCACCGCCAGGCGCACGACGGTCCGCAGGTAGTCGGCGCGATCCCCCGTGTCGAAGCGCCGGCCGCGGAACACCACACCGTGAACGGGCTCACGCTCACTGAGTGACTGCAGTGCGTCAGTCAGCTGGATCTCCCCGCCACGGCCGGGCGCAGTACGTCGGAGCACATCGAAGATGCTCGGGGAGAGGACGTAGCGACCGATCACGGCGAAGCTGCTCGGCGCTTCGGCGGCGCTGGGCTTCTCGACGAGACCGGTGATGCGCACCACGTCTGCGTCCGCCGTGTGCTCGACCGCCGCGCAGCCGTAGAGGTGTATCTGGTTGCGCGGCACCTCCATCAGCGCGACGACACTGCCGCCCTTCGCCGCGAGAACAGCCGCCATGGCGTCGAGCAGGTGCTCGGACTCGTCGATGAGGTCGTCGCCGAGCAGCACCGCGAATGGCTCGTGGCCGACGTGGGACGCAGCGCAGAGCACTGCATGGCCGAGTCCGCGTGGGTCGCCCTGCCGGACGTAGTGGACCTCGGCGAGCGCCGCGGTCGCGCGCACCATCGCCAATCGCTCGGTGTCGCCCTTCGCGTCAAGGGTCGCCTCGAGCTCCCACGAGCGATCGAAGTGATCTTCCAGCGCACCCTTGCCACGGCCGGTGACCATGAGGATGTCGGTCAGCCCGGCACGGACCGCCTCTTCGACGACGTACTGGATGGCCGGCTTGTCGACGACCGGCAACATCTCCTTGGGAGAGGCCTTCGTCGCGGGCAGGAAGCGCGTGCCGAGCCCAGCGGCGGGAATGACCGCCTTGCGAAGGCCGACCGGCGAGGACATGAGTGGCACCCTACCGAGCGGTACGGCGCCGTCGGTCAGCGGTGAGGTGCGACCGCCGCGCCGTCGTCGTCAGCCGACTCGGCGGCAGGCGTGCCCGCCGCGGAGTCGAGGTCCTTCCACAACGGCTCCTTGGTGGCCGAACCCAGGTCCGCCACCTCGGCATCGTCAGCGCCGGTGGGTGCGGTGGGTGCGGCGGAGGTCGGTGCTGCCGTCGCAACCCAGTAGCCGTCGCGACCCGCCTCCTTGGCTTGGTACAGCGCGGCGTCAGCGGTGCGCACCAGCTCTGTGCCAGAGATCCCGTGGTCGGGGTAGACGGCAACGCCGACGCTGACGGTGACCCGGATCGGGACTTCACCAGCGGCACCGAAACGACGCTGACGGACCAACTCGCAGATCTTGCCAGCGGCCTGCACTGCGCCCTCGAGGTTTGTCTCCGGCAGGATCAGCACGAACTCCTCGCCGCCGTAGCGGGCCAGGATGTCCACTTCACGGATCGTGCCCTTGATACGGGTGGCGAGCTCGATGAGCACGGAGTCACCGCGCTGGTGTCCGTACTCGTCGTTCACCGCCTTGAACTTGTCGAGGTCCATGATCAGTAGCGCCAGAGGGCGGCCGAACCGGTTGGCTCGCTCGATTTCCTTGTCGAAGGTCATCTGGAAGTAGCGGAAGTTCCACAGGCCGGTCAGCCCGTCGGTGATCGACAGGCGCTGCGCCTCCTGGTGCAGCAGCACGTTGTCGATGGCGACCGTCGCCTGGTTGGCGAAGGACCGGATAGTGCTGACGTCGTTGTCATCGAAGTGATCGGCATCAACCCGGTCGTAGAGGTTGAGCACGCCGATGACGCGGTTCTGGCTCTTCAGCGGCACCGAGATGACGCTGTCGGCCCGCGGCTCCGCGGGAGCCAGCCGCAGCTGGTCCGGGTTTACCCCGATCGTCCCGTGGATCGCCTCACCGCTGCGCGCGACCGCACCGGCCACCCCGTCGCCGACCTGCACGCGCACCTGCGAGGGGTCGGGCAGACGACCGTCGAGTCCCCGGCCGACCTTGAGGTAGAGCTCGTCGCGGTTGGCAGAGAAGAGCATCAGCGAGCCCGCCTCGGCGCGGATGGTGACCATCGCGGTCTCGAGGATCACCGCCAGCATCTTCTTCAGGTCGTGGGTGCTCGACAGCGTGTCTCCGAGCCGCGTCAGGTTGCGCTTGAGCTCGTCCCGGCTGTCCTGCAGCGCCTGAATGTAGGTTCGCAGCTCCTCCGTCATCGTGTTGAACGCTCGAGCAAGTGTGCCGACCTCGTCCCGCGAGCGAGCTTCGATCTTCGTGTCGAGCCGCCCGCCGGCGACGGCCAGTGCCGCATCCACCAGCTCAGCGAGCGGGCGGGTGGTCACCCGCGAGAGCAACCAGCCGAAGAGACCCGCCATGATCAGCGAGATCACGATGACGGCGAGCAGGCCCCGGTCGGTGTTGGACTTGCTGGCGATCGCGTCGTCGAGGGAGACCGAGACGACCAGCATCGGGCTGCGGCTCTCTCGGGTGACGAGCTGGTCTTGCACGAGGAGGTCGTCGCCTACCTGCTCGGGGGAGGTACGCCGTCCTGAGCCCGCCGCACGTACTAGCGCGGTCGCGTCGGCGAAGTCAGACAGCGTGGTCGCCGTGACTTGCCCCTCGTTGACGAAGGTGAGGCCCACCCCCTCTGCGGTCGCGACACTGGTCAGCATCTTTCGATCGAGCCAGAAGCCGGCGACGACGAGGCCGATCTGATTCGCCCGTGGGCCGGTGAGCCGTACCCGGGCGCGCACATAGCGGTCCGTGACGGACTGCTCGTCCTCACCAGCCGCCCGGCGCCGAGCGAGCTCAGCCACGACCTCGTCGGCGATCGCCTGGAAGGACAGCGCACCGTCGACGAACTCAGCCGGCCGGCCGGCCGCGGCGTCGGTGACGACCTTGCCCTTGGCGTCGGTGACGAGTACGAAGTCGGCGGAGCCGGGGAAGTCCTTGATGAACTGGCGCACGAGCGCCGGCACCCGGGTGGGGTTGGACTGCAACAGCTGACCGAGCTCCACCAGACGCCCGTCACGGTCGGCGACGGCCCGCGTCGCGAGCGCGGTCGCGGCGGTGACAGATCTCTCCTGCAGCTGAGCGAGGACCGAGTCGGCGCTGCTGCGGGCAGCCGTCACCGGCGCGTCGTACTGGCGATCGAGGCTTTTGAAGTTGGCGCCACGAACAAGGAGTGCCGTGACCATCAACGGCACGAGCACGATCGCGACAAACGCGATCGACAGCCGTATCCGCAGTGGCACCGCTCGAGCCCTCCCTAGGCAGACGTCCCCTGTGCGGGGTCGGCAGAGTCGTTCTGGTCCTTGAATGACATGCTGGCACGAATGGGTGCCTCTGCCACCGAAAACCCACACCTCGACGCCAAGACAGCCCTGCGCCGTCGACTGGCCGCCGTGTGGGCTGGTCTGGACCTCCCCCTGCGCTCCGCCGAGCTGGTACGGCGGGCGCTCGACCTGCCCGAGCTCGTCGCGGCGAGGACGATCGCGACGTACGTCGCCCTTCCGTCAGAGGTCGCGACCGCGACGCTGATAGCGACGCTGGGCGACCGGGGGGTGCTCGTCCTGCTGCCGGTGGTCGCTCCCGACGGTGGGCTCTCCTGGCGACGGTGGCGCCAGGGCGACCCCCTCTCCGTGGGCTTGCGGGGCACGATGGAGCCGACTAAGCGCGGCGAAGACGTGTCGCTGGACCAGGCGGAGGTGGTCATCGTCCCGGGGCTCGCATTCGACGTCACGGGCGGCCGGCTCGGCCGGGGGGGCGGGGCTTTCGACCGAGCGCTGGCCGGGCGCCGCCGCCCGTCGACGGTCGTCGCGATGGCTCCCGACGAGGTTGTTCTCGACACGCTGCCGACCGAGGAGCATGACCAGGCTGTCGACATCGTCGTCACCCCGACGCGGGTGCTGAGACCGCGCGCGCTGGACTGATGAGTCAGGATGATCGAAGATTGGCAGTCTCTGGTCCCGAGTGCTAAGTCAGGAGTGGCCCGCTGTGCCGACGTACGAGTACGCGTGCACGGCCTGCGGCGAGCACCTCGAGGTCGTCCAGAGCTTCACCGACAGCTCCCTCACCGTGTGTCCCAGCTGCGAAGGACCACTGCGCAAGGTCTTCTCGCCCGTGGGCGTGGTGTTCAAGGGCAGCGGCTTCTACAAGACAGACAGCCGCGCGAAGACCGGTGCGAGCCAGGGCTCCGCTGAGCGCTCCTCCCCAGACAAGTCCCCAGACAAGTCCGCCGACAAGTCCGCTGCCGCGTCGCCGTCCACGGAAACGTCAGCGTCCGCCACGTCGTCCGGCGACAAGCCTGCGGCGGGGAAGAGCGCGACCGGTACGTCGACCGACTCCGGCAGCGCGACGAAGTCCGCTCCCAGCAAAAGCGGCTCAGGCTCCAGCTCGAACTAGTCGGCGCCGGACCGGGAGCGTCGTCCACAGAGCCGATCCGCCGCCGCCACACGTCACGACAGCGCGGCTAGGGTCGAGCGCATCCCTGGCCCCGTCTTCGGGAGTGATCCGTGACCGCACCTCGCGCCGAGATCGGCATCTTCGGCGGCTCCGGCTTCTACTCGCTGCTCGAGTCGGGTGTGAAGCACCAGGTGACGACGGCCTACGGCGACCCGTCTGCCCCCCTCGTGGTCGGCACCATCGCCGGGAGGTCGGTCGCATTCCTCCCCCGGCACGGAGTCGACCACGAGTTCCCACCGCACCGGATCCCCTACCAGGCCAACCTCGCCGCGATGCGTGACCTCGGGGTGACCCAGGTCATCGCGCCATGCGCCGCAGGCTCGCTGCAGATCGACGTGCGCCCTGGTCACTTCGTGGTCGTTGACCAGCTCGTCGACCGGACGTCCGGACGACCGCAGACCTTCCACGACTCGGGAGCGGTCCACGTCAGCTTCGCCGACCCCTACTGCCCGCGCGGCCGGGCGGCTGCCCTCGATGCCGCGCGCGAGGTCGGCATCACCGTTCACGACGGCGGCACCATGGTGGTGATCGAGGGCCCGAGGTTCTCCACCCGCGCCGAGTCGAAGTGGTACGCCGAGCAAGGCTGGTCGGTCATCAACATGACCGGGCACCCCGAGGCGGTGCTCGCCCGCGAGCTAGGCCTCTGCTACACCTCGGTCGCGCTGATCACCGACCACGACGCGGGGGTCGACGACGGGGCATCGGTGACGATGGACGAGGTGTTCCGGGTCTTCGCCGACAACAACGAGCGGCTGCGGGTCCTCCTCTTCGCGCTGATCGCCCGGCTCCCGTCGTCGGGTGAAGACTGTGCCTGTCCCGCCGCCCCGACCGTCGGACAGGTGACGTGATGCGCGACGACGTGACGCGCGACGTTCGGGCGTGGGGACGTGCGCTGCGCCGGACGGTCGCGATACGCCGGCGGCTGCTCGCCGGTGCGTGCGCGGCGGGGGGCGTCGCGGCGGCGATGAACGTCCTCGCACCAGCCCCCATCGAGTTGTCCACCGTGCTGTCGGCGGCTCGCGACATCCCGGCCGGGACGACCCTGTCCGCGGCCGACATTGTGGCGTTGCAGCTGCCGCGGGCTCTGGTGCCCGACGGCGCGCTGATCCCGGGCATGGCCGTGATCGGTCGGCCGGTGAGCGGGCCGGTGCGCCGTGGTGAGGCGCTGACCGACGCACGCCTCGTCGGGCCGGCGCTGCTCGACGGCGTGGGGGGCGGCGTGGGGACGGTCGCGGTGCCGGTGCGGCTCGGCGACGACGACGCCGCAGACTTCGTGCAAGCCGGGGACCGGGTCGACGTCTTGGCTGCTCCGCTCGCGGCTGGCGACGACTCGGCTCGACCCGTCGAGGTGGTCGCCGTGGGTGCCCTCGTCCTGGCTGTGCCAGCGGACTCCGAGGACACAGCGGGCTCGCTGCTGATCGTCGCCGTACCGTCGGCGACAGCCCGCGGGCTCGCCCGGGCTGCCACCACCGCACGCCTTTCGATTGCCCTGCGCGGGACCTCATGACCTACGCCGTGTGGGGCTGGGGAGACCCGGCGCAACAGCCTCGTACGCACGACCTCGTCGCGGCGATGCCGTGGGCGAACGAACTGCTCGGCTTCACCGTGGCGGACCCGGAGACCCCTTCGCCGCTGCAGCCATTGCCCCCACCGCGCTGTGCTGCCGACGTGTTCGCCGGCCTCGGGTCGACGGACCCAGTCGACCGGGCCAGGCACGGCATCGGCCGCAGTTACCGCGACATCGTGCGGGGGATTCGCGGCGAGATCCCGCACGTGCCTGACGTCGTCGTACGGCCCAGGACGGCCGCCGAGGTCGGCGAGGTCCTGGAGCGATGTTCGGAGCGAGGCTGGGCAGTCGTGCCGTTCGGCGGCGGGACCAGCGTCGTCGGCGGCGTGGAGCCGATGCTCCCGGCCGACTCGCCCCATCCCGCTGTGGTGTCGCTCGACCTCTGCCGACTGCGCCGGGTGCTAGAGGTCGACGCGGTGTCAAGGGCAGCGCTCATCGAAGCGGGTGCGCTCGGGCCGGACCTCGAGGCGCAGCTGGCGGCGACCGGACACACGCTGCGGTTCTACCCGCAGTCGTTTGAGCGCTCGACCCTGGGCGGCTGGATCGCCACCCGGGCGGCCGGTCACTACGCGACCGGGGCCACGCACATCGACGACCTGGTCGAGTCGGTCACCGCGGTGACACCGGGAGGCTCGTGGAGCTCCCGACGACTGCCTGGGTCTGGTGCGGGACCGAGCCCGGACCGGCTGCTGCTCGGCTCCGAAGGTGCGCTGGGAGTCGTCACCCAGGCCTGGGTGCGGCTGCAGGTTCGACCCGCGCACCGCGCTGGCACCTCAATCGCTTTCACGTCGTGGCGGGACGGAGCGGCCGCCGTTCGCCGCATCGTCCAGGCGGGCCTGCGGCCTGCGGGCTGCCGCCTCGTCGATGCCACGGAGGCGCGGCTCACGAGCACACTCGACGACGGCCGGTCGGTGCTGGTGCTGTCGTTCGAGAGCCCTGATGCGCCGTGTGATGCCGACCTCGCCCGCGCCCTAGAGATCTGTGCCGACTCCGGCGGCAGCGCACTGCCCGGGCGGGTGGGGGTCGAGACCAGCGGGCGCTGGCGCGAGACCTTCGTTCGGGCGCCGTACCTGCGCGAGAGCCTCGTGCTCCTTGGCGTGCTCACGGAGACCTTCGAGTCGGCTGTCACGTGGGATCGATTCGATGCCTTCGTCGACGCCGTGCGCACGACAACGCTCGACGCCGTGCGTCGCGTGTGCGGCGCCGGGATCGTGACCTGTCGCACGACTCACGCGTATGCGGACGGGGCTGCGCCGTACTTCACTGTCTTCGCGCCGGCCCGGCGGGGCGGCGAGCTGGCGCAGTGGGCGGAGATCAAGGCCGCTGCCGCAGAGGCGATCATGGCGGGCGGCGGCACCATCACCCATCACCACGCGATCGGCCGTGACCATCGCCCGTGGTACGACGCGCAGCGCCCGGAGCTGTTCGCCGTAGCCCTTCGCGCCGCGAAGAAGGCGCTCGACCCGGCCGGCATCCTCAACCCCGGCGTCTTGATCGACTGAGCTGGTCGACCGACGGCCTCATGGCGGCAGTAGGGTGCCGCCATGTTCAAGGACTTCAAAGCCTTCCTCCTCCGCGGAAACGTCGTCGACCTTGCCGTCGGTGTCATCCTCGGAATCGCCTTCGGCGGAGTCATCGCGGCGTTCACCGACATGGTGACCAACCTCATCGCGATCCCCGGCTCAACCGACTTCACGTCGCTCGACTTCACCATCGGCGGCGGCGCTTTCAAGTACGGCGTCTTCCTCGCCGCGCTGATCAACTTCGTCATCGTGGCGGCGGTCCTCTTCTTCGCCGTAGTGCGGCCCGTCAACCACTTGATGGCACGCCGCAAGACCGAGCCCGAGGTCGACACCCCGACGAAGCAGTGCCCGGAGTGCCTGAGCTCGATCCCGGACGCCGCGACCCGCTGCGCGTTCTGCACCGTCGAGCAGTAGCTCGCCATGCACACCGTCGAGCAGTAGCTCGCCATGCACACCGTCGAGCAGTAGCTCGCTTTCAGTCGCGGTCGTGGTGCGGGGGACGCTCATCCTCAAGCCGTCGCACGACGTCGTCGTCGGTGTCCTCCGCGGGCTCGCCCCAGCCGGTGTCCGAGTCGTCCGGCGACGGTGGCAACGGTGTCTCACTCATGACGCCCGGCTAGTCCAGGTCGCCATGCTCGATGCGGGCGAGGCGCTGGGAGCGCACTAGTGCATCGCTCGACAGCGTCGCGCCGTCGGTCGTCTGGACGAGTGCCGCGAACACACCGACTAAGTCGCGCTGCGAGACCACTCCGACGAGCTTGCCTGCGTCCATCACAGGCAGGTGCCGGATCCATCGCGACGCCATCGCCCGAGCGGCCTCGTGCGGGCTCGAGTCGGGCTCCACGGTGAGCACGTCGCGGGTCATGATCTCCCGGACCTGCGTCGCGTCGACATCGCGACCGCAGGCGACGGCTTTCATGATGTCGCGCTCGGTGATGATGCCGACCAGCGAGTCGCCGTCCATCACGAGCAGCGATCCGGTCTGCTGCTTCCACATCGTCTCGGCAGCGGAGCGCAGCGAGTCACCGGGTGACTCCGTGACACTCGCACTCGTCATGATGTCGGCGACCTGCACAGCATTGCTCCGATCGATCCGGGTACGGCGAACGCACCACGATACCGAGGTCGCAGCAGGCCCGGGCAACCGGCTCTCGGTCGAAGACCGGCGAGCTAGAGCGGGATGTTGGTGTGCTGGCCACGCAGCGATGGTGACGCCGCGATCGCCTCGGCAACGACTCGCCTGGTGACGGCGGGGTCGATGACCGCGTCGATCAGCCCTGCGTCCTCGGACTCTCGGAGCCCTCCCACCAGCATGCGGTGCTCCTCCGCCAGCTCAGCGACGAGGGAGTCCTGCTGATCTGCCGGCACATCGGCGAGCTTGCGCTTGTGCAGGATCCGCACGGCGGCGGCGGCACTCATCACCGCGAGCTCGCTGTCCGGCCACGCGAACACGGCGCTCGCGCCGAGAGAACGGGAGTTCATCGCGATGTATGCGCCGCCGTAGGCCTTCCGCGTGACGACGGTGACGCGAGGCACTACTGACTCGGCGAAGGCATGGAGCAGCTTGGCTCCTCGGCGTACGACGCCTTCCCACTCCTGGTCGAGACCGGGCAGGTAGCCGGGCACGTCGACGAGGACGACGAGCGGGATGCCGAACGCATCGCAGAAGCGCACGAACTTCGCAGCTTTCTCCGCGCTCGCGGAGTCGAGGCAGCCAGCGAGGCGCATCGGGTTGTTGGCCACGACGCCGACCGTGCGACCACCGAGGCGGCCCAGAGTGGTCGACAGGTTCGGCGCCCACCCAGCGTGGAGGACCACGCCAGTGCCGGGGTCGAGCACGCGCTCGACCAGAGCCTTGACGTCGTAGGCCCGGCGGATCGACTCGGGCAGCACCTCGCGCATGCCCGGGTCGTCGGTGATGCCGGAGAGGTTGAGCCGGCCACCGTCGGCGATCAGGGAGACGAGACGCCGCGTGGTGCGCAGCGCCTCGGCCTCGTCCGCTGCGACGACGCTGACGACGCCGCTGCGACGGCCGTGCGGCTGGGGACCGCCGAGGTGCTCGGCAGTCACCGACTCGCCGGTGACTGTGCGGATGACGTCCGGGCCGGTGACGAAGATGCGACCATCCGGCGCCATGATCACCAAGTCGGTGAGGGCAGGTCCGTAGGCCGCGCCACCGGCGCAGGGGCCGAGGACCACCGAGAGCTGCGGCACCCGGCCGGATGCCCGGACCATCGCCGCGAAGACCCGACCGACGCCGTCGAGGCCGACGACGCCCTCCTGGAGCCGCGCACCGCCGGAGTGCCACACGCCGACGACCGGGACATCTCGAGAGACGGCAGCGTCTATCGCGCGCACGATGTCGGCGCAGCCGGCCGCGCCGAGCGCTCCGCCCTTGACCGACTGGTCGGTGATGTAGACGACGACGTCACTGCCGTCGATGGAGCCGTCCGCGACGAGCACACCGGTGCCGTCGACGAGGCCCGGCCAGACCGCGACAGAGCCCGAGTCGAGGAGTGACGCCAGCCGTCCGGTCGGGGTGGTGTCGAGCGCGATGTCAGCAGTCGTGTCGAGCACCGTCATTGACAGCTCCGAATCGCCAGGGAGACGTTGTGGCCGCCGAAGCCGAACGAGTTGGTCAGCGCCACCTCGATGGCCACCGCGCGCTCTCCCTCGGGTACGACGTCGAGGTCGATCGCCTCGTCCGGCTTGTCGTAGTTGCGGGTCGGATGCACTCGTCCCGCGTGCACCGACAGAGCGGTGACAATGGCCTCGACGGCGCCGGCTGCGCCGAGGAGATGGCCAGTCATCGACTTGGTCGCCGAGACTGGAACGTCTCCGGTACGACTGCCGAGCACCGACCGGATGGCCTGCGCCTCGGCGATGTCACCGACGGGCGTTGATGTCGCGTGGCCGTTGACGTAGCCAACCTGATCCACATCGGCGCCAGCGGCGGTCAGGGCCAGCCGCATCGCGTGCGCCGCACCCGCGCCCGTGGGCTCGGGGGCAGTCATGTGGTGCGCGTCGGCAGTCACGCCGGCGCCAGCCAGCTCTGCGTAGCACCGGGCGCCGCGGCCGCGCGCGTGCTCTTCGGTCTCGAGGACGAGAAGACCAGCGCCTTCCCCCATGACGAAGCCGTCGCGTCCCGCGTCAAACGGGCGGCTCGCCGCCTCGGGGTCGTCATGACGCGTGGACAGGGCGCGCATCTGAGCGAATCCGGCCAGCGGCAGCGGGTGGATGCATGCCTCCGCGCCGCCGGCGACCACGACGTCGGCCAGTCCTTGGCGCAGCAGGTCCACGGCGAGCGCGATGGCGTCGGCCCCGCTGGCGCACGCACTCACGGGTGCCCGCACCTGTGCTCGTGCGGACAGCTCGAGCGCGACCGTCGCGGCAGGGCCGTTGGGCATCAGCATTGGCACGACGTACGGCGAAACGCGGCGGGCACCGTGCTCACGCAGGACATCCCACTGGTCGAGCAGCGTGACGGCGCCGCCGATCCCACTTCCGACAACAACAGCGATGCGCAGCGGGTCGACGTCGGGGGTGCCCGCATCGGCCCATGCCTCACGCGCAGCCAGCAGGGCGAGCCGCTGACCGCGGTCAAGCGTGCGGGCCTCGACGCGGTCGAGGCGCTCCGCCGGATCCGTGATGACCTGCGCTGCGAGCCGAACCGGCAGGTCGGCGAACTTGTCGTCTGTCAGCAACCCCACGCCGGATGTCCCGGCAAGCAGCGCCGCCCAGGTCGTCGCGACGTCGTCGCCGACCGGGGTCACCGCACCGAGGCCGGTGATGAAGACCCTGCCGGTGTGCGCACCGGCGACGGTGCGCTCGGTCACGCCGGGATGCCCGCCTTCTTGATGAACGCGACAGCGTCGCCCGGGGTCTTGAGCTTGACGAGCTCGGAGTCGGGGATGCGCACGCCGAACTTCTCCTCAGCGGCCAGCGCGATCTCAACCATCGAGAGCGAGTCGACGTCGAGGTCGTCGCTGAAGCGTACGTCGGGAGTGACGTCGGCGGTCGGGATACCGGTGATCTCGTTGACGATGTCGGCCAGGCCGGTCATCAGCTCTGCGTCGGTCATGGGTGGTTCCTCTCGGTAGGTCGTGCGGTGGCGGTACGGCGGCGAGCGGGTGCTAGCAGCCCATGGCGAGGCCGCCGTCGACGGCCACAGTGGTGCCGGTGATGTACGACGCCTCGGGAGAGGCGAGAAACGCGACCGCCGCAGCAACCTCTGCCGCCCGGCCGCGGCGCTTAGCCGGGATCGCAGCGGCGAGCGCGTCAAGCCCGGCGGTGCTGTCTGGTGCGCCGTCGCGCGAGGTGGCCTGCGGTCCCGCGAGACCGCCTTCGAGGACGCCGGGAGCGACGACGTTGACGGTGATGCCGCGCGCCGCGACCTCGCGCGCCATCGCGCGGGCAAGTCCCCCGAGTCCGGCCTTCGCGGCCGAGTAGTTGGCCTGACCGGCATTGCCGAGGAGGCCGGCCACCGACCCGACGAAGACGATGCGGCCGGAACGACGGCGCAACATGGGCCGAAGAACCGCACGGGCACAGCGGAAAGCCGCCGAGAGGTTGGCGTCGATGACCAAGTCGAAGTCGTCGTCGCTCATCATCATCGACAGGCCGTCGCTCGTCGTACCGGCGTTGGCAACGAGCACGTCAGGTGTCGACGGGCAGGCCGCGAGCAGCAGGTCCGCGGCACTGCGGTCGGCCAGGTCGGCCGCAACGATGCTGCCCGCTCCGCCGCGCTCCTCAACCGCCGCCACAGCCTTCTCAGCGCCGGCGAGGTCGGATCGGTAGTGGCACACCACGTGCGTCCCCGGAGCAGCGACGGCCGCGGCAATGGACTGACCGAGGTAGCCGGAGGCGCCGGTGACGAGGACCACTCGAGTGATCTCCGTCATGGGCAGTTCACGACCTGCGCGGCGTAGGTCAACCCAGCGCCGAAGGCCATGAGCAGCATCGGCTCACCCGAGGGCAGCCGGCCTTCCTGCGCCAGCCGGTCGAGAGCCAGCGGCACCGAGGCGGCAGAGGTGTTGCCCGTGTGTACGACGTTGCGCGCGACCAACTCGTCAGGGATCTTCAAGCTGCGGGCCAGTGAGTCGACGATGCGCAGGTTGGCCTGGTGCGGGACGAATGCGGCGAGGTCTTCGACCTTCACTCCACCAGCGGCACAGGCGCGACGGGCCACATCAACCATCTGGGAGGTGGCCCACCGGAAGACCGACGCGCCATCCATACGCAGGTACTGCTCGCCGGCCGGGACTTGGATCGCTGCGGCCTGAGCTCCGTCGCTGCCCCAGATCACCGGACCGATGCCGCCGCGATCATCTGCAGCCACGACTGCCGCACCGGCACCGTCGCCGAAGATGATGCAGACACCGCGGTCGGTGTAGTCGATGTACGGCGAGATCTTCTCCGACCCTGTCACGAGCACCCGGCGAGCACTTCCGGCCTTGATCGCGTCAGCAGCCCAGGCCATCGCGTAGGTGAAGCTCGCGCACCCGGCGTTGACATCGCAGGCGCCGGGCGCGGGGATGCCAAGGGAGTGCGCGATGGTGGCTGCCGCACCGGGTACGGCGTACGGCATCGAGCAGGTCGCGGACAGCACGAGGTCGATGTCCGTGGCGTCGATGCCGCTGGCCGCGATGGCCTTCGCCCCAGCCTCCACGGCCATCGTGGCGACGGACTCGTCGTCAGCGGCGATGTGCCGGGTCGCGATCCCCGTGCGTTCGAGGATCCACTGGTCCGTGGTCTCGACCATCGTCTCGAGCTGGGCGTTGGTCAGAGTGCGAGACGGCAGGTAGCCGCCGACACCGAGCAGGCGCGGAGCGGTCACAGCTCGGCACCACCCGGGTGCATCCGGGCGAGCGGCTGACCTGGCTTGACCGGGTCGCCGTCGGAAGCGAGCCACTCGACCAGCACGCCGCCGTGCGGCGACACCACGTCGATGACTCCCGATCTCGACTCGAGCCGGGCGATGCACACGCCGGGCGAGACCGAGTCCAGCACCACGGCGGCGAGGGTGAGAGTCCCGGCCGACGGAGCGACGACGACTCTCCACGACGGGGCGTGGGCGGTCGTGCCCGACCCATGCAGCTCGAGCAGAGCGCGGGCTGCGTCGAGGTCTTGCGGACCGCGCAGCTTGAGCGTCTCGACGCCGGGCAGCGCTCGCTTGATCAGGGCGCTCAGCGTGCCCGCGGGCGGCAGCTCGACGACGGCCTGGATGTCCCGAGCGGCCAAGGTGTCGAGGCAGGCGTCCCAGCGCACCGGCGCCGCGACCTGCTCGACTAGCCGACGCAGCAGGTCGCGTCCGTCGGAGACGATCGCGCCGTCGGCGTTGGAGACGACCCGGGTGCGGGGGTCGATGACCGGAGCCGCTGCCGCGATGTCGGCCAGCCGCTTGCGGGCCGAGCTCATGAACGAGGTGTGGAACGCGCCGGCCACCTGCAGCGGCATGACCCGCGCGACACCGTCCAGCGCCGCTGGCAGCGCGGCCAGGCGGGTCAGCTCACCGGCAGCCACGATCTGACCCGCGCCATTTCGGTTGGCGACGAACAAACCGGCCGACTCGATCGCAGCAATCACAACATCGGGGTCGCCACCCAAGACGGCGGACATGCCGGTGGGCTCCACTGCCGACGCCTCAGCCATCGCCTCGCCGCGCTCACGGACGAGGGTGAGCGCCGCCTCGTCGGTCAGCGCGCCGGACAGCGCGGCGACAGCGAGCTCGCCGACGCTGTGCCCGGCGAGAAGTCCGATCGCCGACGGCGACCCGTCGACGATCTGATGCCCCACGGCGAGCGCGGTGGCGACGAGCAGTGGTTGGCACGTCGCGGTATCGCGGATCTCTTCCGCGCTACCCGTCGTACCCAGGGCGATGAGGTCGCGGCCCACCACGGCGGAGTACCACCGGAGGCGGGCGCGGATGTCGGCATGCTCGAGCCAAGGCTCGAGGAAGCCGGGAGTTTGGGCGCCCTGTCCGGGCGAGAGGAGAGCGAGCATTCGACAAGGCTGCCGTTCACCGGCCCCTCGGGCCACCGGCGACACCGACGAAGATTTTCCGCGACTCTTAGAGGATCTCTCTAAGTAACCTCGCAGGTCTGGACGAAGTCCCGGTCAGCCGTCCTCGGCGAGGCGGCCCAGCACGAGGGCAACCTGCAGGACGAATGCGGCCCGGGCCTCCAGCGGGTCGTGCCCGGTGAGCTGGGCCACCTTCCGCAGGCGGTAACGCACCGTGTTGGCGTGCAGGAACGTGGACCGCGCTGTCGCCTCGACTGAGCGCCCCTCGTCGAGGTAGCGCGCCAGGGTCTCCAACGCAGCCGCATCCGCCGCGACGGGTCGGTAAACCCGATCCACCAGCCCCTCCCGAGCGTCACCGTCGCCGTCGAGGGCCCGCTCCGGCAGCAGGTCATCGGCCGGAACAGGGCATGGTGCCCTCTGCCAGGCGGGTACGACGCGCAGACCGGACAGCGCCGCGCGGGCAGCCCCGGCCACCTGGGACAGAGAGCTCACCGTGGGTCCGATGACCACGGGGCCCGCGGCGAAGAGCGCGACTAGGGGCGCCGAGAGAACCGGCTCCGCGTCACCCCCGAAGAGCAGGAGCAGGCGGTCACCGTGCAGGCCGGCCAGCGACTCCAGCCCGGCGGCGCGGCAGCGGAGCTCCACCTCGTCGAGCACCTGTTCGGGCTCTCCTGACGGCGCGGAGCCCACAGCCACGGTGAGCAGAGCGGGTGGCGACCAGGCCATCGCCGCAGCCCGCGCCTCGAGGATGTCCGGGTCTCCACCGCGCACCAACGCCTCGACGAGCAGGGCGCGCGACCGGGCGTGCCAGGCCCCGCGCTCCTCGGCCGCCGAGGCATAGACCTGGGCCGCTGCGAAGGCGACCTCCCGGGAGAACCGGAGCACCCCCTCCCGCAGCGCCGCCTCCTCCCCAGCGGCGGCGAGCTCCGGTACGGCCTCCTCCACCACGTCGACCACTAGCTGGACCAGCTCGACCGTCTGCTGCAGCGAGATGACCCGGGCCAGCGCCCGCGGAGCCACGCCGAACACGGGTCCGGTGAGCGGATCTCCCGCCGCGGCCCGCTGCCACTGGACGAAGGCCTCGATGCCGGACTGCGCGACGAGCCCCACCCACGAGCGGTGCTCGGGGGCGAGGTCCCGAAACCACGGGAGCTCCTCGCCCATCCGTCGTACGGCGGTCGTCGCCAAGGCCCCGGTGGCCCGCTCGACCCGGCGGGTGCTCGCCACGGTGCTCTTGCGGATCGCCATCGACCACCTCCTGGGAGCCCTAGCGCCTTTGTACAGGTTCCCCAAACGATGCGACAGCCCCCGTCATGGGGGCAGGGTCACTGGCCGTGACGTCGAAGTAACTCTTGACGACGTCTGGCGTTAACCCGTCGCCGCCCCCAGATCAGGAGCCTTTCGTGAACACCAGCTCACTGCCCCGCCGTACCGTCGTGCTGCTCGCAGCCGGTCTCGTCGTCGGCACGGCCATGCCGTCGCTCGCCGACCACGACCACGGCAAAGGGAAGGGCAAGAAGAAGGGCCACCAGGAGGCGCCTTCTCGGGTCGAGGGCTTCTGCTCCGGCGGCGGCGCTGCCCGCCCGCTCGAGGTGACCGTCGAAGGCCAGCGCGCCACGGGCCTCTACGCCGTGCCGAAGGGCAAGGCCAAGGGCCTCGTCGTCTACACCCACGGCTACGGCCACACCGTCGAGTCGTGGCGCAAGCACCTCACTGACACAGCGGCCCGCGACGGGGTGATCGCAGTCGCGATGAACTACCGCGGCGAGCTCATCTCCCCGCCGGCGAAGGGCAAGACCCTGCCCACCTCCCGCGGCTGGCAGGTCCGTGAAGGCGCCGCGGACTCCAACGCCGCGGCCCAGCTCATCGAGCGTCGCTGCCCCGGCCTGAAGACGATCGTGCTGTACGGCGTGAGCATGGGTGGCAACACCGCAGGCCTCGCCCTCGCGGCGAAGCCGACCCGCAGCAGCGGCGCGCCGCTCTACGACTACTGGTTCCAGATGGAGGGCGCCGCCAACGTCATCGAGACCTACTTCTCCGCGCGCGGCCTCAAGTCCAGCGGCAACGCCACCGCCGTCAACGCCGTCGAGGACATCGAGCGGGAGATGGGCGGCACGTTCGAAGCCAAGAGCTCGGTCTACGAAGAGCACGCCGTCATCAACCGGGTCGACGACATCGTCGCCTCCGGAGTCAAGAGCGTCGTCATGATGCACGGCGTCGGGGACGGCCTCGTGCCCTACAACCAGTCCCGCGAGCTCTTCGCGCTGCTCACCGACGCTGGCGTTCCCGCGGAGTTCCACACCTTTGTGACCCGCAGCTCAACCAGCGAGCCCGGTACGACGCTCGACGGCTACGCGACCGGCAATGTGCCCGGCTACACCTCGCCGTTCTCCGGCCATGCTTCCGAGTCGAGCGAGACGCACATCATGAACATCGCTGGGTTCACCCGCCTGTCGGAGGTGCTCGGCGGCAAGGCGCCGGACTGCGGCGAGCACCTCGTTGACGGTTCCACGGGCCAGCGCTATTACGCAGCGACGCAGAACGTCTGCTAGGCGTCTGCCAGGTCAGCCGCGGCGATAGCGATCCGCGGCAGTCTGCAAGCCGGACGAGAGCGGCACGCCCTGGCGCCGGAGAGCGTCGGCGTACCCACCGGTGGACCCCGGGTCGGTGAGCCGTGCTTCG
>Ga0136633_1000169_pt1 | contig 49111 bp, 45 predicted proteins | sample AntDrymeUQ832206_2_FD_105494 | JGI IMG/M metagenome (GOLD analysis project Ga0136633, IMG submission 105494) | Polar desert sand microbial communities from Dry Valleys, Antarctica - metaG UQ83 (22.06) | ecosystem: Environmental > Terrestrial > Soil > Desert | place: Antarctica: Dry Valley... | reverse complement strand
GCGAAGGCGGTCGCTCTGCTTGCACGCTCAACGGTTAGGGCTGCCGCGGTACGGCTTGCAGTCGCGGTGGAAGCGGGTGCCGTCGAGTTTGCCGAGGGCGATGGCGGCGCCATGGATGGCGGCGCGAGCGGGGTCGAAGAGGAAGACGGAGTTGCGGTGCTCGCTGGGATGTCTCGCCCAGACTCGGTGCAGGCGACACAGGCCAAGAGAAGAGCGGCAGCGACTACGGGGCGAGTCCACATGGTTCGTAACGTATCGAGAAGCGAGCCGCCGTCGCTGCATGCGGGTAGTGCCGGTTCCGCTCACCGCGAAGAACGCCGCGTTCTCGCGGCTGAAGCGACACATACCTCTGGTGCCGCTCGCGGCGATAGCCACCTCTGCCCGAGCGTCTCGGGCTCGCGTAGGCGGTTGCCCGGCCTTCACTTATGGCAAGGCAAGATGGCACGCATGTCCTTGCCCACCCCGACACTGCAGACCACTCGCCTGCGGATGCGCCCGTTCACCAGCGCGGACGCGGACGCGCTCTTCGCGCTGCACAGCAGCGCCTACGTGCTGCGCTACTGGGATGCGCCGCCCTGGAGCGAACGTGCGCGGGCCGAGCGCTTTATTGCGGCTTGCGAGCGCTTGGCGGAGGAAGGCACCGGGGCGCGGCTGGCCATGGACCGTGTTTCCGACAAGGCGTTCATCGGATGGTGCGGTCTGACCCGGTTGAACCCTGACTACCGCAGCGCGTCGATGGGCTACTGCCTTGACGACGCGGCGTGGGGTCACGGCTACGCGACGGAGGCCGGGCGCGCCTTGCTGCAGTGGGCATTTGACACGCTGGACCTGAATCGAGTCCAGGCCGAGACCGATACGCGCAACGCGGCTTCTGCCCGCGTCCTGGAAAAGCTCGGATTCGTGCGTGAAGGGACGTTGCGGGAAGACTGCGTCGTGAACGGCGAGGTGTCGGACTCGTGGGTATACGGGCTGATCAGGCGTCAATGGCGGCCGTCGTGCGGACCAAATCCCGATTGCTAGATGCCTTTCACCAACGAGAGGCTCCCCCGACCTCTTGTAGGGCGATCTCGGCCGAGACAGATGGCCCGGCGACTGGCAACCTTGGACGCCACCTCTTCTCCGGCGGCCGAGGCTGACGCCGCTTACCGTCGTCAGGCGACGACTGAATACCACCCAGGTAGTCGCTCGTTGATCCAGCTAAAGCTGCCTTCAGTTCCTCGGCCTCGAGCACCGCACTGCAGTCGTTATGCGAATGAAGTAGACCGCCGCGCGGGCCAGACCGTCGGCGGAGCTCTGCCGCGGTGAGTCAGGACGCATGGGCCACCACGATTGGACGGCGGGCGACCCAGGAGAAGCCGAGCAAGACCGCTCCTGTGAGCACGCCGGCGACAGCATCGATGGACGCCTGTCCTGCATCGACGAGCGTCAGGAAGCCGCCGAAAAAGCCGCAGGCCGTGATCGCCGCGGCGAGCCAGTTCATCGGCGGGATGCCCCAGAGCTTCTGCGTTACCTCGGCTGGATCGGGTACGCCGGTCCGGACGGCATCGCTGCCGACACGACGGTCGTCTCCATCGGCTAGGCAGAAGGTTGAGGCTTGTACGACGCGCCGCGAACCGGGGGTGGACTCGCCGGCCACCCCCGGGCGACCGAACGGGCTGCGCCGACGCGGTCGCCTCGTCGGACTCACCCCTGCAAGCAGTCGGCGAGCTGGGCCCGCGAGGCGATGCCGAGCTTGGCGTAGCTCCGCGACAGGTGTAACTCGACGGTGCGCAGCGTCACGAACAACTCCTGCGCGATCTCTCGGTTGGTTCGGCCGCTGGCGGCGAGCTCGGCAACCCGTCGCTCGCTCGGACGCAGCCTCGTTGTCGCGGTGTCACAGTCCGATGTCGTCACGTCGACGCTGTTCCGGCTGGGGCTCGGTGCGGCACCCAAGCTCGTCGAGCTTGCCGTGCTGGAGGGCGCGTCCGTCGACGGCCTGGCTTTCGGCCGCAGTGGCCGCATCTACGCCGCGCTGCCCGAACGCTCCGCCGTCGGCGTGCTGTCAGCCAGCGGGGCGCTGGAGCGGACGATCGCGGTTCCGGGTGCAGACGAGCTGGCCGGGCTGTCCTTCCTCGACGAGGACCTGCTCGTGGCCAACCATGCCTTCGGCAACCTCGAGATGGCCCCGCGCGTCGTGAGCAGGATCGGTGCGGGGGAGCCTGGTGCGCGCCGCTTCCGCCCGGCCATCCCGGAGCGGGCAAAGCGCGCTACGTAGCGTGGACGAGGTCGATGCGTTTGCTGGCCCAATCGGGGCCGCAGCAGGGTCGATGGTGCGGCTCGCCGGTCAGGATGCGATGTTGACGCTCCCGCCCGACGCCAGCTGCTGGAACCGACGTGCTGGGCCGCGCCTGCCGCTGGCTGCGCTCCCACGGCTGCGAGAGGGTGACACTTGAGGTGGCAGTCGACAACGACCGGGCACTCAGGCTCTACACGTCGGTCGGCTTCGCGCAGGAGGCCACCGAGCAGTACTGGTCCCTCGTGGTCTGAGCCGATGCGGCTCTAGGGCCTCCCGAATGCGGGAAAGACCTGCAGGGCCATGCTCTGGGATGCAACGCGGATAGCGCCGTTTTCCCCGGAATCGTCGCTACCAGCGGTCACGGCACCTAGCCTCACGTCGGAGCGCCCCACGCGCGTCCGCTCAGCACCGGGCCCATCTGGCGTCGCTGGTCACCTTGTCAATGAGAACGGGGAATCTGTCCCCGGTCGTGACGCGGGTGTCGGCGGAGAGGAGGAAGAGCTTGCCGCCAGCCTTCTCGCCGGTCTGCAGCACCACCTTCTGAGGGACCGTGATCGTGACAGTCCGCCCGGACACCACGGCGGGCGGTAGCACGATGTTGAAGTTGTCCCCGGACCTGCGGTGCTGCAGCAGGACCCGATCGGCGGTGGTGTCGTAGCCGACATACCAGACGTCATTTGCGACGCCGGAAGCGAGCAGGCGGAACAGCAGGCCTGTCTGATCGACGACGTCGGCGGCCATCGTCAGGACGATGCGTAGACCGTCGCAGACCGTACGGCCGTCGACCTTGTGTGTAACGTGCGAGAGCTCGAGGCTGACCAGGTCCGCTGTCCCCATCGAGACAGGCAGAACGGTGCTGTCGGGAAGCGGCAAGGTACCGCCTTGCGAGTTGACCGCGTTGCCGTCACCGCTCGGGTCGGTCACGACGATGCGCGTGGGGGCGGGAGCCGCTCCGGCCGGCACGGTCAGCGCGGTGACGACGGCAACTGCCACCGCCGCAGCGCGCCTTGCTGTGCCTGTCATGGGTCCTCCTGGTGGGTGGCGTAGCGCTGCCCTCCGGAGAAGGCTTCGTTCCCCGGCAGCAGACTCCTGCCTAGCCGGGATCGCTGGCGTCGCGCGTCGGTGTCCCCCGCGGCAGCGCGGGCGTGTCCCCTACTCAGTCCGTCGAACGGGGCCAGTGGACAGTCCGGCCGAAATCATCGCGTCCAAGACTGAGGGAGTTCCCCGATGAACGACCCAGCCCCGGATCTCTAGCGTCGCCTGCGCCGGCAACCCGGCACCAGGAGAACGACAGAAGAGGAGACATCGATGGAGCAGCTCGCGCGTATTTCCAGTCAGGTCGCCGTAGGCGAAGGGCCGAGCACCGGCGTGCGAGCTGTAGCCGTCGTGGCGCTGCTCGCTGCCGTCCTCACCGGATGTAGTGACGACAAAGCCGACGTGAAGTCCGGCGCCGACGCAACGCCCTCCGCGGGCGTCACCGAACCTGCGTCCGAGCTTGAGCAGGTCAGGCTGTCGACGGCACCGTTCGCGAGCATCACGGCGGCCAACGCCGCCGGCTACACGGTGTGGTCCCCCGACCCGGCCGCGGCGGGTGCGACCTGCCCCACAAAGCCCGAAGGCAAGATGGGCTACCACCTAGTCAACGTCCCGCTGCGCGGCACGCCGCCGAAGGCAGCAGAGGCAGATGCGGCGATCGACTTCGCCAAGCCCGAGATGCTGCTCTACCAGAAGGCCGCCGGCGGAGCGCTCGAGCTCGTCGGCGTCGAGTACCTCGCCTTCAAGGCGGCGTGGGAGCGCGAGAACGGCGCGGGAGCCGCTCCGCCTCAGGTGCTCGGCCAGCCCGTCCCGCTCAGCAAGCACTCATTTGCGCCCGGCGGGCCGGAGGTCGAGCACTACGAGCTGCACGTCTGGCTGCACAGCGATAACCCCAGCGGGATGTTCAGCGCCTACAACCCGAGCATCACCTGCTAACCAGCCGCGTCGCACATCAGCCACCGTGCGGCGACGCGGCTCGCGGGAGGTAACGGCCCTCGGGCTCGCTGTGGCGAGCCGACCGATGCCACCGATGATGGACCCGGTCGGGCAATCGGCCTTCAATGGTGGCGGCGGCGCCAGGGTGGCACGCTCAAGGGTGGGGCGGGGCGGTGGCCGACAGCGTGCTGGGTGGGGTTCGAGACGACGCACTGTGCCCACCACGAGCCGGCGCCACGATGGCCGTAACGGAATGGTGATGGGGGCTCAGAGCGCGCCAGCGGAGATGTTCGGAAGGGCCGCCGAGCTGCGTGCCGTCGAACATGCCGGTGCGGCGCTCGGCACCCGAGCGGTCCTTGTGACGGGTGAGGCAGGGAGTGGCAAGACGCACTTCCTGGCCGCTGCAGTGTCGTCGTTGACCGCCCGACATGTGCTGTGGTTACGCGGATACGAGCCGGAGGCACTCGCCCCCCTGGCGGCCGCGAACGACCTTCTGCACGACCTGGCGAAGATGGACGGACCACTCGCGCGCCTGCTGGAGGGCGACGCGTCGACGTTGCTCATGTATCTCTTCGAGGCCGTGCACCGGGCCCTCGCCGGGATAGATCGTCCGGTGGTGGTCGTCGCCGACGACGTGCAGTGGCTCGACCCGACGACACGTGCACTCCTGCATTACCTCGTTCGCGCCGCCCAGCACGACCACCAGGACGTCTTGGTCCTGGCTGCGGGACGGCCGACTACCGAGCTGGCCCTGATGTACGAGGCTCTGACAGCTCTCCTCAGCGAACCGTCAGCCACCGCGATCGACCTTGGACCGCTCGACCGGGAGACTGGCATCGCTCTGGTCCGACGTCTCGGCCCGGAGGTGTCACGCGAGCGTGCAGCGGAGTACTGGTCGGCCGCCGCGGGCTCGCCCTTCTGGCTGTGCATGCTCGCGCAGGGTGGTGGACATGCCGCGACCGTCGCACTGGTCCGGTCGAGGCTGCGGGCCTGCAGCACCGACGGCGCGACAGCCCTAAGCATGTTGTCGGTCGCGGCGCGCCCGGTGCCCGCCGAGGACCTTACGGCTCTGTTGGGTTGGCCGCCCGCGCGGGTCGACGCAGCCGCTGCCGCTCTCGTCGACCGCGGTCTCGCGGTCCGTCGGCAGAGTCTCGTGTCGGTCGCGCACGACCTCGTCCGCGAGGCTGTCACCGCGGACCTTCCCGACGAAGTGCTGGGGAACCTGCACGTCCGGGTGGCGGACTGGCTGGCGCAGGATGACAGCCCCGCAGCCCTGCTCGCGGCGATGGAGCACCGCCGCATCGCACATCGGCCGGTGACGAATCTGGCCCTCCGGGCGGCGACATCACCGCGGCGAGGCTGGCTCGGTGCCAACGGCATCGCCCAGATCATGTCGCTGACCGAGGGCAGTACGGACCCCACGGTCGACGAGCTGGTGCCGCAGCTCGCGGCGCTTGCGACGGAGATCGGGGAGCCGGCATTGGCACTGCCGCTGTGGGAGCGTGCGTTCCGGGACCAGCGCACGCCCGACCAGCGAGCCACCGCCGCACGTGAAGCTACCCGCGCGGCCTACCAGCTGGACGACACGTCACGCGCCTGGACGTGGATGGACTGTGCGCGCACTGTCGGCCTCGGCGACCCGGTCTCGGCGATTCGGCTCGACGTCCTCGAGGCGCACCTGCTGCGCTGGATGGACGGACGTTTCGCCGACGCCGGTGTGATGTCGGAGCGCGCACTCACGGCGGCCCGACGCCTCGCGCAGCCGGCACATCGAGATGTCCTGGTCGAGGCCTTATCAGTCGCCTACGACGACGGGATGGTTCGTGGCGACTACGCCGCGGTCGCGCTGTTAGCCGACGAAGTATCCGAGGTGGCACGGGGTGATGTCGACCTCGAGTACACCGCAGCGCTCTACCGCGTCTCGGCACTCCTCCTGCAGGGTGATGTGCAGCAGGCCGCGCCGCTCGCGCGCCGCTACTGGCGAGCCGCTACGGAGGCCGGCCACCTGGGGCGCGCACTCGAGATGGCCGGCTCTCTCATCGACGCGCTGGCGACCCAGGGCAGGCTGTCCGAGGCCGCCGAGGTTGTCGAGCAGATCGAGCCGCTCATCGCTCGCGCCGGCGAGCTCGGCCGGCGGTTCTCCACCGGCATCGCGCTCACCAACGTGCTGCGCGAAGTCCACCAGGTGCGGGCCCTGACCGCAGACTGGCGAGACGCTGTCAGCCACATCGTCGACGACATGAAAGACGCTGGGCCACATCTCGCCATGACATCGGCGTTGTTCGCCGCTGAGCTCACGCTGGCCCTGGGGACGCTGGACGACGCCTCGACCGCGACAGAGCAGTCTGCGCAAGCCCTCGCCTTGGCGGCAGAGGTCGGGTGCCCGCGGTGTGGCGAGGAGACCACCCTGCGGACCGCGCGAATCCGCGCTCTGGTCGGTGACTGCGATGGCGCGCGAAGCCTGATTACCGAGTGGGAGCGCACCGCCGGCGACGAGCGACCAGAGGTGGTCCGACGTTGGCACCGGTGGGCGACTGCGCTTGTCGACGCGGCCGACGGCTCAGCGGCCACTGCGGAGCAGGCCCTCCGCGATCTCGAGGCCGACTTCGCCGCCGGAGGGGCTCAGCTAGAAGGCACCTGGGTCCTGCTCGACCTCGCGTGGGTCCTCTCCGGTGTCGATGTGGCTGCTGCGATCGCCGTACTCGAAGAGGTCTCGCAGCGCTGCGCCGAGACGGGCGCGACCAACGTCCTCGGGGTGGCTCAGCGGCGGCTGCGCGAGCTAGGGGCGCGTCCCTGGCGACGTGGGCGCGGGTCCGGAGCGGGGCTCACTGAACGCGAGCAGAGCGTGGCCCGGCTCCTCGCCACCGGGGCGACCAATCCGGAGATCGCGGAGCGGTTGTTCGTGTCACGCAAGACGGTCGAGCGGCATGTCTCGAACGTGATTGCCAAGCTCGGCGTACGCAACCGCACCGAGGTGGCGGCGCTGGTCGCGGGGCCTACCGGCATGAGTGGGCCTGAAAGCGAGGGAGTTCCCCGATGAACGGCTCTGACCGAGCGCCCTAACGTCACCAACGCGCCGGAGGAACTGGTGCGAGGAGGCGAGATGTCGGTCGTAGTTGTCATCCTCGGGGACAGCGAGGCGCCAGTCGCGATCGCAGCAGGCACGGCGCACGCGCTTGCCCGGCTCGGCGTCACCGAGATAACGCTCACCGACGGTCGCGGTGGCTCCGCGATCGTGCTGACGGGCTGGGCGTTCGACGGGCGGCGACACGAGCAAGACGTGATCGCCCTCGTTGCACCCGGTCGCACCACGACGGTGCTGCACGGCATCGCGGACGTGATCCTGCGCCCAGACGAGACACGAGCCGCGGAGAAGTTCTCCGCATGATCCGCCACCAGCAGACGAGTTGCCGACACGCATGAAGGAGATCTCGATGGAGCAGACCGCACGTGAATCCAGGCAGTCAAGCGTGAGCCTTGGCCGCAGACTCGGCGCGACGATCTGCGTCGCCTCGATGGCCACCCTGACCCTGCCTTTGCTCGGAGTCTCCGCGCAGGCAGGCGGCGGAGAGATCTGGGTGAGCGCCCAGGACACGAGCCAGATCAAGATCGTGCACGGGGTGGGATCGGTCGAGACGATCGCGCTGCCGGCCGCCGCGAAGCCCCACTCGATCGACTTCGCGCCGAGCGGCGACTACGCCTATGTCGCCAACGTCGGAGACGGCGACGTGACCGTCATCCGAGCGGCCGACCGGCAGGTTGTGAGCACCCTCGATCTCGGCGCCGCGGGCACGCATCAGGCGAAGCCATCGCCGTCGGGCTCGCTCCTGCTCGTCGCGCAGATGCCGAGCAAGACGCTCGTGCGAGTCGCGGTCGACGAGGCGGGTGAGGCGTGGACCGTCACGGGCAGCCTCTCTCTGGCCGGGCTCAACAAGTCCCCGGTGTGCACGGTCTTCCGCGCCGATGGGCAACGCGCGTACGTCTCACTGACGGGGAGCGGGATCGCGATCGTCGACGTGGCGAGCATGACCCTCCTCGGTACGCTCCCCACTGAAGGCGCCGCCCAGTGCGGCTTCGTCAACTCCCGTGACGACCAGACGATCTTCGTCGACTCCAATGGCGGCGGCGGACACTTCTATCGCCTCAATACGGCGACCGACACCCTGACCGAGGGCGGCTACACCATCGGCGGCAGCGACCTGCATGCGTTCGGCATGAGCCCCAACGAGGACTGGGCGTACGCCGCCTCCCGCGGGGACGACCAGCTGAAGCTGATCCACCTGCCCATGCCGGAGATGACGGCGTGGTCGGTGAACCTCGACCTCCGACCGGGGATCGCGGACAAGCCGGACATGGTCGCGGTGAAGGGCAACAACGTCTACGTGACTCTCCGGGCCGCCGGCTGCCTCGCGATCGTCAAGGCGAACCAGCAGACCGTCAGCTACCTGCCGCTCGTCGACCCTTCGGCGAACGCGTTGCACGGCATCGCAATCAGGCCATAGCGCGCGGCGAACCCGCCCGGGGCGGACGGGCTAGCTTCCATCGGCCCGGACCAGCCGACATCCACATGATCGCCATGACGCACGAGATCGGGCACCTGCTCGGCGCGCAGCACCACTACGGCAACTGCACCGAGGGCCGCACGCCAGTGCCCGGTTCAGGTTGGTGCACGGTCATGTTCCCGTCGGTGCTGAACGCCAACGTCTTCGGGACGCTCGAAGCCGCAGTTGTCCGCGGCTACGCCGTCAGCTACGCCTGAGTCAGCCCGACACGGCGGCCACGCGGCCGAGGCAAACCGAGCCGCTGCGCCTCGTAGCCGCCGCCGCTCCGCCGTCCAGATCGCAGAGACGGTGTTCCTAGCGCCGGGCACCGTCCCTGCTCAGGCAGCCGGGGTGATCCAGGCGACATAGACGGTCCGACCGCCGCTGGAGCGGGATTCGATGAGGAACGTGCAGACCAGCTCGGCGCCGTCAGCGCGTAGGACCGGCAGCTGGAGCTCCACACCGATCGCGTGGGCCTCTCCGGTCGTGAGGTGCCGCGTGAACCCGGCGACATGGGATTCACGAAACCGGGGCGGTACCAGCGCGACGACCCGCTGGCCGACCAGGTCTTCGGAGTCCCAGCCGAGGGTCTCCGCCAGCGCCGGGCTGATGCCGAGGATTCGGTTGGCGTCGTCGGCGGCTACCCCCCAGCGCTCGGTGTCGAGTAGTACCTGCGGATCCCAGTCCGGAGCGGAGAGGTCCTGACCGTGCGGCCCGGCGGTGAAGCGCTCAGCGTCCATGCCGATCCACGGCGACGGAGGCGTCCCGGCCAACTGGGCGATGACCTGCTCGCAAGCCCAGTCCCGGACGGCCACGATCTCGGGCAGCCCCGGCCTGGCCAGGGTCCGGCCCGAGGCGGCCAGCCGCTCTGCCTGGTCCAGCACGTCCTGCAGGGCGGCGTACTGGTGGCCGGCCTCGGGCGGGACCTCCATCGTGAGGTGCAGCACCGCGGGGACCTCGGGCAGGTTGCCCGGATGGTCGCTCGGCAAGGGGGCCCTCGTCTCACCCCGCTCCTTCGCGACCACGAGCGCCCGGTCGAGCGCCTCGCTGATGCACCTGCGCGCGGCGTCGGCGTCCGACAGCCGGCCGGCACTGCCACGCGGCTGAGTCAGCGCCAGCTCACGGAGCAAGGTGTCGTGGTGCTGGCGGGCAGCCAGCCAGAGCGTGGCCGGCAAGGACCTGAGCACGATGGTCTGGTGGGATTTCGCCGCCGCCGGTTCCGAACGTGCTGAGAGCGTGCCCGAGGCCGCCGGCTCCGCGGCACCCACGGTGAACCACACAACCTTGCCCTTAGCACCTAGCTCCTCCACCCCGCTCGAGCTGGTGACTGCTTCGACGAGCATCATCCCTCGACCGGTCGTGGCCTCCTCGTCGTGCGGGCGGTGCAGTGGCAACGAGGGGTTGAGGTCCCGCACCGCTACGTGCAGCCGGTCCGGATAAGCCCGGACGGACAGGTGGACGGAGGTGTGGCCGTGGAGCACAGCATTCGTGACGACCTCGCTGACGGCCAGGATCGCGGCCTCCTGCCACTCCGGTCGCCCCGCGTCGTCGATGATCTCTTGGACGAACCTGCGTGCCGTCCGAACGCTGAGGTGCTCCGCCGGGAGGATGGTCGCTCGCTCGACCACCTCCGGGTGGGCCGACGGATCCACGCGCACCAGCAGCAGCGCGATGTCGTCGTCCTCGGTCACTCCCCCCGGGCGTAGGCGATCCACGATGCGCGCCGGCTCGGCGGTGAACGTCCCCTCCCGGCGGGCAGCCGAGTCCAACTGGTCACGGAGGGCGCTGATGCCCTCCTCCAAGTCCTGGCCGCGCTGCTCGACCAGCCCGTCGGTGTAGAGGGCCAGCAGCGACCCTGGTGGGGGCACAAGCCGCTCCTCCGTCGGCGGGACGGCATGACCGGCCCCCAGCGGCGGCGAGATCTCGCCCACCAGCGCGCTGGCTCGACCTTCGGCGTGCAGCAACGGCGGGGGATGACCGGCGTTGGCGTAGGTGAGAGACCCGTCGGATGCGTCGTAGACGGCGTAGATGGCGGTGGCGATGTGGTCACCGGGCATCCCCTGAACCAACCGGCCGAGGAGCTCGAGCACCCGGCTCGGGGGAAGCTCGAGCATGGCGTAGGCACGGATCGCTGTGCGCAGCTGGCCCATAACGGCGGCCGCCTGGACTCCACGCCCCATCACATCCCCGATGACCAGGCCCGTGCGGCCGCCGCCCAGGTCGATGACGTCGTACCAGTCGCCGCCGACCTGGGTACCTTCCACCCCTGCGCGGTAGTGCACCGCGACGTCCAGGCCCGCCGGCTCGCCGAGCTCAGCCGGCAGCAGGGTGCGCTGCAGCTCATCCGCGATCATGTGCTCCTTGGCCGCCGCTTCGGAACGTGCCCGGTGGAGCTCGGCGAGCGACTCGGCACGCAGCCGCTGAGCCGTGTAGGCCCCGACGTCTGCCAGCGCGTTGGCGAGCCGCCCCGCGACGGCTTCCAGGAACCGCTCGTACTCAGCCTCGACGTAGACCGTGGGCCCCAGTCCGATGACCAGCAAGCCCCCTGCACCATTGCCCCCCGGCGGCAGCACAGGTATCAGCGCCGCCCTTCCGGCCGGCGTCTCGACCAGGCTCAGACGAGCGTCCACCAGCGCCCGCTGGAGCGGCCAGTCCAAGCCATCGGGCTGCGGCGTCACAGGCAGGTCCGCGGGGGCGCCTGGGGTTCTGCCGGCCAGCCGGAGGAAGCCTTGGTCATCAGTCAGGTAGATGGCGGCAAACGCAACATCCGTGGAGTGACGGCCCAATGCGCGGACGGTTGCCTCGCAGACGGTCTCGCGAGAGCGCGCACCATCGGCCGCATGTGCCAGCTCCTGCAGGATCGCCAGTCGGCGTTCGCGAAGCACCCGATCTGTCGTCTCGCTCGTGGCCGTGAACACTCCCGCGACCGCGCCGGCCTCGTCGAGGATGGGGCTGTAGGAGTAGGTCCAGTAGGTGTCCTCGAGAAAGCCGCGGCGATCCATCGGGAGTGGCTCGTCGTAGCGCCAGGTCGCCTTGCCGTCGGACAGCACGCTGTGCAGCATCGGTCCGATGACGTCCCACATCTCGGCGAACATCTCGTGGCCGGGCTTGCCGACGCACTCAGGGTGCTTCGCCCCGAACGAGGGAGCGAGGGCGTCGTTGTAGAGCATCACGAGCTCCGCCCCCCACCAGATCAGCAGCGGGTGGCGCGAGGGCAACACGATGCTCACCGCCGTCCGCAGGCTCTGGGGCCAGCCTTCCACCGGCCCGAGCGGCGTGGCCGCCCAGTCCACGGTGAGCATGTGCTGGCCCGTCTCCCCCGACACGGCGAACAGAGACAGCATCTCGTCGACCTGCTCGACTGATGCATCCCGCGCCACGTTGCTCCCGCCTATGAGGTGACCGCCCCATCGTACGTCTCAGTTCACTGTGAACTGGATGAAATCCACCGCCGCGAACGGGAACGTCAGCGCCCCTCAGCTGCACTCCCGCGGGATCAGTCAGCCTCGTTGTCGAGTGGCCATCTCACGAAGCAAAACTGGTTGCCGAAAGGGTCCCGCATGACGGCCCACTCCAGATAGGGCGCCACGCTTGGGTACGAGTCGGGTGTCTTAACGATGATTCCACCAATGGCCTCGGTCTGACGCACTGCGAGTGCGACGTCGTCCACTCTGAAATCAACATGGGTGCCCCCGACCCAGCTCTTCTGGTCGTTGGGTACGAGTTGGAGCAAAAGCCAAGGGTCACCTTCACCCCCGTTCACGTCCTCAAGACTTGAGTACCGCTCGCCACTATCGTCGCCGTGCCTGCCCGATGGCGAGAGACCCGACAGCGCAGCCCAGAACCGCTCGCCCTCGTCCAGATCTGTCACGTTGACGACCGGCTTCCACAACCTGCCAATCCCCTGGGTCGACATAGCCACCTCCTCGCGCTCACAACCAGGACGGCGAGAATCCTCCCCAACGTGTCCCCGGGCAAGGAGACGTCGAGACGGAAGTCCCCGCGACGCAGTCAGCGGTACGCCGCCGCAGCCTGCGTTCGCGCCACCCGCTCGTTGTTCCGAGCTAAAGCGGTCGAATCGCCCGCACGTCTGAGAAGCGCCGCGGGTCTAGCCTTCGCGCATGGGAGATCGACTGGCTGTCGTTACGGGTGCGAGTCGGGGGATCGGTCGTGCTCTCACCGAGCGGCTGACCGGCGCCGGCCAGACAGTGGCCGCGCTCGCGCGCAGCCGAGGCGATCTCGACGACCTCGCGGCACGGACCGGAGCCAAGCCGTACGTCCTCGACGTCGCGGATCCGGACGCCGTCCACGACGTATTCGGTCGGATCGAGACTGAGCTCGGCGTACCCGATCTGCTGGTGAACAACGCCGCTGTCAGTGGCACCCTCGCCCGCTCGTGGGAGCAGCCGGAGCAGGACTGGTGGACGGTGATGGAAATCAACGTCCGGGGCACCTACCTGTGCAGCCGAGCAGTGGTTCCCTCCATGAGCGCCAGGGGCAGCGGCCGCATCGTGAACGTCAGCTCCGGCGCCGCGACCAACCCTCTGGACTTAGCCGGCGAGGAGATCCTGCCTTCGGCGTACATGGCGAGCAAGGCAGCGGTGAACCGGTTCAGCGAGGCGCTCGCCGGCGAGGTCTACGCCGCCGGCCTCCGCGTCTTCGCGATCTCCCCGGGCATGGTGAAGACCGACATGACCGCAGCAGCGTTCCAGGACCTGTGGGACAGCCCGGACGTGTGGACCCCCATCGGGATGGCGCTCGACCTCATCCAAGACCTCGACTCCGGACTGCTCGACGGCTTGACGGGCCGCTACCTTCGCGCGGCTGTGGACGACTGGCGCGCGCTCGCTGAGCGGGTCGACGAAGTCATCGAGAAGGACAGCCACGCGATGAGGCTCAGTCCTCTCTGAGCCCAGACCACCGTGCAGCCTCCACGCCGCCACAGCCGCCCCGCCAGGGTTCATGGGGGACGGCAGTCACCGGGTCGGCGCCTTCGCTGACTCGGTGACGCGGCCGGTCAGCCCTTCAGGACGCCGCAGGCCACCCGTGAGCCGGAGTCGCCCGTCTTCTTGGTCGTCTCGTCGACGGTCGGCGTGTAGCGGCTCGGCACGTTGCCGAAATTGTCGGCGTCGGCATGCACTATCAGCGCGCTGCCGTCGGCGTCGAGGACGCTCTCCCGGGTCAGCCGGTCGCTCGTGACCACCAGCCGGGCACTGCCGTCTGCGCGCACGAGCAGACTGGGAAGGTCCCCGTCGTGGTCGCCGTGGGTCTGTCCGGTCCCGGCGAGATGGCCTGTTGCGGAGAGAAATGCTCCCTTCATCTCCGGTTTCGCCGGGTCGGCGCTGTCCGGATTGCACACGCCGACCTTGTGCAGGTGCATGCCGTGCAACCCGGGCTCAAGGCCGCTCGCCTGCACGGTCAGCGTGGCGGCGCCGTCCGCGGCGAAGGAGAGCTCTACCGAGCCCTTCTCCGCGCCACCGGTGTCGGTCAGCGACGTAGATAGCGAATCGGTGTCCGCACGGGACACGGCGGGATCGTCGTCGCTGCCGCAGGCAGCCAGGCTGACGGCGGCGAGGGTGATCAGCAGGGCGGTACGGCGAAGGCGCACAGGATCTCCAGGGTGTGGGCTCGTCCGGGGTGGCCCGGTGGCAGGGGTCAGCATGGCCCCTGCGCTGCGGCACGGGAAGGCGGCGCATGACCACGGCGACGGTAACCACGGCGACGATCAGGGCGCGGGTCATGAATGAGGGACTGTCCACATCTGCTGCACACCGCCGACCACCGGGCGTTGGAACAGTGAGCCGATGCACCCACCCGAGCCTTCAGCGACCGGCTTCCGGCGCCGACATGTCTAGTGCGCGACGCCACACCAGCGATGCCACGAGAGGGACGATGAGCTCCCGCCCCACCAGCACACGGACGCGGCTTCTTCGGATCCTCGTCATCGTCGCGGCCATTGCCGTGCCAGCGGTGACCCTCCCCGGCATGCCGCACGTCTCCCCCTGGCCAGCCCTGCTCGGCATGCTGCCGTGGGTGCTCGGCAAGTACGTCCTCTGCCCGCTTCGCTGGCACTCGCTGTCCGAAGCCGGGCAGAGCCGCCGGTGGCACCTGCGCGCATATGCCGAGTCCGAGCTCATGGGCCTGCTGACGCCGGGCCACATCGGCGCCGACGTATGGCGGGCGCGTCGTCTCACCCGCGTCGGCATGCCCACGCCATCAGCCGCCGCGGAAGTCGGTATCGACCGGCTGGTCGGTGCCCTCGGCCTCACCCTGTTCGTCGCCGTCGCCGGCGCCGCGCTACCTACCCGAATGCTGGTCACGGCACTGCTCGTCGCCGCCATCGCGGTGCTCGGCGCCCTCGTCGTACGCCGGCTGCGGCCCGACCTCGTACCAGACCGCAAGCTGCCTTCCGCGAAGCATGTCGCCCGGGGCATGGCCCTCTCGGTGGGCTACCAGCTCACCATCGGCGCGCTGCTCTTCGGCACCGTCGCGGCCACCGGACATGCGGTGTCGCCGCTCGCCCTGCTCGGCGCGTTCGGAGCCAGCCAGGTTGCGGGCGCAGTCCCGGGGCCTAACGGCGCCAGCCCTCGCGACGGCGCACTGGTCTTCGCGCTGGTCGCCTTGGATGTTCCGCTTCGAGCGGCCATCGGCGCCGTCGCGCTGATGGCGACAGTCGCCTGGCTGCCTGCGCTCGCACTCGGCGGGGGCAGCCTGCTGCTCGCGCGCCGCAGCCTGCGCGGCCTTGCGCCCGCCTAGCAATCTCCCGGAAACCCCACCTGTCACGGCCCTGGGCGAGGCACGATGTTCCCGGGAGGGCACGATGGGCCAGGAGCGATGCGTACACCGAGGGCGCGGTCGTTGGCTGGCCGGACAGCTCGCTGTCGTCATCGTCGGAGTGGCCGCCTACTTCGGGGTCCGCGGGCTCACCGAGAGTGCACCGAGGACCGCGGTCCGCCATGGACGTCAGATCCTGGGACTTGAGAAGCGGCTGGGGCTCGACTGGGAAGGCTCGGCCCAGAGCCTCGTCGTCGGGTCGAACACCCTGCAGACGCTGGCCAACTGGATCTATATCTGGGGCCATTGGCCGGTCATCATCACCGCGCTCGTCTGGCTGGCCGTGCGCCACCGCGCGACGTACCTACGGCTGCGCAACGCGATGGTCGCCTCGGGGCTCGTCGGCATCGCCATCTTCACGACCTATCCGGTGGCGCCGCCCCGGCTCGCCGGCCTGGGGTTCGTCGACACCATCACAGAGCAGTCGGCGTCCTACCGCGTGCTGCAGCCGCCGGCATTCGTGAACCAGTACGCCGCCATGCCCAGCCTTCACGTGGGCTGGGACCTGCTCGTGGGGTTGGCGGTCGCGTCGGCGGCGAGCGCCGTGTGGCTGCGCTGGCTCGCTCGAACGATGCCGGTGCTCATGGCCCTCTCGGTCGTGGCCACCGCCAACCACTACATCCTGGATGTGTTCGCCGGAGCTGCCGTGGGCCTGCTCGGTCTCGCCGTCGCTCGCGCAATAGATGCCTCGCGGGCACCAGCTCAGCACGTCGAGGACACGGTGGCCCCCGCCGTGGTTCGGCTGCCCGAGCAGCGCACCTCCCCCGATGCCGCCGACACGGCTCGGCGAAACTCCACCGCGCAGAAGTGACGAGCCCCCTCGCGATCGCTCACCGGGCCGGCAACTCGCTGGCGGGTCTGCGCGGCGCCGTGGAGATCGGTGCCGACGTCGTCGAGGCCGACATCCACCACTACCGCGGCACGCTCGAGGTGCGTCACCTCAAGACGATGGGCCCCCTGCCATTCCTCTGGGACAAGTGGGAGCTGGTACCCGCGTCAATCCCGCGCCTGGGGCTCACCGAGCTGCTCCGCGCCGCAGACGCAGGCGCGACGTTCATGCTGGATCTCAAAGGCAGAAGCGCGGCCGTCGGCGTCGAGGTGGTGACTCTGCTCCACGAGGAGGTGCCCGACCGGCCCGTAGTCGTGTGCTCCCGGCACTGGCCTTCCATCGAGCCGTTCGCGGGAGTCCCCTGGGTTCGAACCGTGCTGTCCGCACGCAATCGGGCCGAGCTGGCGATGCTGCGCAAGACCGTCCGCAGTCGATCGACGTACGGCGTGTCGGTGCACCGCACTCTGCTCAACAACGGCGTCGTCGCGGAGCTGCACGAATCCGTGGACGTGGTGATGACCTGGCCCGTCAACGACACCCAGGCACTCCACCAAGTCCTGAGCGCCGGAGTCACCGGTGTGATCAGCGACGAGACAGCGATTCTTCGCGAGGTCATCTCTCAGAGATAGCTGCGCAGCTCCCACAGCTCCGGGAAATAACGGACGCCCAGGCGGGCCCGAAGGTACGGCGCGCCGTTGGAGCCTCCCGTTCCAGACTTCGTGCCGATCTGGCGCTCGACCATGTCCACGTGGCGAGAGCGCCACTGCGACGCGAGGGAATCGTGACCGAGAAGCGCCTCGGCGAGATCCCACAACTCCCCTGACACGGAGCGGTCGCGAGCGATCGACAGCAGCGAGTCGCGGCGGTCGTCCGCCGTCTCCACGGCAAATCCGCGGGTGCGCATCAGGTCGAGGAATCCGTCCCACAGGGACGGCTCGGTGAGCCGTTGCCGCAGCCGGCTCTGCTCGTCCGGGGATGCCTGGCGGAGCCGCTCGACGAACCCCGCATCGCGAGCACCGGAGAGGAACTCCAGCTCACGGAACTGCACTGACTGGAAGCCGCTCGCGGGCGCGAGCAGCGAGCGAAACGCGAGGAAGTCCTGCGGCGTCATGGTCTCGAGCACAGCAATCTGCTCGATGAGCACGCGCTCGATCACATGCACCCGCGTCAGCGCGTGCCGCGGCAGGTAGGCATCTCCGGCCAGCATCGCGTCGCGGGCGAAGGTCAGCTCGTGCAGGCACTGCTTGAACCACAGCTCATAGACCTGGTGCACCGTGATGAACAGAAGCTCGTCGTGGGCCGGCGGCGTGGACAGCAGGACCTGCTGCGACAGCAGGTCATCAACGTGCAGGTAGCTCGCGTACGACAGCCGGCCACCGGCCTCGCCGAACTGGTGATCCACCGTCTCTGTCATGGGGGAACCCTAGTGCGCGCGCCCAGAGTCGGTCAGTGACCCACGCCCTCGGACTGCTGCGGAATCAGCGTCTCGAGCGGAGACACCAACAGCTCGCGCACGCCCTCGGCGAGAACATCCCCCATCATCACCCCGACGACCGCGCCGAGGCACAGCACCAGCACCGCACCATCTGCCTCGTGACCTGATCGCTCACACTGCGCGCAACGACGGTAGAACGCTTCCTGCCCACTGCGCGAGGCCAGCCCCCAGAGACGGCGGCGCTGGGTGAGGACTGCGGCGTCCCACGCATCGTCGACCGCATGACCATGGCGCTCGAGGTCCACCCGCTCGGCGCTGTCGAGCACGGCGAGCCAGCGTGCCTCGGCCACAGCGTCGTGGGAGCGGCACGCCATCGACGACATCACGCCCAGGAGATCCAGCACAGCCTGGTGCTGCGGCCCGAAGTACGGGGCCAACACCGACGCGTCCGGGAAGACCCCGCGCCAGGGGGCGATCAGCGCGGTGTACTCCGACGCCTCCAGCACCGGGCGCGCATACGCCGCGGCGATCGCATCGCGGACCGCCTTGAGTCCGAGTGCTGTCACTGGCGCCGGCAGTGTGAGGTACGGCGCCTCTCCCTGCAGGTCGTCGGCGTAGAGGTAGGCGAGGCTGTCGAATGCAGCCAACGCCTCCAGGACGAGCGGGCTGTCGGGATCCAATGCCGAGGCGCGCCCGGCCGCTGTCACATCGTCGTCGCGCCACACCAGAGCCAGCGCAGAGATCTGCTCATCGGTCAGCTGAACCATCCGGGCGAGCACGCTGACGATCTCGGCGCAGTTCGGGTGCTCTCCGAGCGCCGACACGGGATTGCCTGACATCGTCTGTTCTCCCCCTGCGAGCACGAACCGGCTCCATGCCTCTGCAGCGATGGTCGACCCCGAGCGCGGGAGGCATGAACCAGATGCCGCGAATCTGCCCGAAGTGACTAGGTGGTCGGCGCCCGCATGGCCCTAAAGGCGTTGTCCCGACGGTGACGGTCTGCTTTCTTCTGCGCTCCGCGGTGACATGGACCTGTCGCGGCAGATCAGCCCATGTGCGGGTAGCGATGGTCCGTCGGCGGGACGAGTGTCTCCTTGATCGTGCGCGGAGACACCCAGCGGACGAGGTTGAGGTAGCTGCCGGCTTTGTCATTGGTACCGCTGGCCCTTGCACCGCCGAACGGCTGTTGACCCACCACGGCGCCGGTCGGCTTGTCGTTGATGTAGAAGTTGCCAGCGCTGTGCCGCAGCACTTCGCTCGCCGCGACGATGGCCTCGCGGTCCTGCGCGAAAACAGCGCCGGTCAGTGCATACGGCGCAACGTCAGCAGCCTGGCGTACGACGTCGTCGTAGTCGGCATCGTCGTAGACGAAGACGCCCAGCACCGGTCCGAAGTACTCGGTCGTGAATATCTCGTGAGTGGGGTCCTCGCTGCGCAGGATCGTCGGGCGGATGAAGAAACCCTCGCTGTCGTCGCAGGTGCCGCCAGCGATCACCTCGAGCGCAGGGTCACTCGCGGCTCGACCGATCACACCTGACAGGCGGGCGAACGCACGCGCGTCGATCACGGCGCCCATGAAGTTGCTGAAGTCGGTGACGTCCCCCTGCTTCAGCGAATCAGTCTCCGAGACGAGGTCGGCGCCGAGACGGTCCCACACCGACCTGGGGATATAGGCCCGCGACGCAGCAGAACACTTCTGGCCCTGATACTCGAACGCGCCGCGGATCAGCCCCGTCCGCAGCGCTGCGAGATCGGCCGACGGGTGCGCGATGACGAAGTCCTTGCCCCCGGTCTCGCCGACGAGTCGCGGGTACGTGCGGTACGACGCGATCCGCTCGCCGACGGTGCGCCACAGGTGTTGGAAAGTCGCCGTCGAACCGGTGAAGTGAATGCCGGCGAGATCGCGGTCGACGAGGGCCACGTCGCTGACCGCGGGACCGTGACCGGTCACCATGTTGATGACACCCGGCGGTAGCCCGGCCTCTTCCAACAGCCGCATGGTGAAGTGCGCAGCGAGCTGCTGGGTGGGGCTCGGCTTCCACACCACCGTGTTGCCCATGAGAGCGGGTGCCGCCGGCAGGTTGGCCGCAATCGCCGTGAAGTTGAACGGCGTGATCGCGAGGACGAACCCCTCGAGCGGTCGGTAGTCGAGCCGGTTCCAGATCCCCGGCGAGGACACCGGCTGTTCCGCGAGCACCTGTCGGCCGAAGGCGACGTTGAACCTCAGGAAGTCGATGAGCTCGCAGGCCGCGTCAATCTCGGCCTGCACCGCAGTCTTGCTCTGGCCGAGCATCGTCGCGGCATTGAGGGTGTCCCGCCACGGCCCCGCGAGCAGTTCAGCCGCCTTCAGGAATACAGCCGCGCGCTCGTCATAGGCCAACCGGGCCCAGCCCGGCGCGGCCTGCTTTGCCGCGGCGACCGCTTGCGCCACCTCAGCGGCAGTGGCGTCAGGGGTGGTGCCCAGGATATGGCGGTGCCGATGAGGCGCTACCACGTCGATGCGGTCGCCTGACCCGCTCACCTGGCGGCCGGCGATGGTCATCGACAGGTCGTGCTGGTCGGCCGAGAGCTCCTTGATCCGCTCCTCGAGGCTGGTGCGCTCGGCGCTGCCCGGCGCATAGCCCCTGACCGGCTCGTTGACCGGCAGCGGCACCTGGGTCACGGCATCCATCGCGGCGCACCTTCACCTCGTCGGGAGACAGCCAGCCCATCGTCCCACGCCCGACCACCCAGGCACGCAAATCGAACGCCGGACCGACGCGTCCTCGCCTGACACGCGGCGCTCAGGTGCCTGCGTGGACCGGTTGCGTGCGCGGGCGGGCGGCTGACGCGGCGGGGCGCGAAGAGGGCACCGGCGGGCTTACGCGAGAAGATCGCCGATCTCCTGGGTGGCGAACCACATCAGCTCCCAGCCGCCCGCCTCGTCGACGAGAAACGCCGCGTCGTCGTCTCCGGCGAGAGCGGCGCCTAGCGCGCCGACGGCGGCGACGATCGTCGACTCGGCCGCCTCATCGTCAACGTGTACGGCGGCAACGTCGCTGAGCGAGACGCCACCAGTGACAGTCACCCCGGACCGAAGACCCGCGGTAGGCGTCCCCGCGCTGTCGGGAAGATCGGCAACGACGACCACGCGCCGTCGCGGCGCCTCCGGAACGTCGGCCAGCGCCTGGAGTGAGTCCCGCGCGGCGTCAGCGAGCGCTGCGTACTCGAGCTCCTCGGCGTCTGCCTCCGCGAAGGACTCACGCAGTGTCGGAGTCACAGCATGCGCCGTGGAGCCCACTGCCAGCGAGCCGTGGTCGAGCAGCTCCCGCAAGGCCACCAGGGTGGTGCCGACGTAGATCCTCACCGACGTCCCCTTCCGCGTCAGCCGGTGGCGGCGAACCCGCTGACCTGGCGGCGCACCGCTTCGGCCGAGGTGCGCAGTGAGGTCTCGAGCACCCGCTCCCGCCGCCGGGGGTCCATCAGGTTGGCGCCGATCGCCTCGAGGTCCTCCGGGCCTGGTCCCAGCAGCACCACGCGGGCCCCGCCGGCGCGAACCTTGTCGGCTTCCCGGAGCAGCCGGCGGGTGACCAGTTTGCGGACGTACCGCTCGACCTTGCCCGCGGTCGACGTCGGGTGGTCCATCTCGGTGCTGGTCAGCGGAGAGATGACGACAACCTCGTCAAGGTCCAGGGATGCCACCAGGTCGAGCGACGTCGGCGAGCAGACGCCGCCGTCGACGTAGCGCCGGCCGCCGATCTCAACCGGGGCGTACCAGCCCGGGATCGCGCACGAGGCCATCACGGCGTCTCGAAGGTCCGTCGGCGGCGCACCGTCACGACCGAACGGGATGCGCTTGCCGGTGGCGTGATCCATGGCAACGATCCAGGTGCGCGGGTGCGTCGCCCACGTGCCGCGCGGGGCGACCGCCTCGACGAGCTCACCGAGCGGGGCCAGGGAACCGCGACCCTCCAGGAAGGCAGCACTCATCGCCGTCATGGGGGTCACCCGACGCGGATGCAGCGCGGTGCGCATGAGCAGCGACGGAGAGCCGAGCCGCATCCGGGGCAGCGGGGGCAGCGACTTCTCGCCCTCGTAGTCCCAGCTGATCAGCGGGTCGCCCGGCGCGATCACGCCGCGCTGGTGGTTGAGGAGAGTCTCGGTCCGCACCCCGCTGCCGAGGAAAGCCGCGAGGACCGAGCCGGCCGACGTGCCAACGATGATCTCGGCGGTCGTCGCGTCCCACCCGAGCGACTCCTCGACCGCTGCAAGTGCGCCGATCGACCAGGCAGCACCGAGCACACCGCCGGCGCCGAGCACGAGGCCCCGCCGAGGCGCTGGTTGCCGGGGCCCTGCTTGCCGGGGCGCTGCTTGCTGGGGCGCTGTCAAAGGACTGTCTCCACGAGCTCGACAAGTGCTTCGTCGATGCACTGGGCGAGGACGTCGACGTCGTACATCGCGTCACGGTCTGCATTGAGACCGTAGAAGACACCGCCGTTGTACGACGTGAGGCCGACCACGACGGCCTGGCCCTTGGCCAGAGGCACCACCGGGTAGACCTCTAGCATTTGCGCGCCGTTGGCGAATAGGGGCAGCTGTGGCCCGGGCACGTTGGTCACGACGAGGTTGAACATCCGTCGACTGAATCCACCGGCAAGTCGCGCACCTAGCGCATGGAGGGTCGGCGGCGCGAAGCCGGAGAGCGCGACGAGAGCATCCGCACCCACCGCCTGATTGCTCTCCTTATGAGCATTCATCGCATAGCTGACCTGGTGCAGTCGCATCACCGGGTTGGGCTCGCTGACCGGCAGGTCGACGAAGTACTGAGAGACGCGATTGCCGCCAGCCCCCTGCTGGCTCTCGCTGCGAACGCTGACCGGCACCATCGCCCGGACCGTCAGCCCGTTGACGCTCTCGCCCCGAGTCTGCAGCCAGGCACGGAGAGCGCCGGTCACTGTCGCCAGGACGACGTCATTGATCGTGCCGCCGTGACTCTTGCGGATGCGCTTGTAGTCGTCGAGGTCGGTGGCCACCATGCCGAAGCGTCGAGCGGCGCCGATCTCGACGTTGAGCGGCGTCGCCGGTGCCGAGCGTGCTGTGGTCCGCAGAGTCGCGGCGACGCCGTTGACCACCTCGACGGCGCGGGAGACCGTACGGCGCGCGTCGAGGGCGTTGGACCTCGCCGTGTCGACGACGTGCGATGGCTTGCGGAGCCAGTCGATGACAGCGCCGCCGAGGAGCCCGACGTTGGACGGCTCGCGTTCCGGCACCCAGTAGTCCGGGGGCGTCTCCCGAGGCGTCGGACCCGCGTCGAGGATCAGGGTGCTGATGTCCACTGCAGTGACGCCGTCGACCATCGCGTGGTGGGTCTTGCTGACGATGGCCACCTTGTCATCGGCGAGACCCTCGAGAACGTAGAGCTCCCACAGCGGACGGCCCCGATCCAAGGGACGGGACTGGATACGGGCGACGAACTCCTTGAGCTGATCCTCGGTGCCGGGCTTGGGCAGCGCGGAGAGCCGCACGTGGTAACTGAGGTCGAAGTCGGGATCGTCGACCCAGACGGGGTTGCTGATGTGCCCCGGCACCCACCGAATCTTCTTGCGGTAGCGCGGCAGCAGGCCGAGTCGGGCCTCGACCAGACTCGAGAAGGCGTTGAAGTCGAAACCGTCGGCGGGTGCCTGGAAGATCGCGACGCCCCCGACGTGCATGTGGGTCGTCGGCGTCTCGAGGTAGAGGAACGAGACGTCGAGCGGGCTCAGCCGGTCGCTCATAGGTGAGTGTCTGCCTTCGTCAGCTCGTTCGGCCATGGTCGCACGGCGGGCCGTGCCGAGACGTCAGGTGGGATCGGCGGCATCGCTCGGACTGTAGTCAGCGGTGAACGGAAGTCCCAGCAGCGACTCAAGCTCGCGCAGGGTCACGTCGGTGTCCGTGTGGTGCACCCCGCACATGCCCACGTCCGCCGCAGCCCGGATGTTGGCACCGATGTCGTCGACGAAGACACACTCCTGCGCGGGCACGCCGAGCTCGCGGCACATCAGCTCGTAGATACCCCGGTCGGGCTTGCGCAGACCCACCTCGCCGCTGATCACCACAGCATCGAAGAGGGTGTCGAAGTGGGCGAAGCCGTACTGCTCACGGTTGCCCCAGGAGTTCGACAGCAGCGCGGTGCGCAGACCCGAGTCCCGCGCCCGGCGCACAGCATCGAGCATCCGGGTGTCCGGCGTGGCCCCGGCAAACATCCGCCGGACGAGCCCCGCCGCCTCGACGGCGCCGCCGGCCCGCGTCCGCAGCCGGGCGGCGAGCTCCGCCTCGAACTCGTCGAGGGTCACCGAGCCAGTCTCGATCAGGTGCAGCGGGCTCGGGCTGCCGTCGTCGTACGCCGAGAGCACCACGTCTTGGATGTGCTTGCCGTCGATGTCCTCGGCTGCGCTGAACGCAGCGAAACTCGCGCCGAGCGACGTCGTCAGCACGCCGCCGTAGTCGACGACAAGGGCACTGAAGCGGGGGGATCGGTCGTCAGGCACCGGACACTCTTCTCGCTCGTTGCAGCAGTGCGGGAACCCCGCGGTCGAGCAGGGCGAAGAAGGGGTCGTCGGTCGTCCCGGCGAGATGCCGCGAGTAGGAGCCCTCCAGCAGGATCGCGAGCTTCCAGATGGCCAGCGCGGTGTAGAAGGTGAGATCCGTGACATCGCGACCCGACGAGGCGGCGTACCGCTGCACCATCTCCTCGCGGGTAGGAAACCCACCGAGGCTCGTGACGTTGCCGGCGACGTCGGCGAACTCGCTGACCTCCCCCGGCTCGAGCCAGAACGACATCAAGTAGCCCAGGTCGGCCAGCGGGTCTCCGACGGTGGCCATCTCCCAGTCAAGGATCGCGGTGAGCTTGGGTCCGTCGACGGTGGGCGCCATCGCGACGTTGTCGAGCTTGTAGTCGCCATGGACGACCGAGGGTGGTCCGGACTCCGGAAGGTGGTCGGCCAGCCAGCCGACGAGGACGTCGTAGTCGGGCAGCTCGCGAGTCTTCGCACCCTCCCGTTGGCCTTGCCACCGCTTGAGCTGGCGGGCCAGGTAGCCGTCGGGTCTGCCGATCCCTTCAGCGACGAAGGGGGCTACCGGTGCCGCGTGCAATGCGACGAGGGCATCGATGAGCTCGTCGCCAACGTGGCGTCGGGCGGCGGCGTTGGCAGCGCCGGCCAGCCACTCCGGCAGCGCCTCCCGGATCACGGTGCCGTCGACCCGGCCCATCAGGTAGAACGGCGCGCCGATCACGTCGACGTCGGTGCAGGACAGCACTACCGGCGGGGCCGGCACGTCTGCGTCACTGCGTGCGAGCAGGTCCAGGACGCGGTACTCGCGGATGACGTCGTGCGCGGTCGGGAGCAGCGGACCGCGCGGCGGTCGCCGCAGGATCCACTCGCGGGTGCTGCCATCCGCTTGGCGACGTCGTACGACGTAGGTGAGGTTGGAGTGCCCCGCTGCGAGATGCTCGACGTCAAGGCCGCCTTCGCCCGGCAGCCGATCACCGGCATACGTCATCAGCGCCTCGGCGTCGACGAGCCCGGCGGAGCCTCCTTCGGTCACGTGCGGCATCCTGTCACCCGACGCCGGCGAGATCGAAGGAGACCCATGGAGTTCAGCCACAGCGCGCGGTCGAATGAGCTCGGCGACCAGCTGCGCGACTTCATGGACAGCCACGTCTACCCGGCCGAACCGGTCTACGCCGCGCAACGGGCGTCGGCCGCAAACCCGCACACGCTGCCCCCGGTGGTCGAGGACCTCAAAGCCGAAGCGCGCTCGCGCGGGCTGTGGAACCTCTTCCTGCCGGCGGAGTCGGGGCTGTCCAACCTCGACTACGCGCCTCTCGCAGAGATCACCGGCCGCAGCATTGCCATTGCGCCCGAGTCCATCAACTGCGCCGCACCGGACACCGGCAACATGGAAGTGCTGCACATGTTCGGCACACCTGAGCAGAAGGAGCGGTGGCTCGCGCCCCTGCTGGACGGCGAGATCCGGTCCTGCTTCGCGATGACCGAGCCGGACGTCGCATCGTCGGATGCAACGAACATCGCGTCGCTGATCCAGCGGGACGGTGACGACTACGTCATCAACGGCCGCAAGTGGTGGACCACCGGCGCTGCCGACCCCCGCTGCAAGATCGCCATCTTCATGGGCAAGACCGATCCTGACGGACCGCGGCACGCGCAGCAGTCGATGGTCCTCGTGCCACTCGAGACTCCCGGCGTCGAGGTCGTACGGTCCCTCCCGGTCTTCGGCTATCACGACCAGCAGGGTCACTGTGAGGTGCTCTTCACCGACGTGCGCGTGCCGGTCACCAACCTCATCGGGCAGGAGGGCGGCGGCTTCGCAATTGCTCAGGCGCGCCTCGGTCCGGGGCGGATCCACCACTGCATGAGAGCGATCGGCATGGCCGAGCGCGCCGTCGAGCTGATGGCCCGTCGGGTGCAGCAGCGAGTGGCGTTCGGCCGCCCGCTCGCTGAGCAGGGAGTGATCCGCGAGTGGATCGCGCTGTCGCGAATCGAGATCGAGCAGGCGCGGCTGTTGGTCTTGAAGACCGCGTGGCTGATCGACACCGTCGGTGCCCGAGGCGCGGCCACCGAGATCGCAGCGATCAAGGTCGCGGTCCCGCGGATGACGCTGGCCGTGCTCGACCGCGCCATCCAGGCCCATGGCGGCGGCGGCGTGTGCGACGACTTCCCGATGGCCCAGATGTGGGCGATGGCTCGTACCCTGCGCCTCGCTGACGGACCGGACGAGGTGCACCTGCGGTCCATCGCCCGCGCCGAGCTCTCCCGCTGGCCCGGCTGAGGGGCCCTAGCGACGACGGGAGAGCAGGGACCGTTTTGCCGCAGCCGGCTCCCGGCCGAGGAGGCTGCGGGCAAGACCGTGGATGGCCTGGCGGGCCGGCGACCCCGGCGCGATCTCCACCAGGGATCGGCCGATCGACATCGCCTGGTCGAGTGAAGCCCGGTCGTCCGGGATGTACGCCGCCGGGGAGATGCCGGCGTAGCGCTCGAGTGCCAATCCGACCTCGGCCTGCGGGTCTCCTGGCATCAGCCCGGAACGCACCCGGTTGATGACCACAGTGGGAGCGACGCCAGGGACGACGGTCGACAGCTCGGCCAGCCCGCGGACCAGCCGCTGCAGCGACACCGGGTCGGCCGCGCCCACAGCGACCACGGTGTCGGCGGTGCCGAGCACCGCCAGGGTCGCGCCATTGCGGCGGGCGGCGGACTGGTCGTACGCCAGCTCTTCGTCCTGCTCGAGGCAGAACCCGCAGTCAACGACGGTGACCGGAGTCAGCTGGCGCAGCATCGCAAGCACCGCCTCGATCGCCGTCGGCCGAAGCTCGGGCCACCGCTCCGCGCGGGCGACGCCGGTGAGCACCCGCAAGGTCGGCGTGAGGCGGCGGGCCAGCTCGGCTAGCCCCAGCAGGTCGAGCGAGCCGTTGTTGGCCAGTCGGGCCGCGGCGGCGAGACCGGGCGACTCGTCGAGCAGGCCGAGAGTCTGCGCCACCGCTCCGCCGTAGACGTCAGCGTCCACGAGCGTCGTGCCCTCACCCAGAGCCGCAAGCTCCGCCGCGAGCCCGACCGCGACAGTAGTCCGCCCCGGAGCACCGGTCGGGCCCCAGACCGCGATCACCCGCCCGCTCCCTGGAAGGGGCTGGTCGAGCCAGGAGAGGTCCTGCTCCGGCGGCTCACCGAGGTCCGGCAAGGCGGTGCGGGTGTCGAGCGGAGACCCCGCCACCGGGGGCGCACTGGAGGTCGCGACCGCCTCGATCACCGCAGCGCTGATCGTCTCCGGGTCGGAGTCGGCGGGCAGCACGTGCAAGATGCCGAGCTGGCGCAGCCGCCGCTCAGCCTCCTCGTCATCGACGGACACGAGGCCGACGACCGCCACCCCGGCCACGGCGAGGCGGGACAGCGCGTCCCGGTCGAGCCGACGCAGGTCACTCGACACCAGCACCGCGCGAGCGGTGCCGGTCGCGGCGGTCGCGAGCAGGTCGGCGATGTCGACGCACCGTCGTACGACGGTGACCCCGAGATCGGTGCGCTCGAGCGCCTGCACCAGCCCCGCTTCCCACCGCGAACCACTGACGGCAGTGAGGACGGGAACTCTCATCGCGCGGCGGGAGTGGGAGACGGGTCCGACGCCCCGTCGCGAGTGGGACCGCCGGAGATCGGCTGGTCGCCGACGTCGCCGATGGAGTCCCCCGCGGCCTGCACGAGCAGCAGGTCGAGCTCTGCAGTCTGCAAGGCCGAGGCAAGCAGGAGCGCCTGCGCCGGAGCGACTTTCAGCGTCACGGCGTATCCGTCACCGCCGCCGAACCCCTCGTCCTCCTCGACGATCTCCTCGATCAGGGCCGCCTTGAGGATGGCCCGGGTCTGGGACACCTGGGCGCTGATCCGGAAGGTCGCGATGACGTCGACACGGTCGCCGCGGCGAAGACGTCCCCCGACGGCGTGACTGCGGGCGATGGGCACGGTCACCAGGCGCGTCGGAGTCGTCTCGCCTTCTGCGGCCAGGGCGGCTGCGGGGAGCAGCTCACCCGACCCGATGTCGCGGGACAGCAACCGCCCGGTGGGCCGCGCTCCGCGGGTGGCGTCGAGGTACCGAGCCTGGTCAACACCGAAGAGGCGCACCCGGGCTGCGACGACGTCGTCGTCAGCAAGCGTGATGCCCACCGGCAGTGCGCGCGCGGTCTTCCACACGAGGACGGACTTGTCCGCCGCTCGTACGACGTTGGCTCCGACGACGATCGAGGTGAGGATGAGCAGGACGCCGACTACCAGTCGGCCGTCGAGCCACCGCGGCTGGCGCAGCCGGGCAGCGGCCGGGGACGACGGCTCGGTCACACGCCCTCCGACGGGTCGCTGGCGGTGCAGACGGTGGCCACTGCGGACGCGGGGGACGGTACCGTCTGCCGGGCAGCGAGGCGAGGCCGGATCTCGTTGTCCACATCCAAGCCACTCACCATAGGCATTCGCACGCCAGTGGATGCGACACTAGGGCAGCGCAGCCAATCACCGGAGGTGCCTGCCGTGCCCCGCTTCCACACTCTCGACGACGTCGCGGAGACGCTCAACATCTCCATGTCGCAGACCTATGCGCTGGTGCGCAACGGCGATCTCAAGGCGATCAAGATCGGCGGACGGGGGCAGTGGCGGGTCGAGGACAGCGAGCTCGAGGCCTACATCCAGCGCTGCTACGCCGAGACGCAGGCTTTCGTCAGCGCACACCCCTTCACCGGCGGCGACCCGGTCCCGGACAGCTGAGCTCACCCCTGGCGCGCACTCAGGCCGTGCGCACTCCGGCTGTGCGCACTCAGGCCGTGCGCACTCAGGCCGTGCGCACTCCGGCCAGGGCCCACAACGGCACGGTCCGCACTCGCCGTACCGCGTCCGACCGGCGCGGCTCTCCCGGCGGATGCTCGGCCAGCTCGACGAAGTCCGCACCTACCCGGTCGAGGGTGCCGTGTACGACGGATCCATCGGCCAGGGTGACGGCCACGGCCGCCCGCCGGCGCGCGATCCCTCGCAAGGCATGCCCTAAAGCGAGTCGCGCCGCGACCTGACCTTCCGAGCCCGGCTCCATCGAACGAGCGCCGAGACCGGTGATCGAGTGGACGGCGGCAAGGGGGACGAGCACCTCCACGCCGGCGCCCTCGGTGAGCAGCAGCCAGTCCGGACCGACTCCGCTGAGGGTGCCGCGGACCGTGATCGAGCCGGCTGTCTGCACGACCAGCGGGTGACCTGTCGCCGGCCGCAGCCGGTCGACCAGCCGCAGCCTGGCCATCTCGCCTCGCGCTCGGGTGGCCACCTCGCTCTCAAGCTCGGCTGCTGCTGCCGCGTCGTACTCCGCCTCGAGGTCATCGAAGAGCCGCTGCCAGCGCGTTGCGCCCACCCCGTCGAGGTCCACGAAGGCCACGGTGCCGGGTCGCTCTCCTCCGGTCAACATCCACCATCAAAGGGACTTGACACGGTTAACCAGAGGTATTAGAAAGCAAACGAAGGTAAACGCTATCTAAAGGATGCAGTCATGACCGCCACCCGTTCACCTCTCCCGGTACCGGTCCTGTGCCTGGCATTCCTGGCCGTCACCGGCCCTGCCCCGGCCAGCCTCACCCTCGTCGTCCGCGACCCGGCCACCTGGGTTGCGGGCACGCCGGTCGACGTCGCGATCGCTCAGACGGCGGCCCTCGGCGCCTGGCTGTGCCTGGCCTGGCTCGTCGGCGGCGCGCTGCTCGTACTGGCCACACGGGCGCCCGGGGCGACTGGTCGGATCGCTGACGCGACCGCACGCCGAGTCCTCCCCTGCGTCCTGCGCCGGGCCCTGCAGACGACGCTGGGTCTGAGCCTGGCCGCCGGTGGCCTTGCCGGCACAGCCCTGCCGGCCCGGGCCCAAGAGGCCACGAGCACCGCGAGCACGAGCACGACGAGCCCAAACCCCGCGAGCTCAAGCACGGCGAGCGACGTCGGGCCGTTCGACCGGCCGGCGAGCCCGCCGGTTCACGCCGACCGACCAGGGGGCGCCCCGATGGCATCCACCGTCACGCCGCCGGCCGACGCGATCCGGCTGCTCGGCGGGGCTACCCGCAGTGGCGTCGTCGTCGCCCCCGGCGACTCACTCTGGCGGATAGCCGCCGTCGCACTCGGCGCCGGGGCCAGCGACGCAGACATCGACCGCACCTGGCGCCGTTGGTACGCCGCCAACACCGCCGTCATCGGCGCCGACCCGCACCTGATCCGACCCGGTCAGCGTCTCGCCCCGCCCGCCTGAACGCCGCAGTCACCCGCCGACTCCCCTCAAACTCCAAGGAGCACACCGTGACCGGGACCGCCGTACCTGCCGAGCTGATCCGACTGCACGTCACGCGCCGGCCGACGATCGACACCGAGGGCCCCTACCTCGACGAGCTCGGTGACGTCACCGACGGCTCGCTCGCGCTGGCCCGCCCGCTGCCACTCCCGCGCACCTCACCAGCACAGCCCGCAGTCGAGTCGGAGCTACCGCCGTTGCGACTCGTGCCCGACGCCGACGAGCCGGCCACGGACGATGACGACCTCTGTTTCGACCCGGTGCGGACGCCGCGGGTGGACCTCCCCGCGCCGGGCCCACACGCGGCGACGCTGACCAGGATGGTGCTCGAGGTGCTGGCCGGCGACCGGCCCCTGCGCCAGCTCACCCGTTGCGCGACGCCCGAAGTCTGCGACGAGGTGGAAGTGCTGGTCAGCCCGCGGGCCCCCCGGCCATGGGCAGGCAGCCTGCGCCGGCTGATGGTGTGCGAGCCCGTCGCCGGAGTCGCTGAAGTGAGCGCGATCGTGTCCCAGGGTGTGCGGACTGTTGCTCTCGCGCTGCGCCTCGAAGGGGTCGACGGCCGCTGGCAGCTCACCGCGCTGCAGCTCGGCTGACTGCCGCCGCAGACCGAGACCCGTCGCGCTAGAGCTGGAGCGAGCCGTCGGGGGCGAAAGCGAACCCGGGGTTGTGCGCGATCTCCCAGCAGTGTCCGTCCGGGTCGGTGACGTGGCCCGTGTAGCCGCCCCAGAAGACCCGACCCGGCGGCTTCACCACGGCACCGCCGGCCCGATGCATCTCCTCGACCACCCGGTCGACCTCGGCCTCGCTCTCGACGTTGATCGCGAGCGAGACCCCACGGAACTGCGGCGGCGCTACGCCGTCATGTCCGAAGTCCGCGGCCAGCGCGTCGTGGCTCCACAGCCCGAGCACGGAGTCGGCCGTGGCGATGAAGGTGACATCAGCGTTCGACGCCACAGCGCGCTGCCAGCCGATGGCCTCATAGAAAGCAGTGGACCGCGCGACGTCGCGCACGCCGAGGGTGATCAGACTGATCCGCGCTGGGACAGTCACTGCTCGCTGCCCGCGCGCCCGAAGTCGTCCTCGAGCCGCGTGATGTCGTCCTCGCCGAAGTAGTCACCGTGCTGCACCTCGACGAAGACCAGGGGCTCGGCACTCGTGCACTCGATCCGGTGGGCCGCACCGACGGCGACATCGACTGCGCTGCCCCGGCGTACGACGACCGGCTCGCCGTCGAGAGTGACCGTGCCCTCGCCCCGAACGACGAACCAGTGCTCGGACCGGCGGGCGTGTCGCTGATAGGACAGGCGCTTGCCCGGCGCCACGGTGATCGTCTTCACCTTGAAGTCCTCAGCGTCGGCCAGGACGTCGTAGGAACCCCACGGTCGGATGCTGTCGTCGGTCACAGCGGGCATGATGCCCGAGTTGCTCGCGGTGCGCTGTGTACGGTCTGCCGGTGCCCGCCCACCGCTCCGCCGACGTCGTGGTCCTCGGCGGCGGCCCGGCCGGGCTCGCCGCGGCCTGGCAGGTCGCCCGAACCGGTCGCAGCGTCATCCTGCTCGAGCGGGCGGCCACAGTCGGTGGGATGGCGGCCAGCTTCGACGTGGCCGGTGTGCGCGTCGACTACGGCAGCCATCGGCTGCACCCAGCAACCGAGCCGGACCTGCTGGCTGACCTGCGTGGTCTGCTCGGCGACGACCTGCAGGCCCGGCCGAGGCGTGGGCGACTGTCGATCTACGGCCGGTGGGTCGGCTTCCCGCTGCGCGCCGGCGAGCTGCTGCGGGCAGTCCCGCCGACCTCGGCCGGGCGGATCATGCGGCACGCGGGCTGGTCCCCCTTCTCGGCCCCCGGCCCACCGTCGTCGTACGGCGGGGCCCTACGCCAGAGCCTCGGGCCGGAGCTGTACGACGCGCTCTACGAGCCGTTCGCGCGCAAGCTGTGGGGGATCAGCGGCGACGACATCGACGTCGAGCAGGCGCGGCGGCGAGTCACGGCCGATACGCCGTGGAAGGTCGCGGCGCGACTGCTGCGCAAGCGAGGCGCCAACGGCCAGGGGCAGGTCTTCCACTACCCGCGACGCGGCTTCGGGCAGATCGTCGAGGCGCTGGCCGACGCGGCGACCGCCGAGGGAGCCGAGATCGCCACCTCGACTGAGGTGGCGTCGATCGTCACCCGCGGTGCCCGGCCACTGGTCCTGGACAGCGCCGGTACAACGTACGACGCGGGCCGGGTCCTCACGACTGTGCCGTTGCCGGTGCTGGCGCGGATGACGCGACCGCTCCCGTCGCCCAGCGTGCTTGACGCAACGACCAGCCTGAAGTTCCGCGCGATGGTTCTGGTGTACGTCGTGCACGCTGGCGGACGGTGGACGGAGTACGACGCGCACTACCTGCCCGACCTCGACACCCCCGTCACCCGGCTCAGCGAGCCGGCCAACTACCGGGTCAGCGGCGACGACCCGACCGACCGCACGGTGGTGTGCGCCGAGATCCCCTGCGAAGTGGGCGACCGCACCTGGCAGAGCAGTGACGACGACCTCGCCCAGGTCGTCGTGGACACCGCCGCTCGCCATGGGCTGCCCGCGCTGCACGTCGTCGGCACCGTCGTACGCCGCCTGTCGCACGTCTATCCCGTCTACCGCGTCGGCTACGCCGGACCCCTGGCCGCTCTCGACACGTGGGCCGATGCGCTGCCGGGCATCACGACCTTCGGCCGGTTGGGGCTCTTCGCGCACGACAACACCCACCACGCACTCGCCATGGCCCGCGACGCGGCGGCATCGCTCACTGACCAGGGGTGGGATGAGCGAGCGTGGTCAGCGGCCCGCGAGCGCTTCGCGCTGCACGTCGTCGAGGACTGACGTCTGCTCGACCCAGGACTGCTGCGCTGCCCATGACCGCTGCACCTGCCGGTGCACTGCCGGCCCGACTCGGCGAACGTAGGTGCCCAACCGGATGAACGATGTGCCGCTCTCGCGGAACGAGTAGCGGATGGGGACTTCCGCGTAGACGAATCCCTTGGCCACCAGGTCGAGAGTGAGCACCTGGGCATAGTTGTAGTCGTGGATGATCTCGCCATGCCGGGCTGCCGAGGATGAGAACGCCCGCATCCCGCTCTGCCCGTCAGTGACCGGCAGCCGTGACACCACCCGCAGCCATCGGGTGAGCAGCGTGTTGCCGAGCCGGCGATGCGCAGCCATCACGTCGATCCGGCCGGCGAACCTCGACCCGACGACGTAGTCGGCGGCCCCCTCCAGCACCGGGGCAAGCAGCGCCGGGATGTCCTCCGGGGCGTATTCGGCGTCCGCGTCGAGGTACACGACTGCGGCCGGCGACAGCGCGCCGGCTTCGGCCAACCCCCGGCGAACTGCCGCGCCGAGACCCCGACGCGGCATCACCGACACCACCGTCGCTCCCGCTGATGCGGCGTGATCTGCAGTGCGATCAGTAGAGCCGTCGTCGATGACGATGACCTCGACCCGACGTCCGTCGACCTCGCGCGGCACCCGACGTACGACGTCACCGACGCTCGCCTCTTCGTCGTGCGCCGGCAGGAAGACCACCACCGGATCGCCGTCGTCGACCACGTCGGCTGACGGTCGAGCCCGCGGCTGCGCCGGCAGTCGGAGGTGGCCCCAGTAGCCGGGCCCAGGGAAGAACAACGCGACCCCGCCGACGACGAGCGAGTACGCGGTCTTCACCGCGTGGGCGGTGATCGCCACCGTCAGTGCCGGTCCGTTCCCGGCGCCAAGGAGCGAGAGTGCAGCCGTCGCCGCGGCCTCGTAGGACCCAATGCCCCCAGGGGTCACGGCGACCGTCTGAGCCGCGATCGTCACGGCGGTGACGGCGACCGCCTCAGCGGGTGAGAGCTCGACCCCGGCCCATCGCGCGGCCTGCCACATGACGACCGACTCGAGCAGCCAGGCGGTGAGGGCCGTCGCTGCGACAGCAAGCGCCGTGCACCCCTCACTCCACCTCGAACAATGACCGATTTCCGTCGTACTCGGTGCTCGACCCGGGTCATGGTTCGCGGGAAGTGAGATCGTGACGCGGCGCAAGGCGACGACGCCGGCGACTCCGACGAGGGCGACCGCGAGTCCCGCGACCGCCGCCCACGGACCAGCGAGATCGGCCAGCAGCCGCGGCGCAGCCACCGCGGCGAGGGCGAGGACGGCGAGCAGGTCCACCGCTCGCAACGTCACGGTGGAGGCCAGAGCGAGCGGGAGCGGTGTCGTCGTCCGGCGTACGACGCTCGTCACCCGCAGCGCCTCACCGAGTCGGAATGGCAGCACATGGTTGCCGAGCAGTGAGACGTGCAGCGCCGCCCACGCCTGACCGATCGTCAGCGACGGCAGCACCCGGCGCCAGCCGACGACGCGCAGTCCGAACGCCGCCGCGTAGGCCGTCAACGCCGCCGCCAGACCCACCGGGTGTTGCCAGATCGCCCGGCCGCTGGCCCGCAACGTGTTCGCGTCGGCAACGCGGATGAGGTAGCCGACCGCGACGATCGTCCCCACCGCGCCGACAGCCCGACGGACCGCTCGCAGGCTTCCCGGCGCGCCCGTGCTCTCCCGGGACAGCGTGGCACTCTCGGTGGTCAACGGCGCCCTTGTCGGAAAAGGGGGTGCAGGTCTGCACCACGGATCAGTGAGTCCGACCCTAAGTTAGCCTCTCGACGGCTCGACAACGGCAACGACGGGAGGGCCGAGGTGAGCCAACGGATCGGCGACATCAGGCGAGAGGTCGCCACCCTCACGCTGCTCGCCGCGGTCGTCACCGCTGTTGTCGCCCTCGGCGTCGGGGTGCGGTCGACGTACGGCGGCCGCGCTGCAGTCGACGAGCCTGAGTACCTGCTCACCGCGCTGAGCATCGGCGAGGACGGTGATCTCAACATCGCTGACGAGCTCGCCGACGAACGGTGGCGCGCGTTCCACGATCGCGACCTGCCGGTCCAGACAGCGGTGCTCGCGGATGGACGGCGGATCAGCCCGCATGACCCGCTGCTCCCGCTCCTGCTCGCGCTCCCGATGCGCTGGGGCGGCTTCATCGCGGCCAAGCTGACCCTCGCCGCGATGGCCGGGGTGCTGGCCGCACTTACCTGGTGGACGGCTGTACACCGATTCGCCGTGCGCCCACGCCTCGCCCTGCCCGTCGTCGCCCTGTTCGCGACGTCCGCTCCCCTGTCGGTCTACGCCACCCAGGTCTATCCGGAGCTGCCTGCGGCCCTGATCGTGACCATCGCCGTCGCGCTGCTGACCGGCCCCGTGGGGCGCTCTGCTGTCATCGGGATCAGCGCTGCGATCACCGCGCTGCCCTGGCTGTCGGTGAAGTACACCGGCGTTGCGGCCGCGCTCACAGTGGTCGCCGTCGCGGTGCTGCGCCGGCACCGTCGACATCCGGAGGTGACCGCCTTGGTTGGCGGGCTCGCTGTCATGGGCGCCGCTTATCTCGGCGCTCACCGACTGATCTACGGCGGGTGGACGGCGTACGCGACCGGCGACCACTTCGAGTCCTCAGGTGAGTTCGCCGTCATCGGCACCTCCCCGGACCTGTCAGACCGCGCGGTGCGGCTCGCCGGGCTCCTGGTCGACCGCAGCTTCGGGCTCGTCCCGTGGCAGCCCGCCTGGCTGCTCCTGGTTCCAGCGCTCGGCTTCGTCGTACGCCGCCGCCCGGCGGGCTGGCCGTCGCTCGTGGCGCCCTTGCTCGCCGGCTACCTGACCGCGACGTTCGTCGCCCTCACCATGCACGGCTTCTGGTGGCCAGGGCGTCAGCTGGTCGTGGTCCTACCGCTCGGCGTGCTGATGGTGTGTCGCTGGGCCGACGAATCGGTCCGCCGGTCGAGGACCGTGCTGGCTGCCGCGTCGGTCGGCGCGGTGACATTCGGCTGGTCGCTCGTCGACGGGTATGCCACGCGCCTGACATGGGTCTCCGGTTTCGACGGCGTCCGCGCGCCGACGTACCGCCTGCTACGCCCAGTCCTGCCCGACTATCGGGTCCCCGATGCCGGCGACTGGGTGCTGCACGTCATGTGGTGTGCAGCGCTGCTCGGTCTCGCCGCCACCGGGTGGCGCTCGACACGCGCACAACGCTCATTGTCACCTGACGAGCCGCCCGAATGATGACTCCTTGGCGCCGCGTGGCCGGGACGAATCGGTCATAGAAAACGCGGTCAGGCACCGGCTCCGGGGGCTCCGTGGCATCGCTTGTACTTCCGCCCGGATCCGCACGGGCATGGCTGGTTACGTGCCGGACCACTGCCGCGCACCTCACCAGTAGAGCCCGCTTCACCAGCGCTGACCCGACTCGTCGGACCAGGACCCTCAGTTCGTACGACGCCGCCGGCACCCACGCCGTCCCCGCCGTCGAGCGTCGGCGCAGAGTAGGTGAGGTTCTGCGGTCGCTGCGGCTCGCCGAACCCCTTGGGCAGCACCGACGCTGCCGACGCCGCCGGCTGGGCAGCCTCCGCCGGAGGGGCAGTCTCCGGTGCCACGGCGGCCTCGGCGGGATCCGACGTCGGCGCGGCGGGTGCCTCAGCAACCACGGATACGTCCTGGCCCGCCGCTGGCGACGGCTGGGCGTCCGCGACTGGGGCAGCGTCCGCGACCGGCGCCGGCTCCGCGACCGGCGCTGGCGCCGCGGCCGGGGCAGCGTCCACGACCGGCGCTGGCTCAACAACGGACGCCGCGTCCCCGACCGGCGCTGGGGCAGCGACCGGCGCTGCATCCCCGACCGGCGCTGGCTCTGCGACCGGCGCCGGCTCTGCGACCGGGGCTGACTCCGCGACCGGGGCTGGTGCAGCGACCGGGGCTGGTGCAGCGACCGGAGCTGGTTCCGCCACCGGGGTTGGCGCCGCGATCGGTTCCGCCATCTCGGCCGCGACGGCCGCGAGGTCGATGTCCGACGTGACGGCCGGCTGCGGGGTCTGGTCGGCCTGCACCTCGACGTTGAAGAGGAAGCCGACCGACTCCTCCTTGATGCCGTCCATCATCGCGACGAACAGGTCGAACCCTTCCCGCTGGTACTCGACGAGCGGGTCACGCTGGCCCATCGCCCGCAGGCCGATGCCCTCCTGCAGGTAGTCCATCTCGTACAGGTGCTCGCGCCACTTGCGGTCGAGGACGGACAAGATCACCCGGCGCTCGAGCTCTCGCGTGACCTCGCCGCCGAGCTCCTCCTCGCGGCGGTCGTACGCCGCGAGCGCGTCCTCGGTGAGACTGGACTGCAGGTACTCGCGAGCGAGGCCGGCGCGCCCGCCAGACTCCTCCTCGAGCTCGACGATGGTCAGGCCAACCGGGTAGAGGGTGCGCAACGCGGTCCAGAGCTGTTCGAGGTCCCAGTTCTCGGCGTACTGCTCTTCGGTCGCTCCAGCGACGTACTCAGCGACGATGTCCTCGATCATCCCGCGGGCCTGCCCGTGCAGGTCAGCGCCCTCGAGGACCTTCCGCCGCTCGTCATAGATGACCATGCGCTGGCGGTTGAGCACCTCGTCGTACTTGAGGACGTTCTTGCGGATCTCGAAGTTCTGCGACTCGATCTGCGACTGCGCGTTGCGAATGGCGCTCGTCACGATGCGGGCCTCGATCGGCACGTCATCGGGGATGTTGAGCCGGTCCATGATGCCCTCGACGGCAGCGGCATTGAACAGGCGCATCAGGTCGTCCTGCAGTGACAGGTAGAACCGGCTCTCGCCGGGGTCACCCTGACGGCCGGAGCGGCCGCGCAGCTGGTTGTCGATGCGACGTGACTCGTGTCGCTCGGTGCCGAGGACGTAAAGCCCCCCGATCCCTACGACCTCGTCGTGCTCGGCAACGACAGCCGCCTCAGCCTTGGTCAGCTCGTCGGACCACGCAGCTTCGTACTCCTCCGGCGTGTCGGTGAGTGAGAGCCCACGCTCGCGCAGCGACCGTGCAGCCATGAACTCGGGGTTACCGCCGAGCATGATGTCGGTGCCACGGCCAGCCATGTTCGTCGCCACCGTGACCGCACCCTTGCGACCGGCCTGCGCGACGATCTCGGCTTCCTTCTCGTGGTACTTCGCGTTGAGCACCTCGTGCGGGACGCCGCGGCGCAGCAGCATGCCCGAGAGCCGCTCGCTCTTCTCGACGCTGACCGTGCCGACGAGGACCGGCTGGCCCTTCTCGTGGCGCTCGGCGATGTCCTCGACGCACGCGGAGAACTTCGCCTCTTCACTCTTGTAGACGACGTCGCGCTGGTCCGCCCGTTGCATCGGCCGGTTGGTCGGGATCTGTATCACGCCGAGCTTGTAGATCTTGTCGAACTCCGCCTCTTCAGTCTTTGCCGTGCCGGTCATGCCGGAGAGCTTGGAGTAGAGGCGGAAGTAGTTCTGCAGCGTGATCGTCGCGAGAGTCTGGTTCTCGTCCTTGATCTTGACGTTCTCCTTGGCCTCGATCGCTTGGTGCATGCCCTCGGAGTAACGACGGCCGTGCAGCACCCGGCCGGTGAACTCGTCGACGATGAGCACCTCACCGTTGGTGACGATGTAGTCGACGTCCTTGTTGTACAGCTCCTTGGCCTTCAGAGCGTTGTTGAGGTAGCCGACGAGGGGCGTGTTGATGGACTCGTAGAGGTTGTCGATGCCGAGGTAGTCCTCCACCTTGGCCACACCCGTCTCGCCGATGGCGATGGTGCGCTTGCCCTCCTCGACCTCGTAGTCCTCGTCCCGGTGCACGCGCTTCACCACCTGGGCGAACTCGGCGTACCACTTCGTCGCTTGATCGGCGGGCCCGCTGATGATGAGCGGGGTGCGGGCCTCGTCGATCAGGATCGAGTCGACCTCGTCGACGATCGCGAAGTGATAGCCGCGGTGGACGCACTCCTCGATCGACCAGGCCATGTTGTCGCGGAGGTAGTCGAAGCCAAACTCGTTGTTCGTGCCGTACGTGATGTCACACGCGTACGCCGGTCGTCGCTGGTCGGGGCGCATCTGGGCCAAGATCACGCCGACGGAGAGGCCGAGGAAGTGGTGCACCCGGCCCATCTGCTCGGCGTCACGCCGAGCGAGGTAGTCGTTGACCGTGACGACGTGCACGCCCTCGCCGGTGAGTGCGTTGAGGTAGGCAGGCAGGGTGGAGACCAGAGTCTTGCCCTCGCCGGTCTTCATCTCCGAGATGTTGCCGAGGTGCAGCGCTGCGCCACCCATGATCTGCACGTCGAAGTGCCGCTTGTGCAGGGTGCGCTTGCTCGCCTCGCGGACGGCCGCGAATGCCTCCGGCAGGAGGTCGTCGAGAGTCTCCCCGTCAGCAAGCCGGGCGCGGAACCGGTCGGTCTCAGCCCGCAGCTCGGCGTCGCTCATCGCGACGAAGTCGTCCTCGATGACGTTGACCTGGCTGGCAATGGAAGCAAGCCGCTTGATCGCGCGGCCTTCGCCGGCTCGCAGGACCTTGTCGAGTAAAGACACGTGTCGTCTCCAGGCAGGTACGGCGCACGCGTGGAGAGGACGCGGCGGCACCCCGAGTCGCCCCGGCGTACGCCGACATCGTAGGGGGCGGGGCGGGGAACGCGGCGAGAGGGCCGGGCGTCCCGGACCGCCGCTAGGTGATTTCGAGGAGCTTTTCGCGTACGGCGTAGACCACAGCTTCCATCCGGGAGTGCAGCTGGAGCTTCTCCAGGATGTTGCGGATGTGGTTCTTCACCGTGTTCTCGCTGATGAACAGCTGCTTGGCGATGTCGCGGTTGTTGAGGCCCTTCGCGACGAGGCGAAGCACCTCCATCTCGCGGTCGGTGAGCCGTGGAGTCGGCACCTGCTGACGCTCGTCCGTGCGCTTGATCATCGAAGCGAACTCGGAGAGCAGCTTCGAAGCCATCGACGGCGAGATCAGCGACTGCCCCTCATGGACGGCCCGGATCGCCGCGGCGACCTCCTCGATGGAGATCTCCTTGAGTAGATAGCCCGACGCGCCGGCCTTGATCGCGTCGTAGAGGTCGGCCTCCTCGTCGCTGATCGTCAGCATGATGATCTTGGCGGAGGGCACTGCGTCCTTGATCGCCGTACACGCGTCGATGCCGCCGCGCTTAGGCATCCGGACGTCCATGAGCACGATGTCGGGCATCGTGTCGGCGGACTTCTCCACCGCCTCGGCGCCGTCTCCGGCCTCTCCGACGACGTCGATGTCGTCCTCCTGCTCGAGGACCATCTGTAGCCCACGGCGGAACAACGCATGGTCGTCGACGACGAGGACCCTGATCGGGTCGTCACTGGTCGCGCGCGGGACTGCGGTCTGCGCCGGATCGACGTCCTGGGTCACTCGGTCTCCCTCGTCGCGCCGGCGCCGGTCCCCGCGTCAGTCGCGGCACCTGGGGCAAGCCGGATCACACCGTAGTCGTAGCCTTGCCTTCGGTAGACCACGCTGGCCAGACCTGTGTCCGCGTCGGGGAAGAGGAAGAAGTCGTGCCCGACAAGCTCCATCTGGAACAGAGCCTCGTCGAGCGTCATCGAAGCGGTCTCGACCTTCTTCTCCCGCACCACGACGCCGGTCTGATCGTCGTCTACCTCGACCGCGTCCTCGACAGCTGGTGCCTCCACCAGGCTGCCGTTGGCCGCCGCCAGGGTCGAGTGTAGCGATTCAGGCGTGCGAGTCCCGTGATGAACGCGACGCTTGTCGGCGGCCTTGCGCAAGCGGGCTTCGAGCTTGTCGATGACGAGGTCCAACGCGGCGAAGGGGTCAGCCGCTGCGGCTTCGGCGCGGACGATGGGACCCTTGGAGACGCAGGTGACCTCCACGCGCTCGCGCACGTGCGATTGACGCGGGTTGCGCTCCTCGGAGACCTCGACCTCGAGTCGGATGATGCGGTGGTCCAGGCGCTCGACCTTGAGCAGCTTCTCGGTAGCGTGCTCTTTGAACTTCTTGCTGACCTCGGCCTGGCGACCCTTGACCACAATATCCATGCGTACTCCTTCGCAAGCTTGTCGATCAGTGACCGGGGACGTCCGCCCGGCCGACCTGGTCTTTGACCCCACATCCGCCTGCTGAGGCTCTCGCGACGCAGGGCGTCACTACTGGCCTTCTCCCGTGACGGTGGTCATCGGGACCACCGGCGGGGCAGGGCTTACTCCTAAGCCGCACCATGATCGGACGACGAAGAGTCGCCTTACGTGGGCCGTTTTGCCTGCGGCTGGCATCGGCTTGCCTTCCTTGCGGATCGGCGCAACCACGGACCCGGACGGACGTCCGGGTCGCCACGCTATCCCTCCACGCTCATCTACGGGCAACGTTTGCGTCGACTGGCCACTACCGCAGCACCGGACGGGACCAAACCAGCCACCGCCAACGCCCGGGTCGCCTCCGCCAACGTCGAGCCGGTGGTCATCAGGTCGTCGACGAGAACGAGCGGCAACGACGAGCCCGCCCATGCCGTCGTCACGGCGAAGGCCCCTGCGGTGTTCGCTGCCCTCGCCGCCGCTCCCAGCCCGACCTGGTCGGCCGTACGACGGGCGCGGGTAAGCAGGGGTGCGACCCTGCTGCCGGGCGGGAGCACCGAGGCCGTGGCACGGGCCAGTCGCCCCGCGTGGTCGAAGCCGCGAGCGCGAGTCGCGTGAGACGACGAAGGGATCGGGATCAGGATGGCCGGCCCTGTCGTGAGCGCCGACACGGCGCGCGCCAATGCCTCGGCGAGGACAGGGGTGAGATCGGTGCGCCCGCGGTCCTTGTGGGCGACGAGGGCGGACCGGACCGACCCGGCATGGTCCGCCACTGACATCACCGTCGGCAGACCAGGGGGGCACGGCGTAGGCCACCGCTGTTGCGGCGCAGCCTGGAGAGGCCGAGAGCACGGAGCGCAGAGCACCTCGCCCATCGCGGCGCAGCTTGCGCACCGCCGTGGGCAGAGCAGGTCCAGCAGGGCGAGGAGCATCCGACCAGCCTGGCGCGCGCCCCACCTCCGGCTCGGCTCGCGGAGCGATTCTGTGGATCACGGTCACTGCCGTCCGCCCCCGATCGTCGAACGTCAGCCGGCGTAGGCGGGGCTCACGCCCGGACCTACGGTCCGCCAGCCAGCACTTCGACGCCAGATCCTCCCGTCGACCTCAGCCACCAGGTCCGTCGACGGCCCGCCCACAATGCGCAGCACCGGCCGGGCCGGTAAGCCGTCGACGGGTACGGCGGTCGGGTCGAATCCGTCCACCTCGACGCGGGAAACACTCGTACCCGCGGCGATCAACAACCGGGTGGAGGTCTCCCAGGACACGGAGTTGACGCCCCCGAGTCCCGGCCGCACTGGTCGCAGGCTGGACACCCGCACCGTGCCGCGGTTGCGCTCCACTCGTCCGACCCATGCCTCGCGGCTCGCCCCCCGCCGCAGGACAACGGCGACGCGTGCCCCCTCGGGTGAGAGAAGGACCGACTCGGGGACGCCGGCTGCGGCGTCGAGCTGCACCCGGAAGACGCCGGGCAGCTCGGTGACCGGCACGCTGAGCAGCTCCCGACCAGTCGTGGTGTCGCGGAGCACCCACACCCGGTCGCCTCCTACTTCCCAACTCGGAGAGTAGATTCGGCGACCGATCAGCCGCGTCGGCAGAGCACCGCTGAGTGCGCCGACGAGTAGCGAGTCATTCCCGTCGCGATTGCGCCGGACGACCGCGACGAGCGCTGCGGACGGGCTCACCGCAAGTGCTCGCAGCTCACGAGGCTCCGCTCGGACCGCAGCGGCATCCGATCCGTCGAGGGAGTGCAGGATTCCACTGCGCAGGAAGTACAGCCGACCGCCAGTGGCCGGGTCGGGATCGAATGTCGCCCAGTCCGCGCGGGTCTGTGGCTGCCCCGTATCACGACCCGGGATGACGAAGTCACGACCTTCTACCAACAGCCGCACACTGTCGATGTCAAGACCCGGCTCAGTGAGCGTCCAGACGACTTGAGCGACGAGGGCGGACCTGGCGTCGCTCGGCACCGCCTGGACCTCGCGGGAGAGGTTCACCGACGCGACGCCGTCGAGCACCGCGATGGCGGAGGTGACTGTCGTATCCAGCGGCAGGGCTGTGCGCACAACGGGAGCCAGCCAGTCCGACGGGCCGGCAACCATCGCGCGGGCGACCGCAGTCGCGGGCGAGGCCTCGCCCAGCGGCAGGAAAATCGGGTCCGGCACGAGCCGGCGTCGGGCGGAGTCAGGGAAGTAGAGGACGCTTCGCCGCACGGCCCGTTCCAAGCCGTTCTCGGACAGCACGAGACCGTCAGGTACGTCGAAGAGCCGCCACTCGCCCGCGATGATGCGCAGACCCACATCGAGCACTGTCGGCACCGCGTCGCGGGCCGGCTCGAACTCCCCGCGGCGAGAAATGGTCGCGCTCCGCGTGAACGTGACCGCCGCGCGCTTCTCGCTGTCGCCGCCGTCCCGGACGACGATGCTCCGCTCACCTCCGTAGACAGTCGCCCCCGCGCGGGCGTCCCACACCGCTGACGGAGCGAGGTACTGCCTCGCCACGAGAAGCTCCGGCTCCAGGTCGGCGTGGGCGTTGAAGAACCCCCGGACGACCTGCTCCGGGTCGGCGCCCGGTGCCGGCGGCGGGAAGCGTACGGAGACGCCGCTGTTACGCGGCCCACGATCGACCTCCGACCGGTCGTCGGGAGCCACCACAGGGCGCACTGCCGTGACCTCCCCGCTGCGGGGAATCGAGGTGCAGCCGACCAGGCCCAGCAGGCCGACGAGCCCGACGGCCAGTCGCGTCGCCCACGCCGGGCAGGTAGGCACAGGGCGGGTAGGCACAGGGCGGGTAGGCACAGGGCAGCTAGGCACTGGGCACCTCAGCACCGGGCACCTCAGCACTGGGCAGCGGAGGACCTGACGGCGGAGAGCTGATTCCGTGGGCACTCGGCAGCTGGTCTCGCCCGTCGTTCGATCGGGTGAGTGCGGCCGGTGGCTGGAGGGGTATCGGCGACTGGCGAAGCTCGGTGCCGGCTCGCCGCGGCAGGGTCAGCCGGAACGAGGAGCCGTGGCCGGGCTCGCCCCAAGCCTGCAGCCACCCCCCGTGAAGGCGCGCGTCCTCGATCGCGATGGACAAGCCAAGTCCGGTACCGCCGGTGTGGCGCGCCCGGGAAGGGTCACCGCGCCAGAAGCGGCTGAACACCCGTGCGGCATCCCCGGGGCGCAGTCCCACCCCGTGGTCACGCACGGCCACGGCCACCGCATCGGAGTCGGCCGCCATCGTGATCACGATCGGCAGTCCCTCACCATGCTCGACGGCATTGCCGACGAGGTTGCGGATGATGCGCTCGATGCGGCGTCCGTCGGCCTCGACGACCACAGACTCACCGGCGGGAACTCGGACGATGACCTCACTCCCCCGGCGTGCGGCAAGCGGGGCGAGGGCGGAGACCACCCGGTTGACCAGCGCAGCAAGGTCGATCGTCTCCGCTTCTAACACCACGGCGCCCGCGTCGAGCTTGCTGATCTCGAGCAGGTCGGCGAGCAACGACTCGAAGCGGTCGAGCTCGTGTTGGAGCAGCTCCGCCGAGCGCGCCACCTCGGGAGGGAATCCGGCGCGCGCCTCGTGCATGAGGTCGGCGGCCATCCGCACGGTGGTGAGCGGGGTTCGCAGCTCATGTGACACGTCGGAGACGAATCGGTGCTGCAGGCGCGAGAGGTCCTGCAGCTGCCCGATCTTCTGCTGAAGGCTGGCCGCCATCTCGTTGAACGCTTCGCCGAGACGCGCGATCTCGTCCTCTCCGCGGACCGCCATCCTGGTCTCGAGTCGACCCGCCGCGAAGCGCTCCGCCGTACGCGCAGCGAGGCGCACCGGAGTCACGACCTGGCGGGCGACCAACCCAGCGACGACCGCAACGAGGAGCGCCAGACCCACCCCGCCGCCGAGCATCGTCCGACTGACGAGCGACAGCGTGCCTGCCTCGGAGCCGAGCGGGAAGGCGTAGTAGAGCTCGTAGCGTCCGGTGGGCACGCTGCCACTCAGCGGTGCGCCGACGAACAGCGCCGGCTGCATCTCACCGCGGCGGCGTACGTCGGCATAGGCGTAGGCGAGCTGCGACGAGCCGACGACAGTCTCGCGCAGCGCCCTCGGCACCTCGTCCACGGTGCGGCTCGGGTCATCGACGGGCGAGATGAAGGCGCTCGCGTCCGTGGACGACAGCACGATGACGTCGAAGGTGCCGGCGTCACCCCCCTGGTTGTCGAGCCGGTCGGTGAGGCGGGCGATCTCCTCGTTGAGAGCGTCGCCGCTCGTCGTAGCGGGCAAGGTGGCGAGCGTCGCCTGCGCCAGGCGCAGGCCCGACTCTGCCTCCGCGACGGCAGAGCGTCGCTGGGACTCCAAGATGCCTTGGGTCACCCGGGAGAGGAGGAAGAGCCCGAGCAGTGTGACGACGCTCAACGAGATTGCCAGGGTCGACGCCACGACGCGCAGTTGGAGCGAGCGCCGCCACCGGGAGACGACCTCGCTGCCAAGATGACGCAGCACCGTCAGGGAGGCCCTGCCTTGTAGCCGACTCCGCGCACGGTGAGGACGACCTCCGGCTGCTCGGGATCCCGCTCCACCTTGGCCCGCAGCCGTTGGACGTGCACATTGACCAGGCGAGTGTCGGCGGCGTGGCGGTAGCCCCAGACCTGCTCGAGCAGGACCTCGCGGGTGAACACCTGCCGAGGCTTGCGAGCCAACGCCACGAGCAGATCGAACTCCAGCGGCGTCAACGAGATCTGCTCCGTACCCCGCGTCACCCGGTGACCGGCGACGTCGATCTCTACATCGACGATTTGCAAGCTCTCAGGGACTACCTCGGCGTTGCTGCGCAGCCGCGCCCGCACGCGGGCGATGAGCTCCTTTGGCTTGAACGGCTTCACGACGTAGTCGTCAGCGCCGGACTCCAAGCCCAACACGACGTCAATCGTGTCGCCCCGCGCAGTCAGCATCACGATCGGCACGCCAGACTCCGCGCGGATCGCTCGGCACACCTCCAGGCCGTCCTTGCCGGGCAGCATGATGTCGAGGAGGACGACGTCAGGCTTCGACTGTCGGAAGGCGGCCATCGCCCGCTCGCCGTCGGCTACGAAGGACGGCTCGAAGCCCTCACTGCGCAGCACGATGCCGAGCATCTCTGCCAGCGCTGGGTCGTCGTCGACGACCAGCACGCGACCCTTCACAGGCACACCTCCGTGACCGACATTCTGCGCCCTTCGCGGGATCGGCGTACGACGACGCGCAGCCGTGGCCCACCTGTGACGTCGGCGGACCGGGCTCGACAGGACAGCAGACGAACCATGACACCATCACCTGCGTTGTCACGACTCGCAGTGGAGGGCATCAGATGTCGGATTTCCCCGGGTGGGCCTCCCCCGGCGACTCATCCTCGGACCAGCCGGTGGCCGGGCCCGCTGAGCAGCCGCCCCCGCCCGCAGCGGGGCAGTGGGGTCCAGCCGACCCGACGGCCGGCCAGCAGCAGGGCCAGCCGAGCTGGGGCCACCAGCAGCCGACGTGGGGGGACTGGTCCGGGAGCCCGCAGGCCGCGAAGCCCGGCGTGATCCCGCTGCGCCCGCTCGGTGTCGGGGAGATCCTCGACGGGGCGATCACGACGATCCGCCGATACCCGCGGGCGACGCTCGGCTTGTCGGCAGCGGTTGTCACGATCACCCAGGTGTTGCAGTTCTTCCTGATCCGTTCGTTCACTGACTCGATCAACGACGCGTCCGCGACCGGCGACCTCGACGTGTCCGGCACGACGGGCCTAGTCCTAGGCCTCGGCCTGAGCTTCGTCGGCGGTGTCGTCCTAACCGGCGCTCTGACGGTCATCATGGGGCAGGCGGTGCTCGGCCGACCGATCTCGCTCGACGAGACGTGGCGGGCCGTGCGCTCCAGGATCTGGGCACTCGTCGGGTGTGCGCTGCTCGTGCTCGTGCTGGATCTGGTCGCCCTCCTCTTCCTTATCGTCCCGTTCTTCTACGTCTGGCCGGCGCTGTCATTGGCGACGCCGGCTCTGATGCTCGAGAAGCAGACAGTGTGGCGAGCGATCAAGCGCTCGGCCGGCCTGGTCCGCGGCCAGTTCTGGCGCTGCCTCGGTGTCGTGCTGCTGGCCTGGCTCATCAAGACCATCGTCGGGTCGACGCTGGCGATTCCCTTCTCGATCCTCGGTGGGGGGTTGAGCTTGTTCGACCCCACGCCGGACCCCGGCGCTGACCTTGGCACCGGGTACCTCGTCATCTCCACGATCGGCAGCATCATCGCCGGTACCGTCGTCGCCCCCTTCTCAGCCGGTGTCAGCGCGCTCCTGTACGTCGACCGTCGGATGCGTGCCGAGGGACTCGACGTCGCGCTCGCTGCCTCGGCAGCCACTTCCGCGCCGGCGGGCTGACGCCGGCGTGCTGCTCCTCCTGGCCCAGGCGGCCGACGCACTCACCCGCGAGGGCGCCCGCGCCGCGGCCCGCGACGAGCTCGCCAAGCCGGAATACCAGGTCGGCAAGCCGAGCCTGCTCGACCGGCTTCTCAACCGCGTCGTCGCGGAGCTCGGGGAGCTGCTGTCCGACGTCGTTCGACTGGTGCCAGGCGGTCTCGGCGGCGTAGCGCTAGCGGGACTCTTCGTCGTCGTACTCGTGGTGTTCCTGCGGCTCGGGCTCGGACCGTTGGGTCTGCGTGATGCACTGACCGACCGGCGCCGCGGCGCCCGGTCCCGATCCGCGGAGGACTACCGCCGCGAAGCCGTAGAGCTCGCCGCCTCCGGCGCCTGGAGTGAGGCTGTGCGCGCGCGATTCCGAGCCATCGTTCGCGAGCTCGAGCAGCGCGGTGTGCTCGACCCGCGCCCGGGCCGCACGGCGGGGGAGATCGCGCGAGAGGCCGCCGTCGCCGTACCAGCGCTCGCCAGGCCGATAACCGAAGCCGCCGGGGTTTTTGACCTGGCGTGGTACGGCGACTCACCGGCGACCGCGGAGCAATACGAGCTCGTCAGTCGCGCCGACACGACCATCGCCGGCGAGCGTCTCGCGGTGGCAGCCCTGTGACGACCGGCCCTGCGACGACCGACCTCGTGCCGACAGACGTGACGGCGCTCTCGTCCCAGCCGGCCATCACACCCGCGCGGGCCTGGCAGGCCGCACGACTGCCGGTCATCCTGACCCTCGTGATCGTCGTCGTGGGCTCAGTGATCGCTGTAGGCCGCGGCGGGGCCCGGGGCGGACTCCTGGACCCGCAGGCATCCCGCGTCGCCGGTGGCCAGGCCCTCGCGCGACTCCTGGAAGACCGAGGTGTCGAGGTGACTCGGGTGCCCTCGCCCACCGACTCACGTGACGTGACGACGTTCATCCCGGTGCCGGAGCTGCTTGCCGAGGACGTCGACCCCGAGCTGCTCGTGCCCCGGTCGGGCCGCGACGTCGTCATCATCGGCGCCGGCGACGACCTGCTCGCGCTGCTGCGGCAGACCGACCCCGGCCTTGATGTCCGCGCAGTCGGCGACGTCGACGTCG